>Ga0307515_10009588_pt1 | contig 18701 bp, 14 predicted proteins | sample 17_EM_MG_FD_194513 | JGI IMG/M metagenome (GOLD analysis project Ga0307515, IMG submission 194513) | Populus trichocarpa ectomycorrhiza microbial communities from riparian zone in the Pacific Northwest, United States - 17_EM | ecosystem: Host-associated > Plants > Roots > Unclassified | place...
GGACGGCCGGGGACGGAAATTTACCGTCAACGGCCGTCCCTTCCGTCCGTCCCCGTCCGGCCTCAAAAAAGACGGCGCCGTTCCGTCCTAGCTCAGGACGGACGGGACGGTTGACAACACTGAAGAGGATTATCGGTAGCCCTACTGACCGAAGCCACCAACTGAAATGTTCACCCAACGGCTTACCAAATTGAATGCCGAACTACCATACTAGAGACCTAATTGCCTGCTTAACCGATGCTGAAGGAGAATCAATATAACTTCCGATGACTACCAAGATATCGTGTGAGAGCTACTGGCTGCAAGATATGATCTCAGGTATCAAGACTGGCCTACAAAGTCATCCACGAGGACTCGGGAGAGCTCAAGCGCGCTTCAATATATATGGTATGAATGACTATTTCATGAGAAGCTTGCGAAATAGATACGATGTCGTATACATTTGACCATCACCAACGGCTATGATAGCTGGAGCAGAAGCTACGATCCATGGCGAAGAGTCAAAACGAGATTCAGACTATGATTGGCGATTTCATGAGATTACTGTGTCTAATTCCGACAATGACTTACGCTTGAGATGAGCGTCAGTCTCAGGATTGGGTGGCCGGATGCTGGAAGGATTCGAAAGTGGAGATACGGAGGACGGGGTCATTTCAACTGTTTCTCTTCTCTTCTCTTCTCTTCTCTTCTCTTCTCTTTACTTCTTTACTTCTTTAGATCTCAGCCTGGTACAAATGGTGTTGGTAGAGACTTTTAACACTTGCCATTGGAAGCGGAGTTTCCTCGTGTGCCGGATCCGCCGAATGGCTATGGTACGGTACTGATCAGTTGAGGGACTTATGGGTTCATACAATTGCGTACGTGGAACGGTCGTTTGATTATTTCCTTTCCTTCGCTTTCCTTTTCTACTCTTGTACGGGTTTATGCAGCCGAGGAGGTCTGCACCTGAAGAGGGGGATAATGTAATGGCAAGGCTGCACGTAACGTCTCCGGGGCTGGATAACACCCGCTTGATATAGTCGGCTCGCCACGAGCCTTAGGTCTTTAGCGATAATCTTACCTTAACTTACCTTTATACTACTCTACAACATTGACATCCACGTTTGCAACCGTATCTACTCATATTCCTTCATACGAGGCCATACACTGACGTATACTCTTACATCAACTTTGCATCAGGATTTTCCTTCAAACCTTTTATTGCTTTAGTGACCTTTTCCTCAAAACTGTTGTACCACTCTGCATTTTGTTTGATTAATTTCGTGGCATGGAGGTGATTGTGGAAAATAACAGTCGATTGTCCAAGTCCGTTTACCAATGCTAAAAGACCCATCTGTATATAAATTCACCTACACTCTTGTGTACTCATATATTACCCCAAGTTCTGATACAAGTCATATCCTCATACATGTCTGAAACACAGCTCTATATCATACAAGGTTCATACAGATAATTCAGGTATATTTGCGACAGTTGGTGGTGGTGGAAATGGTGAGATTTTGAGTTCGTGGTACATGGGTAATCACTACGCCATGGGTAATCGCTATGCCGCGGACATTAGCTCAGTTCTTCATAAAAAACCTTACCCTTTATGATATATAGAATCGCGCGAGTCTACGTGTGCAGTGTATCATTCCAATTATCATCCTAGGCCATACAGGGGGTCGTATGTGCCGGTATTAGCCTGTACACACATTGGACGAACTTCTAGTTACATATTAGACTCGGGATCGTATTCTTGAGTTAATATGGTTGCGTAAAAAACCTTAATCTACTGATATAAAGTTGTGGATCGAAGTATTTCTGGTGGAAATTTTGTATGTGGTAATGACGAGATGTACGCCGGAGCTTTTTTCCTTACCAATTAGTATGGCAGGAGGGACAAAAATCTATGCTGAGATATACTGCTACGTGGCTTTTAGCAGATACAGCTGCAACAGGGAATATCGAAGACGTAACACACAAAAACCAGACCATACGCCCAAAATTTCAGTTAGTACGTATAGAAATTCTAATCGTCGTTGTCTAGAGTCCAGGAGAACTTCTACGGGGTGAGCCTAGACTTGCGCATCAGGAGGTCTTTAGCCCAGTGTTCTCAACCGGTCAGTCCGGTCAGATATTAGCTTCAACCGGGTCGGTCTGTGCTATGAGCGGCTGTGAAATTCACGATTTGACCGGTCTATGAATTGACGGATCTTTATCTGATCTACAGATCTGCAGTTTTCTCAATAGCAGAAGTGTATACAGAGAGGTCATTACACAGAAAAAACCATCGCATTCCTGATCCTGAGACCTACTTAGCCTCTACAATTCACGCAGTGGGGTAGTACAGCGAGGGCATCTTATTACAGATTACTATGTTAGTACCTTCGGATATCTTCCATTATTCTCCGGTATCTTCGCTTATCTTTGGGTATCTGCGGTTATTGCCAGGCTTTAAAGATACCGCTAGATATCCGCAGATAACTACGCCAAGACAAATATCATCCAATATCTCCCAGCTCTGAAAATTTGCACCAAGAAGCTGCCACCGGTCTATGCCAAGGCGGTGCCAAAAATTATCATCGTATCTGAGCGATCTAAGTATCTGCAGATAGCCGGCCGATCAATCTGGCCACTTGAGATCACTGCTTTGAGCACCCGCTGGTAGCCTTGTATGGCATAAATTCAACAAAATAGGCGGGAATTTGAACCTCCAAGGATGGCTGATATTTGGATCCTAATTTCCTGCGATTTTTTACGAACCTGCACTATATACAAATATTCCTAGCCCAAGAATGTTCTTGAAAACTTTGAATCTTTTCTGTTTCCGCTGTACAACAGGAATCATTGTTCGTCTCTGGCTTCTAGAATGACCGGCACCGCCTCACTACCATTGGAGGCGACGATACTATCCACCCAATTTTTGAGGTGCCGTTGAACAGTTTGATAGGTTGGATCCTGCGCTGTAGCGAACTTGACCATATTCGAATGATTGGCATTCGCCGGAACCCGCTCCTCATTATGTATAAATAGTTGGGCGGAAAATCTGTTGACCATTGGACGCAACTGGAAAAGGTTAGCCTTGTTCACTAGAGCTAAGCTTAGAAACAGCCCTACCAATTTAACCGAATGCATCGGCAGTTGCTCATAAACGCTGATAATGTTCAGCTTATACTCCTTCCGGAGGTGGCTGAGGTCTTCCAGTTGATTTTCAAGAAATTCCGAGCCTTCTTCTAACTGTCTGAGTAAGTTATGTCCAGACGACTCATTGTGAACCATCTTTTCTAAATTATTAGTACGCATGCCCTTATGGGGAGTCCCAAAGAACATTATAGAATGTGTTGCTTCTATGATGTGTCTGTGAAAGGGGTTCCATTTGCACTCAATTAATGCCTAAGAGTCCTTTGTGTTAATTGACTCGGTTTCCAAGGTATGATGAACCTACATGCAAGATTAGGATACCACCGAGGCAGTGTCCAATAAATATGATCGGTCGGTTTTTCTTAATAGAGATCGTCAAAACATGCAATAACAGTTTCGAATACACTCACTGTGGATTTCCGGGCATTCTGTATATGTTCAATAAAATCTCGTCGACAATCCACTAGCTTGTTTCCACCATCATGAGAGCTGTCGTAGCCATAAGACAGGATCCGGATGTTTTGAACATCGTGCGGTAGCAGGTCCTTTAGCCACATTTGGTTGGTGTCACGGTTCGTCCACGATTCAAACGCATGCCCGGCAAGGCCGGCCACCGCAATAACACTGCAGCAACCCTGATATCAGCATATGCAGTGACTTTGACAGGAGCAGGGAAAACGTACTCAACAACTACTTCAGATTTGGGATCGTTCAACGGTGTTAGACTATAAAAATCACTATCAATCTCCAGATTGTCTACCGAATCTAGGATCGGCAGGTAGCGGGGGGGTTCCAAGTGTTCACTGCAAGCGTTTAAGTTAAGCAATGCTGTTTTAGTGGAATCGTAACATGATTGGTAGAGCGACAGTTGGTGTATGAGACACTGATCACAAGCGAGAAGATTAAGAGTATCCTGAAGATCATCCTCAACCCAATTTTGCGGGATATTGCGTATTCGAAAACACTTTGGCAAAGCATGTAAGCCTCTATGAGCCTTCGAATGTTGTCTGTACCAGTACAGCAAACACAACGTCAATATTACTAGCATCCCTCCCACTATAGCACCAATAATCTTCCCCACAGGTGTGGAACCATTTGGTGATGAAGTCGGCGGAGCTGGTGTGGAACCATTTGGTGATGAAGTTGGCGGAGCTGGTGTGAGGTTAAATATATCGCGTACTTTTGGAGACGACCAGCCACCACCTGGTTCTTTGTTTGTTGCATTTCCGGAGGAACTGTAAATCATACAGCAGTCAGCGGTAGAACTGGCAGGTCCCCGAAAGTTTGAGCCTTCAAACCTTCCGCCTATTATGCTATATATTTCTGCCGGTAGAGTATATGGTTCGCCCCCCGGGTCATAACTATTGGTCCAGGAGAGCGTGACAAGGTCAAAGATATAAAACAGGGGGGTTTCATAGCCGCCATTATCCCCACCTGTGCTAAACATGTGCCTGCCGAATGAGTAGCATGTGTGAGCGAACTGATGAAGAGTTGTGTCGGCTTTAATGATACTTAGCAACCCTAAAATAAGATTGAGGAAAGCAGCTAAATACCGGTTGTAATATTAATCCAAGTAAATGAAGGTATAGTTAGGACCCAGATGTCATTCAATATCTCATTGTCATTAGTGCCACCTTGCATGTAAATGTTGTAGCTGGTATTGTCTGGGGCCATTTTCATCACCGAGCATCCTTCATACCGCAACCCCGGAGTTCCGTTCATGCCCTGGGCGACTTGACTATTCAAGGAACGAGTTGCAATATCGTATACGTAAATTTGAGTCATATTACCCTGTGTCCCAAGATATCAGCGGCTAATCATTGCCTAAGTTTCAACCAAAGATGACATGCAAAAGACAACCTACTTACCACGGTAGGTGTGGCATCATTTTTCCCACCAAAGAACACTAGGATTCCTTTCTTGCCTACTGGTATGTACTGTAAAAAGGCCCATGTGAATCGATTTAAGGGCAGAAGTTGACTCTGGAAGACCCAGTTGGACAGATTACAGGACAATAGCCTGGCCACTGGTGTCTCATCAAGCCTACCGCCCAGATAATATCCGACACCTTGATTTGTATCCATTGTTGCCGTCCCTTGAGAAACATTCTCGATATTCGGTATCTGTTCCGTCCAATCCATAGTTTCAGTATTGTATAACCAATAACCCGACTCCCAATACCCTCCAAAGACTAGAAATTCCGTATCAGATTGACCGCGAGAGAATGAAACTCCATCCGACTGTCGAATGACATCCGCTGGTTTTAGGAGTGAATGTATTTCATAATTCGACCAATCAAAGGAGGTATGGAGATCAAGCCAGAAAAGCCAATTCTCTCTCGAGTCTTTGTTCCGTTCAGCAATGCTTTATTTAGCAAAAGGGTTTGTAACTCAATAGCTTACCGTCCTTTCCGTCGTTGCTAGTCCCGTTTGTAACATGCAAGAGTCCACCGTCCAGATACAATCGGTGCTTTGCTACCGCAACTGAATGTCTCACACGTTAGCGTAGCACGAAATTTGTACCCTGGTTCTTGATGTGTAATCAATTGCTCACCTTGAGGATATTGGATTCTGACAAATTTACGTTTTCCACTCGGGTCAATGGCTAGGCTGACGGGGGTATTGTTCCAGCTAAGGCCTTTCGCCATGGTCGGGAGATGTTATCCAATTGTCGAACTGTTGCTCTGTCTGAACGTTTCGAGAACAAGCCGAAGTTCCTTCACGAGAGCTCTATTACTTAGTTAAAGAACTGCTCTAGTCGACGGATTTGTTAGCTACCAGTAGTCTAAATTCCCTAACCCTGCGTCGGCGGGTTAGTTAACTCTGGGTGTAAAACTGAAAATCTGTGGAGTAGGACCGGCTGTGCGATAGACGTATTGGTGGCCAACTCTTGAACGCGAAGGTGCGCCCAGCTGCTTGCGGAAGCAATCAATCACGGCACAACTCTGAATTTTATGTTATCCCACCATCTTATAAGTGATCTAAGTGGCGCGAAGAGCTGAGACATTGTCAGCTGGCCCAATGCTTTGGGTGGTAGCTGTCGAGTGGAATGTAACCTTGCCGTAACATAACTGTCCAATTCTTGAAACTGTCTAATCCTGCCACATGTAATATGTTTTTCAACTCAAGGCTGCATGTGCTATAGACGTATTGGTGGCCAACTCTTGAGCGCAAAGGTGCGCCCAGGGCTTGCGGAAGCGTTCAATCACGCCACTACGCTAAGTTTTATGTTGTCCCACCATCTTATAAGTGATCTTAGTGGCGCAAAGAGTTGAGACATTGTCAGCCCAAGGCTTTGGGTGGTAGCTGTGAAGTGGAATGTCACCTTACCGTAACTGGGCATGTCCCCATATTACGGGTATCCTTCATTCATCTCTGAAACTGGGATTAGCAAAGGCATACATACGGCAGCGAAGAGCCACCAATAGCCAACGTATGCAGGCCGTAGGGAGATCCTATCTTACTGGCGACTTACAGTGACAGACCACCCGATTGCGAATACCCCCCGGTTGCGAATCCCATACAAACCACGGTTGCAACACAACCCTTGTCGAGATGTAACCAAGTAAAACTACTTGATTCGCAACTGAGTGGTATTCGCAATCGAGTGGTCTGTCACTGTATATCTTGATAATACCACTTGGCGTCTGCAATGATTACCGAGTACTTGGTACAGATGCCTAAGGAGGAATAGCATGTGTACTATCGAAGCACCGCCCACCACTAACGCACGCGATGATATACGGCTCGTGCTGTTACATCTTCAAACCCTGGTACTGAGTACATACTCAGAGATACAATTCAGAGTTGAAATCGAGCACATGGAAGGTGTCTGGGTTAGCGAAGAACTGTACTTTCAGGCGGCTCGTAAGTACAGATTCTTCAGTTGCATTACAACACCATATCTACATAATTCGATTGTAGTTCAGCTGATGGCACTCCAATGATTTATACCAATTAGATTCCATGTGCGCAGTCACGGGGAAATGAGTCTTACAACCGATGTTATGCTGACCACGATAGTTTTATTCGATAAGGCTGAAAATCAAAAAAGAAATGGAAGCATCATAATCTGGTAGCCGCATTTACAGCTGAAAAATCGGCTGACAACAAACTTTTCGGTGTGCATGGCACCGCCCTACGTGGGTATAATCCCTGACACACGACGAATACGTTGAAGGGTAGTACAGTTGAAGGTGTACAGGTGTAGTTGAATGTGACTGGTCAGGTCGAATGTTGAACCCTGCAACTATATGAGGCTATTACATCTATTTACTTGTTCTTCCCTGAAGCAAACACAATACAAGATGGGGCTCGCTGCACTCCCCGGTGGATGTTCAGGTAGAACTGTTTCATCTCCACAAAGTGGAATGTCGAATAAATGGAGTTTGCTACATAATAGTTCAATCAATCCTCTAGAAAGGTGTTCCTAGTGTTGCAAGTTGGCATTAATCCATTAATTAAACACGAGTACTTGCGGGGTTCATTTACGCAAGTACAACCCCGACCCAACCAGCAGACTTTCAACCGTGTTACGCGCCCGTATGACTCGCCCAAACAGAATGCAGGGAACCATAGAGATGCCAGAACTGCTAACAAGTACCTGAAGGATACTGAATTTATAAGCGGTGAAAAGCTTTCTGATTAAAGACCATTTTCTGCGCCTAACACTACTTCCAGGCTGTCAGATCAAGTTGGATTGGTTGACTTCCGCACACGAAAATTTCAGTTCCACAATCTCCCTCATCTCCAGCCCCCGGGTCACTCGATCTCATCCACAACTTCAATCGCACCTGCGTACACAAAGATAAGTCATCCCATCTCTATCTGTCCATGTCAGGATAGTGTATTAGCAGCCAATACCTTCTCCATCCAGCTCTCAAGCCCGTCTAAAGTCCACTCCAAGTCACGCGAGATCCTCCGTCTCCAGCCCGTTCCCAAGCCCACTCCAAGCACTCGAGATCCTGCATCTCCAGCTAGTTCCCGGTAGGATTCGCAACCGTCCGGACAGAGCCATGCCCGATCCTGGACTGCAATCTTCCAAGCTGAGAATTCACGCCCGCTTTAACCCTAGGGCTTCGAGGTTCAGGGCTATAACTCTGCCGGGCCTTACAGTCTTGTAAACACCAAGCATAAAGCCGGATGGTTTTGGGGCGATGGGAAAAACAAGCTACCATATTTACCGAGCGATGTGAAGCGGAACAACAATGTAGGGAATACTAACCGGATCAGAAGATACTGAATTATCCCTTGCTATGCACTGCCGCAGTATCACCAAATTGTTCGCCAGTTTTCCTACTGCTTTCCCGCTACTCTCCTCTGCGCTCCTATTGCTTGCCGTTGTTCTCCCGCGACTTTACTGTGACCTCTGCATCTTTACTGTGACCTCTGCATCTTTATTGCCCGGAACGTGTGAGTATCACCTTTTCTAAGTGCTGGCACTGGATACCCATACGTCCGGCTTTCTCTAATTTTTTGCGTTTCCGTTTCGGATGCCGATCATAAATTTTAGCAGTTCAATGGCCTAAAATGCACTGCCGGATCCACCAAGAGCTCATAGGACTAGGCTCAAACGTACAACAAATCAGAGATTTCGGCGTGTAGGTAATACAGACGTACCTATAACTACAGGGGTAGCAAGATAAACAAATACAGGACTGATGTCTCCAGGAGAAGTGTAACGAGATGCAAGCAAATATTGGATACCTACGCCAAAACACTAATAGTCTGATTCAGAGTGTTTCTGGTTGGAGTCCGGAGTGCTTACTGCTATTTTCCAGTACGAAAATATTAAGTTGGGTGCAAACACTGCAGTTTGGGTGGTAGTAACCTGAACGATTGCTTAGGAAAGTAGTGATAAGCGTACTCGCCTTAGGCCTTACTAGGAGATTAATTTTGTACTTCAACCGTCGGTGACCATCCGGTATCCTCGAGTTGTTGGATCGTACTAGGTCCTGAGGTCTTTAGGTCATCGGCCCCGGATACACCCCACCATCGGTATTGACCCCGGGAGAGTGTGGGCTCTAAGGTACTGAAGGGCTTGCTTCTCACCAGACACCTAATTACCTAGGTATTACTCGCTCCTCGCTTCTGTACTTACGTTAAATATCTAGTATCCGATAGCGAGATGCGAAAGGCAATAGTAGCAAAGGGTGGAAGCCGACATATCCAAAGATATACCTGAAGATTCTCTGTATTGAAGTCGGGTATTTCATCATCTCTCTTCTCTCTGTACCACAGTATATGTACATAGCTCTCCCCTTCTTATCGTAGCAACTTGAACCTCAGCCGCATCCCTTCCAAGAACGAGTGATATAGGGTAATGAACGAGATAACTGAAAGGTAAAATAATATATCTCGCTGGGTTTTTCGAGATGAATGAATTGGGCAGCAGTGACAGTCAACATTGGGGGGCGTAACAGGGGTCGTTCACAAGGTGTGGTGACAGAAATCTGGAATTATCGCGCCGTATTCGTATCGCAGATCGGTGGGGTTAGGAGTCACACCATCATAATCGGAACCCATTGGTCCCCATGATTTATCACTGTCAGATGGACACGTCTAGAGTTTCTGGGACTCGTGAAATTTGACTTGAATACTTGCTGAAAAAGATAATCTCCAGACATTTACATAACTTGAAATGGATGTTGTCAGTGAGCTTCTCCTTTACAATGTTTCAAACTAATCATTATTAGGATATCGTCTAACTGGATGCAGGAATCTACAGGGAAGGCAACTGCTATTGATAGTCTGTGCATTGTTTCTTTGCGCAATCGTGAGTGTTGAGAGCCTTTATTTTTCAGCGAGTACAGACACTATGAGACGGCTTTGTTTTATGAATTCGCACTTTCATTTTCATCCGACACTAATTGTTACTTTGGATGGTTGATTGACTTAATTGATTTTTCCTTGTCAAGGCTAAAAGGCCGTATATTTATACTCTCTCATATGCGTATGCCTGTGCACTTCGCTTACATGAGACAGCATCACTCTGATCCTAATGCAAGCCATATCCTCATACAAGCCACCATCTTCGTACTAACCTTTATTCTCATACAAGCCATCAAACGGAGGCTGTGACTCACGATCCAGGTACATATACAAGAACTATTGTTGAAATACTGATTGCTAGAGAAGCTTATATTCTAAACTACAGGAGTTCGTGTGATCTTATATACGGCATTCAGGGTATGCCTTGTACGCATGCATGCGCACTCAGCTGCCATCTCTAGCTGAGTCTATAACGACCATCATCATGAGATCATGATCCCCATCAGCTCAACTGAAGCCCATAAGCCGTACGTACGGGAGGCGGTCCATTTATGCAATAACTATACCAATTTTCGGTGCGAGTGCTAAGACATGACTGAGCACAAAATGTCCTTTCGTGCGTAGAACTATAGCTAAGTGCGCTCCCTCCTACTGATATATATAGGGTCTCTCTAATCTCGAGCTTCGACACAGAAAACGTTGAATGTCCAGTAGCTCACAGCGAATCATGATACATCAGAACGACACCACCCGATTTGCTTCTGAGTCCAGGTCACTACCATCTCCGTAGCGCTCCAAACTTGCCATGGCATGCTTAGCTCGCTGGTAGCCAAAAATTCTAAATTCTGATAGATTCCCATTCAAATTAGCTACAAAACAATCTCTCCGCTCAACCGCTACACAACTAGTACCCTCGAAGTTCACTTCGGAGTTGAGCGTTACCATCTGTGATTGGTAGGTCTCGACTTTCATCTCAGTGCCGATCCCAAATTGGATATGCTGGACATATGGCATTATCGTCTGCGAACTTGCGGAAATATTCCCAAAGACAGGACCGTGGCACCAATCGGAATCACACTATGTGATGCACGTTCGAGTTTTCAATGCCTTTCATTGGAACTCGTTGGCAGCGCTATCGAAGTAAATGTTAATGGACAGTTTGTGGCATGTTTTCACATCCAGCTACTCGTTACGAGCATTATTACCAACAAACGCAAGCGATAAAGCATAATCGAAGAGGTTAGCAAACATTCTATCAGCAGCACTGTTAATTTAATCCCGCTATGTCTTGTATCTTATTTTTTGGTACTAATGGTGGTCTTAAATGGTATAACGTTATATACACACAAAGAAGGTATATCGCATAGCTGTGTGTACATGCGGCATTGGGTACTGTGGGTAACGGAAAAGAACTTAAATACCCCGAATCGGGAATAGAATTTGCTGGGTTAGCATGGGGATGATTAGGGGGAAGAAGCGAACATATTTGTCATACCTCTGCCCGATGTACAACACGAGAATACGATGTCTCCTTCTTTTGGCGGGGTCGAGCCTAAATCACATAACTACAAATGAATGAATCAGTAGTCCACCATTTTCCGCCTGGGCTTGAGTCAAATGTTCTATATCGAATATCGCTTCTACAAAGCGGATGCAGCTTGTCGGTGGGACGTCAAAACTAATCAATTGTTTCTGGTAAATTTCACCATTCCGTTGGTATATGAAATTTGGTTTGTTACTGTCAGCCACTGTTCGATGTTGCCAAAACAGTACCCCGGATCCATCGCCGGTTCTTGGATCTTTCGTATAATATCCGAGTACAGGAGTTACAACGAGGTAGTTTCTATGCAAAACTGGCACAGAGTCAGGATGTAACAGGGTCAGATCGAAGCCAATGAAACTATGACTGCAGGCAGCTGTAACGTATCAAAGCTTTTGTCGGGTATGCGAGGCCCACTAATTAGGGTCAAGTGGCAGTAGATATCATCCTATGCACTATTTATGCCAGTGCAGATAACACCGGGTCTGGTGGCAACCTAAATAATTTCACAGCATTCACAGCACAAAAGCAATCTACCAGAAACAGAATGAGAGTACGCGGATATCACGGTAAACTGGTGGCAACCATCTCGAGCAAGCTAGTGGTAGGGCGTAGCGTGGGGCCTTCCCTGGGGTAGATATTCCGCGCCTACTGTACCGATCTCTTACGTCGTCTGGAGGTCGCATTCCAAGCGTAACTCGGACAGTCTACCTATATGGATCCCGCTACCGACAGAAACACACCCCGCACGTTCAATGTTCTTGCATTGCATTATTCCCTTTAAGATTATGTTGATTGCCTCATTTCGCCCAGAGTGGATTACGGCACGAGAGTTCCGGGGGCAGGGCAGGGGAGAGCGGGTGTACGGCACGTGAGAACTGTTCGTTGGTGGTGACTATGCGAGTGCATTGCCGTTGCCGTTAAAACGATGAAGACAGGCGGATGGGGGAAAGCATCCGATACTTCCCGAATGTCCAGCCGTGCCGCATCCACTCCGGTTAAATTCAGACATACCCCGTAGAAGTAGCTTAAGTATGCACTTGAGCCCTGGCCGGCTTTCTCGCACTTCCCGATAAATACACACTCTGGGACGTACAAGATGACACTAGCTCTCGGGATAACCCCACAAACCCTGTCAACAGTTCTAAGTTAACTACGCACTTAACTAAGCTAACCCGGGAGCCGGCAGATGCTTTTCCGCAGTCAGAGACTTGGCGAGTAGAGAGTTAGACAGTGACCGTGGGCCTATGAAACAAATACCGAGGCAGTATCCATGTTTGTTGGGGTTCGGGTGACATGCATCGTCGCAGTATCACTAAGTAGTTCGTCTGCTTTCTAACGGCTTTCCCGCTGCTCTCTTATGCTTTCCTATTGCTTGCCGTTCTGCCGTAACTTCACTGTGACCTCTACGCCTTGATTGCTCGGAACGTGTAAGATGTCCTTTTCTGAGTGCCGGCACTTGGTACTCCCTATACGCCCAGCTTTCTCTAATTTGTAGCGTTTTCGTTTGGATGACGGTCGTAAATGTAGCAATTCAATTGTCTGGGAATGAATAGCCCGATGTTGATCTACCAACAGTTCATAAGACTCGGCTCAAACATACAGCAAATCAGAGAACCGGGCGTGTACAAATGTTTTCAACCGTCTGGGGGTGGACCAGTCCGAGTCTAGTCTAGTCTGGAATCCGAAGTATTTAATATTGTTTTCTAGTACACACTCAGGCTGGGTGTAAACACTAGTATAAAGGTTGTTAATTCTTAGTGTTTCAACCTGGACTACTGCTTGTTATTACATAATACCTGGGCGGTGATGAATTGGAAATCTGCTTTGGAAAAGAGTGTCAAATTCACTCGCCTTCGGCCGTACCAGCAACTTAAGTACTTTAACGTCGGTCACTAGTGGATTGTTAGATCGCACTAGGTCTTGTAGTCTTTCAAATCATCGGTCTTGGATACACTGCAGCGACGGTTTGAACCCAGGAACCGGTGGGTTTTAAGCTACTGAAAGGCTTGCCTCGCAAAAGACGCATAGTCACTAGAGATCACTCGTTGCTTGCTTTGTCAGTGATGTTTCATGTGTACTTGGTATTGAAAATATGGAAGTATCTACATTTCTCGTACTAATATTTGTACTTTCTTAAAGTATTCTCCTTACGATAAGATAGTACTTTATGGATAAGGATAATGTGGTGTGTTAATAACTTTTAATACTTTTGTTATCTTTAATGTTTAGGTTGTCTAGAAAGTTCCGGTTAGAACTTGTCTAGAACCTTCTTTTTAGTTCCGTTGGAAGAGGGATTTATCAACGCTTATCTTAAAAGATCGCGTCTAGATTATTCTGTTATATTCTTTACGGTTCTTAAGTATTTTTGTACAGTTGCAGAGTTTTTCTCTTCCTGGTTTGGATATTGATCCGCGACCGTGGTCACGGACAATCACTTGTTAATTATTGTATATATAAATACTGTTTCTCCAGTTAGAGAACAGTTCTTTAGACTTGCTCAGACATCGATCGGAATACTATAATATCTCCTCTCGAATCCTCTTCTCAGTATATGCTTATCTTTCGAACACCTTTTGAAATTGTTATATTTGCAATACTTATCCTTCGCATACTTCTTCTGAGATTGTAATAAATCTCTTCGGAGTTTCGCTGTTATAATTGAATAGGTTATGAGCCCGGATGAGCGATACTGATTCAGAACCTAAAAATCCTCCTCTTTCACAGAATTTGTTTGCAGCACATTCTGTTCCAGTCGAATATCAAGAAGTTCCCGAACCCTCAACAACACCACTCGTATCATTACCTCCTTCGCGTCGCCCAGAAATAATAATGGCTCCAGGCGATTCCTCCTCCTCCGGAAAGAATCCTGCGTTCTCTTTTTCAACTCGCGTCGACAAGAAAACACCAGTAAATGTTAAGCTCGACAGTATCGGTAAACTCACTGGACAGGACAACTATCGGATATGGAGTGCCTCGAGGAACATTGTTTTGAAAGGTATTCAGGCGTACGAAGTAGTGGTGGATGGTGTGTCTCCAGCAGACGATGCTGAACAGACAGAAGTAAATGCCTACGAGCATCTTAAACATACCGCGTCAACCATATTCATACAGGTGGTCTCCCAAGACATTTTGGAGAAAATTGTCGAGTTGGAGGACCTGCACCTAATGTGGACCTGGCTTCGCACCAAATATTATAGAGATTCGGCTTTTGCACTAGTTTCTCAGATAATGAATCTAGTTTCCCTTCCTACTCAATATTCTGGTACAGACTTACCAGGATTTATATCCAACTTTGAGTCCCAGTGGCTCCACCTTACGAAACTCTCGAAAGCCTCCTCCGATTCGTACCGAAAAACGTTCGCTACGTTTCTTAATGAAGATCAGGCCAAGAGAGATTTCCTGTTGGGTTTTTTGGTTAAACACGATAAAAACGTGATCGATAATCTTACAACAAAAGATAGTTTGTCGTATGCTGATGTTAAGCAACGACTTATGAATATCGACACCACCGAGATCGAAAATAATTCGGCTCTCTTTGTTTCTACACCTTCGGGTAATAAGAAAAAAGGGAAGAAACCATCGAAATCGGGAAATTCCAACAATTCCTCCTCCTCCTCCTCTCTGAAAACTTGCACCTGGTGCAAGAAACACAATCCAGGAAAATCCGAAGGACATACCTGGAACGAATGTTTTCGTCTACAAAAGATGAATCAGGAACAGAAGGAAAAAGCAGAAAAGGACAAGGCCGAGGAAGCAAATATTACCAGTGAGGGTGAAAAGGTAAGAAACAAATCCTTCTACTTTGACACAGCCTGTACCTCACACATGACACCTTATGCAGAATGACTCCTCAACTACTCGGTATGTGGCGGATTTGTAAAATCCAGTTCACAGAAGAGTATGGAGATCGTAGGCAAGGGAGATGTGGTGATGGACTGTGTTCTGAGAGATGGATCGGTTTCTTCTTTCTGTGTCTGAGGTGTTTTGCATGTTCCTGATTTGGCACATCCTTTGATTTCTTGGAGAAAGTTGCGGGAAAAAGGATATACAGAGTTTGGCGAGGGGGATTATATTTCAATTAATAAGGGAACAAAAGTTGTTTTTGAAGCTGTTTTTAACGGAAATTTGTTTGAAATTCCTGAGATATCACATTCGGCCCATATTACTTATGACTTCTGGCATCAGGCTCTCGGACATTTAGCACCATCAACAATGGATAAATCGCTACAGTTATACTCTGATGCCGATATACCAGCAAGACCTACGAATTACGTCTGCTCCTCTTGCGTTAAAAGCAAAATGACTCGATCTCCTTGAACGTCAACATCGAAGAAGGATAGGATTAAACTCGATCTTGTTCATTCTGATTTGAGTGGACCCTTTCTGGTCCCGTCATATGGTAATTCCCTTTACTATATTACTCTGATCGATGATGCTACTAGAGTTGTGTGGGTTCGATTTATGAAACAAAAATCCGACACAACAAAGATAGTCAAAGACTTTGTTGCAGAAATGGAACTTCAAAACCACAAAACTCCTGCTGCATTTCGAACGGATAATGGTGGGTAGTATGTTACCAAGGACTTGAAAGGGTGCTTTACATCAAAAGGAATTATACATGAGTTTTCCCCGCCGTATTCCCCCGAGTCAAACAGAGTTGCAGAACGTCTTAATCGTACGATAGGAGAGTCACTTAGAGCGATGCTTGAAAACCAACTTATGATAAGAAATTATGGGCTGAGGCTGTATTAACCTCAGTATATATAAAAAATCGACAACCTCATTCGGCACTAAAGGATCTAACTCCTTATGAAGCTTTTTATGGCACTAAGCCATCGATCCAGCACCTTCAACCTTTCGGCAGAGAATGTTATATCCATGTACCATATAAGAAACGAACGGACGGAAAGAAGTTATCTCCGAGGGCACAAAGGGCTATTTGCACCGGATATACCAATGTTCCCCATCATCATAGAGTGTTCTTACCTGATACAAAAAAGACTATAGTATCAGCAGACACCTTCTTCCCCCCTCTTAAAACAGAAGGGGCTATGCCAATGATAAAACGTCGAATTGATCAAATTCTTACTCCCCTCCAAAGCAACACCCCATCAACATCCGTTGAGTATACCTATAATAATAAATGCAAAACTTCGGATAATATGTGGCGTCATTGGATTGATGAGAACCCTCAAGAAGCTAATGATTTCGTTGACAATGGTCATGAGACTATTGCTCGATTAATGAGAGCGGATTTTTTAGAGGGAAAAAGAGACGGATATCTAGGCGCTCCCTATTGGGTTTACGATGCCAATAATATGGCCTATCGAGAAGCCCTACCCCAACAACCCGAGCAACCTGACGAAAGAGTATTGATCGAAGCGCTTGAATTCGACGAATCTATTTGAACGGTTGTTCCTGCAGACCACTTTCTAGAACAAGAACATCAACAATCCGACCAACAATCTCAACTTCCATTGGGACGTCCTCCTCCTGCTGCTCCAAGGCCTATGACGCCACCAACAATTCCATTTGGTCAGGTCGTCACTCATGCTGGAAGAGTTGTTAATCCACCTGAACGCTACGGTTTCGAGGGTTACGCCCCTGAAGCTAGTATGCGGGATGCACCTCCTCGACCTCCTACTCCGGAACCTCAACCTCTGGAAGGAATTGAAGGAAGTCAGTGGGCAAATTCAAGTGTACTAACGGTTGAAGAACCAAAGTCCTACCGACAGGCCAAAGTGTCACCACACTGGTCAGATTGGAAGAAGGCGATGGATGAAGAACTTAAGTCACTTGAGGAAAATGATGTTTGGGATGTTATCCCAAAACCAGCGGGAAGGAAAATCGTGGCTAGTAGATGGGTTTATAAAGCTAAAGGAAATGCTCAAGGAGAAGTCGAACGATATAATGCAAGGTTAGTTGCCAAAGGATTCTCACAAATCTTAGGCCAGGATTACGATGAAATATTCGCCCCCGTGGTTCGTTACGATTCTCTTAGACTTCTACTGGCAGTATCAGCATGCAAAGGATGGCGACCTCGACAACTGGACGTCAAGACTGCATTTCTGTATGGGATATTAAAGGAAGAAGTTTATATGGATTTACCGGAAGGCAGCCGGTTGGATGGGATGGTGGCAAAATTAAAGAGGTGTGTTTATGGATTGAAACAATCTCCGAGGGAATGGTACTACCGGTTAGTAGAATACCTAGGACCTTTCGGATTTGTTATCACTGCTTGGGATCCCTGTGTTCTTGTCCACGAATCAGGAGATCTCTTTTTAGCTATATATGTGGACGACATTTCACTTTTTGGAGCTACTGGAGAGCTGAAAGAGCAAACCATCAACGTGTTGAAGACTGAGTTCAAAGTCAACGACATGGGTGAGCTCAATTGGCTTCTAGGAATCCAAATAACCTTTACCGACGATGGGATCACTCTTTCCCAGCCAACATTCATCCATAAGATTCTGAACCGCTTTTCGATGCAAGATTGCAAGCCGGTCTCAACACCTATTGACTCAAACCATCAGTTGAAGGCTATTGAAGATGAAGACCAGCGTACCGATGCAACGGCATACCAACAAATAATCGGATCTTTGATGTATTTAGTTACTGGAACATGACCTGACCTAGCGTATACAATCACTCACCTCTCTCAATTCAACTCATCTCCCTCCACAAAGCACCTAACGGCAGCAAAACGAGTACTTCAATATCTCCAAGGAACGAAGGGTAGACACCTTTTTTATCCATGGAATAATCAACTCAAAATGACTGCATATACGGATGCATCTTATGACAATTGCTTAGATATGAGACGAAGCTTTTCAGGATATATATTTCAACTTGGGAACGCTACTATCTCCTGGAGATGTCGGAAACAGCAGTCTGTTGCTACCTCTACTTGCAAGGCTGAGTATATGGCACTCACTATGACGACAAAACATCATCTCTGGTTGAAGCGTGGAACTCAAGAGCTACTGAAAGAAGATATTCCTACGGCTCTCTTTTGCGATAGTAATGCTGCAATAGATGTGGCATATAACCCAAAGCTTAACGACCGATCAAAACATATCGACATTGCATATCACTTTACTCGAAAACAAATCGATCAAGGAAATGTGTCTGTTATGTATGTACCTTCGGAAGAAAATTTGGCAGATATATGTACAAAGGGAATGACGAGATATGTTAATGACCACTTATGTTCAAAGATATTTGGATCAAAGTGAGAAGGGGTATTGAAAATATGGAAGTATCTA
>Ga0307515_10009589_pt1 | contig 18700 bp, 7 predicted proteins | sample 17_EM_MG_FD_194513 | JGI IMG/M metagenome (GOLD analysis project Ga0307515, IMG submission 194513) | Populus trichocarpa ectomycorrhiza microbial communities from riparian zone in the Pacific Northwest, United States - 17_EM | ecosystem: Host-associated > Plants > Roots > Unclassified | place...
ACCGGGGGCGTATAAGATGACACGACATACTGTCACAGTACGTGCGGACTGTCAAGGTACGATGTACGAGGTGACTGTGTATGATTGACAAACGATGTCGTGTGAGGATCTATGTAGGAGGTGAGGCGATATATATACACGTCGCTCAGGGGTTAGGTCTGTGCTCGTGTTATAACAACACTGAATCATAACAACGTGTCAGGTCAGTGCCGTAACAAGGAGTTAGTTTTAAGATAGAGTTATCGTCCTAGTATAAAGTAAGCTAGGATAGGTGCTTTAGTAAAGACATTTTTAAGGTCTTAGAACGCCTTTTCGCATTTAGGCGTCTAGGTAAAGCGTAGGTGCGTTTTTCTTCCTTTTATAAAAAGGCCCTTTATTTGCATTATTACTGTAAGTAGTACTACTACGCCTAAAAAGTTGTATATAAATTTTTAATAGAAGTTAGTAAAACTAAGGAAGGCTTATACGTCCTTAATATAGTTAGGGGCTTACTATTTAGTAATTATATATACCTTCTTGGGGTCTATACGGACACCTTTAGTAGTAATAATTAGTCTAAGGTATTTTACTTCTATGACTAAGAATTCGCATTTCTTTAAATTAATATAAAATCCTATATCCCTAAGGCGCTATAGGACCTTTTAAATGTGTTTAGTATGCTTAGAAGGGTTATTACTATAAATAAGTATATTGTCTAGGTACGTAGAGTAGAAGTCGTTAAAGTAGTCTTATAAGGCGTTATTAATATAGCTTTAAAAGGTGCCTAGGCCGTTATATACGCTAAAGGGCATAACGGTATATTTAAATTGGCCAAAGCGTAATACAAATACGGTTTTCTATTCGTCACCTTTCTATATTTAGAGATAGTTAAAAGCGGTAATAATATTAAGCTTAGTATAGATTTTGGCTTAGCTAAGCCCCTTAAGGGTCTCCCGTATAAGCGGTACTAGGTATTAGTTTTTAATTATAATAGTATTAAGTCCTCTATAGTTAATATAGAATTAAATACCTCCTTTTAGCTTCTTAGTGAGAAGGATAGGGGCGGCTATTAGTAATATATTGGGATGAATAAACCCTTTATTAAAGTGCTTATTAATATACTTTCTTATAACTAAAAGTTCGTCTTTTAATATTAGGTAGGGTCTCTTATAAGGTAGCGTTTTTCCTTATTTAATATTAATAGCATAGTTATTAGGTTAATATAGGGGGAGTATATCTACGCCCTTTTATAAGCATATATTAATAAAGTTATAGTACCTCTTAGGGAGGAGCTTGTGGAGTTCTTTATTAGTAAGTTCTTTTTTAAGTTTTATAAACTTCTTAAAGTCTAAAGGTAAAAGTCTATAAAGTTCCATAGGGGCGTCGTCTTCTAAAAGGTTAGCTATGTCTATCCTATTACTATAGAGAATATAGTCCTATTTTTTATTAAGCTTATATAGTTATAATTAAAAGGCTATAGCAACGGTTTAGCCTTTCCTACGTACTATATAGTAGAAGGCCGCAGCACTTATATAATAGTAGTTAGTTATAGGTAGAATAATAAGGGGTTTCTTAGGTTAATATCCTAGTAAGTAAATAGAGGCGGCTAGGCTATATTTTAGGCAAGTCTCTCTATAGTATTTAGAGTTAAAGGTTGCTTCTCTCTTTTCCTAGTTAATAGTAGGATTGTATTATTTAAGCTAGCTTACTCTAAGGATAATAGGGTAGTTAGTAAGTAGTATAATATAGGCTTAGAGCTTTTTCTGGTGCCCGTTTATATCTAAGTAGAGTTATACTACGTGGGTAATCTTCTATACGGTATAACTACTATTAGTAAGTTATAAGGCGCGGGCTTTAGTAAGGGGTAAGGTAGGTAGGTTGTAAGTATATATAAGTTAGGTATTTATAAATTAGTTAGTAGCTTTGCAGTTAATTATAAAACAGCTTTTAATTATTTTATAGTAGTAGTTCCTATTATAGGTAAAACTATCTATTTCCGTCCGTTTATCTTTACTAAGTTATCTATTAAGTAGGCCGATATATAGATCCCTCTATTATTAGGGCGTCCTAACCCGTAACTTAGGGCTAGGACTTAGCGTTTTCTACTTCTATATCCGATTTTACTACTATTACTGCGTCTTCGTCTTATATGGTAGTGGCGTATAGTAACGTATTTAGTATTTAGGGTATTAAATTAGGTATTAGGCGGTAGGTACTAAACCTAGCTATTAGGCAGTTTAGGTTATCGCAATAATAGCCTTCTTAATAGCATCTATAGCAGCGTCCTAGTTTTTAGAGTAGCTTACGCTCTCCGTTTAGGAGTTTTTATAAAAAGGTTAGTATAGAGAGGTTAATATTAGCTCTAGTAGTACTTAAGGTAGTAGGCGTTGGTAGCTTAGTATATATAGGTTTAGTAGGCCCGGAGGGCTTCTATAGAGAGGTCTTTAAGTAAGGGTTAGTAGTAGTAATCTAATTTAGTTGTCGTTTAATCTTTTATAAGGCTGCTACTATTTTATAAATATTATTATAGTTATAGCTAGCGGCTGCGTAACTAAGGCGATAAGTAACTTTTTTAAGGAGATCCTCCTAGTCTTTAGTATTGTCTTAGGTAAGGGCTCTAGTATATTTCTAGAATTTAATATAGAACTTATTAAATAATTTAGTAGGGCTTATCTTTAAGGTATATAATTTAGCTTAGTTAGTAGCTAGTAGGTTATAGTCGCGGTATATTAAGTTAAAATTATTAATAATAATTCATTGCTTAACGTCCAATTCGGATCCCTATTGGGCCCACGCGGACTACTCCTTATGTACATGTGGGGAGAAAACTCTATTTGAGAAAACCCCGTGATCCATCTCCCCGCCTTTGACTCGCCTGCGAGGCGCCTGCGGGGCGCCTGCGAGTTACCTGTGGTGCTCCTACTACCTTACTTTTTGACCTCCTTGGGAACCACTGCTGCCGTAACAAGCCTACGGACGCGCTAGTATCGCATACTTTACTCTACTACTGTAGAGTCATTAGGGGGCGCCCGTTGCTCGCCCCCCCGCCCTCTATTACCATTTCCCTTACAACCCGGAACTGGTTTAGTACATTTTGGCTAATAAGCTACTGGGTAACCGCCTTAAGGTTAAAATTATTAAGGACTTTTTAGTAAGACTGCTACTTCTAGGGGCTACTAGTCTCCTATTAGGTAAAGAGTCTATTAAATAGTATACCCTTTATTTGCCTAATAATATAGCTAATCTTAGTGTCTTTTATAGGAAAGAGGTAGGCGCTCTAAGTTAGTTTCTCGCGGATTTATATCTTCTAGTAGCTATATTCCTTACGGTCTCCTTAAAAGACTAAAGGATTAAGGTAGTATATATTAGACTCTATAGTGGCAGTTTAGGTCTAATTATTATAGCTTTTATTGTTACTGCTTTAGTAGGGGTTCCTATTAGGTAAAGCTGCTTAGCGCTAACCCTCTATTAAGTATTAAGTAGGTAAAGTTACCGGGGGTGTAAAGACTTAAGTAGTGTTATATGTAATAAAGAGGTATCTAGCGTTGTTATAAATATGCTTATTAAGCTAAGATTACAGGTATTTAATTATGCCTTCTTTTTTAGTAATTATAGCAATTAGTATAATTTTATTATTCTTTAACTATTAGACGTTGCGTTTAGACACACGGAGGTTATCTTTAGTTTCTTAACGTATATTATTGGCGAGCGCCTTATAAGCTTATAGATCTTAAATAATATCGCGATCTTAGGTAGTACGCATCTTAGCTCGTATAAGCTTTAGGTAGTAGTTCTATAAAAGGCGGTAGTATTTATTAGGGTCTTGTGCTACTATTTTTATAAACATCTTAGCGTTTTATATTTTAATTTTAATAGATAATAGCCCTTCTGTTTACTTATCTGTAGTTATATAATTAATAAAAGATAAAACATTATTAATGTCTATCTCCTTAGGGGTTAAGGCTAGGGTTAATAAATCAAATTCTCTTAGGATTAATTGGCGTTGTATGTTAAGTATAGGTATTAGATTATTCTTTAGGTTTAATATAGTAGCTAATAAGGAATATTATCTTACTATTGTGGGTTCCTTAAAAGTATAAAGTGAGGTAATTCGTAAACACGCTACTTTTAGCAGCGCCTGCGGTATTATAAAGATATAGAATTAGTTATAGACTAAGCGTTAGTGGTAAAAAGGCGTAATGTAATGTTATAAAACAAGGGCAGTGGCTACAAAGCGTATGTATTTAAGGAGTCTACAAGACGTTACGCGATCGATCGTAAGGGTTAAGGGCGTAAGGAGGTAATATACCTACGCATAGCTGATATAAGCTGTACGCGAGGTGTATATAAGAGCACGGGGCTCTCCTATGGAGGCCCCTATAGTGGGGTTCCGTAACACACTAGGACTTTAACTAGGTAATTTTTATAAAGCACTTTTATGCCAATATATTCTCCTAGCCTATCCCCTACCCTTATAGCTTATTCCTTTACCTATTAGTCCTTTAGGGTAACTCTAATATCTCTACTTTTAAGGTATTAAACTATAATAGTATTATAGACCTCTTTATAAATCTTTATATAGACTTCTATTTCTAATTATCCTCTAAACCCCTTTACTTTTTCTATATTTAGTTATATTATAATTATATACCCAGTTATTATCTTAAGGGGGGTAGGTTCCCTATACTATAAAAATATAGCTACAGTGGCCTAAATACAGCTCGCCGGTAAGGAGGGATTTTATTTATTTTTAATTTTGCTTAACTATTAGAGGATTTAATTAAGAGTTTACTAGATAAGCGCCTAAGGTTTGCTAGACTAGCGAAGCCATTCTACTAGCTATATTAGTTTATTATAACTAATAGATACTCCCCTATAATTACGGATACTAAACGCGTCTAATAAGCTTTATATTTTATTAGATACTGTTAATATGACTTTTATAACGTGCAGAATATATATATCACAATGATATGTACTATACGGTGTTGTAGATAGATGATTGATTCTCTAAGATCTGTGTTGTAGGAAATGTAGTTCCTCGCGTATTCCCCCTAACCCAAATGAGACTAGCGTCAGGGCTTAAGGAATATCGCATGCTCTAATGCAACTATTCTAGCGACACTAGGAGTACTTTAAAAATGTAAAGAACTAGTATCCTACAACTCTGCACTTTAAAAAAGTCTATACGCACTTCTCCTTCCTTCCTTGCCCTACCCTATGCCTTGTGTAATGGTATTAAGTTATATACCGGTATTAAGTCTCTAAAATACCAAGAATTGGTTATATCCTACTGTAAAGCGTTTTAAGGCTCTAGTGTTAATCATTGCACCTATAAATTTAGTGGAGGTATAGTATAAGGTCGTATTGTACGCAAGCAGGCCTATGTCAATAGGGAATGCGTCTATTATAGTATCAATGGTTGTGACTGTATATCTATATGCTAGTATTCCCTAGCAAGACGTAACAAGTTTATTATCTATATCGCCTCGTATCTCCTGCCTTAGGCGGGCTTTCTTTTCTAGAATATGTTCGAATTGTGGTTCTTAATTAGTTAATACAGTTATAATATTTAGTTAAGGCTCTAGTGACTAAGCTGGGGTAGGAAGGCTATGTAGAGGATCGTCCTTTAAGACTTGCGGGCCTATTACATTATCGTTTTAAGGGTTAAGCTCCTCTTAATCAGTTGCTTAATCTTAATTTCCACCAGATTCCACCTATTAACTTCTATTAATATCTACTTAAGTCTCGTCCTTATCTAACGTTTCTATAATCTCTTCCTTTAATATCTTATCTGATTCGGTAGTAGTCGTCATTTTTAGGATTTATAGGGTCAGGCAGGGTCCAATTAGTATCTTAGCGAAAACCTTATTTTAACGTTCTGAACTCTTGGTTTAATTAGTTAGTTAGTTCGTTAGTTAGGTTTATAGTTTATAGTTAGGTTAATCGTCCATTTGTGGTTAGGTTGATTAATAGTATAGTAAAGGTCCTACTGGTGCTCTTCTAGATAGTAGTAGACGTATAGGAATAGGTTGGGAATGTAATGTTGTAGATAGTGAAGGTCCTACTAGTGCTCTTTTAGAGAGTGGTAAGCATGCGGTCTAAACGTTGGATAGTTATTGCGGTTGAAATGGGGTTATACAAACCGTTAGGTTTTATAATAACGTTATATATAATAAAGGTCCTACTAGTGCTCTTCTAGATAGTGGTAAACTTACGGTCTGAATGCCGGATAATCGTTGCGGTTAAAATGGTGTCGGTAAACGTCCTACTAATACTTCTCTAGACAATAATAGGCTTGCGGTCTGGACGCTTAATAGTTATTATAGTTAAAATGGTGTTATACAAACTGTTAGATCTTGTAATAACTTATAGTTAAGGCCGTACTTAACAGCATTGTTTATTTTGTCTAACTGGAACCCATTTTTATCTAACTTGGCATATACTTCCTCCAAGTTCTCTTAAGTCTAGGAGTGTTAACGTTCTTCCTGGGTTATTTTAAATAAAAGTTGGGCGTATATTATACGTTTCTCCTTTATACGCACATATACTCCTCCTCGTCGTAGGAAGGCATACATCCTATAAAGGTATAGCTTATATACTCTTAAGAACGTGTTAACACTAAACACTTTAAAATTATTTTAGAAGAAAGACTAAAGTCTATCATCTATTGTCTTAAACTCGTTGTATTCCCATAACTTAAATAGTATAAAATCCGTAAGATCTTTATTAGTTGCCGTTTATGCGTCGATCCCGTTTCTCTATCGTTTTGCTTCTGCCTTCCAGTCTATAGGTGTAGCCATCTTTAAAGGGGTAAGGAAGATGCGTAGAATGGCGGTTTAGGGGGTAGTTTGAGTGGTCGTTTAAGGTGGTCGTTTGAGGGACGGTTGGGGTGGTAGTTGGGGTGGTTGCGATCTTGGCGTGGTCGCGTTCTTGATATGGTCGCGTTCTTAGTGTGGTCGCGTTCTTAACGTGGTTACGTTGACTACTGGTATAGTGGTCTGTCTCTAGTTAAGGTGGAGCGTCAGACATCTTCCAAATCTAGGGTAGATTTAAGGTATTTCCGGGTAAGGTAGAGCGTTAGACGTCTTCTAAATCTAGAGTACTTTAATTCTCTTCAACTAAAATAGGGCCTTTGTAAGGTGGAGCGTAAACGTCTTCTAAGCAAGTGCGTATCTCCTAATCTATGCGCGCTTACTAATCAGTGTTGGTATAACTTTTACAACGTGCAGAATACATATATTACAATGATATGTACTATGCGGTGTTGTAGATGGATGATTAATTCTCTAAGATCTGTGTTGTAGGAAATGTAGTTCCTTGCGTATTCCCCCTGACCCAAATGAGACTAGCGTCAGGGCTTAAGGAATATCGCATACTCTAATGCAACTATTCTAGCGACAGATACCTTCTTAATAGAGGTCTTCCCACTTTATAGTATAGTGTTCGCCCATTCTTATTATAGAGGGCTATTATTAGACGTAGGTCTAGCGGACACGCACAAGTACAAACCACCGTTATTTGACGTTCGCCTTCCCTGCGATATATATATCTTAAAGGAATTCTCTAGGTATTTTTTAGGGTTCTTTTAGTTAGTTTTAGTCTTTTTTGGGCCGGGTATAGCAAGAGCTCCTTTCCGTACCAATTTTCGTGCATTAATAATGGTTAATTAAAGGCCTTTTATTAAGCAGTTTAATTAACTATATTAACTTTGGTAAAGCTTTAACTACACCCTAGTTAACGAGCTTAAATATTAATCTTACTATCTATAAGCTAACTATGGAGGCAAAAAAGCCAGCTTAATAAGATATATTTAATTAAATCTAATATAAAAATAGAGCCTCTAGCAAAGCCTTTACTACTAATTACTTTACTTACCTTTTTAAGCCTCTACTAGTGCATAGGACAAATTTAGCTATATTTAAATACTATATTAGGTAAATTAGGGTTAAATTTTAATCGGGTAATATTAATATTTATATAGAGAGAGGTGCTGCTAAAAATCCGCAATAAAACACTATAAAGTCTACTACTTTCCTAATTAGGACAGCTAGCTAGCAGCTTAATATTTAGCGTATATTATCTAATAGTTAGCGGACAGCGAGCGATCCAATTGGCGTAGTTAGTCAGCTATTTTGCCTAAGCTCGCAGCTAGGCTAACTATTAGATATACTATTCTATCTAGTAAACTTAGTATTAATTTAGCTTTTTTATTATAGTAAAGGCTATTAAATTTGTATAGTCTAAATAAACTATAACTTTATATTTTACGCTTTAAAATATGCTTAGTATTTTTTTAAAAAAATTTAGTTGTAATAGTAAGTAGTTTTTTTATTATAGATATTGTACATTAGCAATTTTTTTTAAAAGTTTATTAAATTAGTTAAAATGGCCCTGGGGCTAGCCTAGAGAGCCTAAGACACACTATTACTATAGCCATTCTCTACGCGCTCTAAGCGCTTAAAGCGCATTACTGGTGCCCTAGGTATTTACTATTATCTTATAATGCTCTGGGCTAGCCCTAGGCTACTAGTATTATACCCTAGGCTACTTTCTAGCATTTACTATTATAATACTCCAGGCAATTATATTATAAAGAAAATTTTAGCTATAGTATTTATAACTATCTAAGATCTACTATAGAGTCCCTATTTAAAACTCCGTCTTTATTTAATATAGAGTTCTTATCTAAAGCTCCGCCTGTATTTAATATAGAGTTCTTATTTAAAGCTCCACCGTTATCTAATATAGAGTTCTTATTTAAAACTCCGCCGTTATCTAATATAGAGTCTATAGAAACGCAACAGTATTAAAAGATCTAGAAAGGAATGTATAATAGTTAATAGCTGCTGCTTAGTAGAAGGGGAGGACGCCGAGAAGAGGGAGGAAAAGGGAGGTTTAATAGAGGATTTAATGGAGAATTTAATAGAGAATTTAAGTTAGTATTTAAGTAGTATTTAAGGCAGTATTTGAATTAGTATTTAAGGCAGTATTTAAGGTAGTATATAAGGGAGAATATAAGGGAGTATAAGGAGAATTTTAAGGGGTATTTAAGGTTTACTAGGAAACTCGTACTGTTTATAAATAAATATAGCCACTAATTAAACTGGTAAGACCCCTGCTATATAGCAGCGCCATATATACTAAGAGCCTGCTTTATACTTTCTATTAGTATTATATACTTAGGGCTAGCTAGGGGCTATAAAAACCAATTTTATAATTTCCATTTCCTATAGGCTACTTAGAAAATTTGCTATATTGCCCGGGGCTAGCCCTAGGTCTACTTATATTCTTACGTGTTTCTGGGGCTAGCTCCGGGCTAAATTTGGCCAAAAACCCAATTTTACACTGTTGATTTTTTTGGACCAATTTGATATGCCGCAGAAAATTGCCGACGTAGTTTAGCTTAGCTAGTCTTATTTTTTTTTTTAAATAGAATACTACTAGATATATTAATTTTTATTTATTTAGTTAACTTAGATAGGTGCTAATAGTAAAATCTAGATGTCTATTTTAATAGTGGTAGGTTTTATTAAATTAAAGATAGATAATACTGGTACCTCTGTAAAAAAAATTTAATAGCCTTAAATACTTTCTCTATTTTGCTATTCTACTTAAATTATTAAAAAAAATTATTATTTAAATAAGTAGCGCGGCTAACTTTAATAGTTTTTAATAAAAAATTAATAGCAGTTTGCAAATCTAGTTAAAAACTATACTTTCTTAATATAAGTAGGCTATAGCTATTCTAATATAACTTATACTTTCTTTAGATATATTTTAAGGGAGAAGGGGTTTATATAGACGTAAGAGTAAGCTAGATTAAATTACTCCCTTACGTGCTTACTTAATAAGGGCCTACCTATTAGAGACGGTAGAGGAAGGGTATAGAATTAGGATTTTAATAGTGTAGAAGTGTGTGGAAGAGGTAGAAGTGTAAGAGGAGGGTAGTTTAGGTAGCGTAGACGCCTAAGCGCCCATACCTTGCCTAGACAAGTAACCCTAATTAATGTAATAGAAACTAATAGAAGCTAGCTAGGTAGTAATGTGTCTCTGTAAGCGAGTGTAATGCTAATTTTGCGCTAGCAGTAAACGTTGGCTAGGTGAGTTGTAAGAGTGACCGCATCTGCATTGGGCAAAGAAGTACTGTCGCTTGCTTAAGACTATTTCTGTAAACGTAACTTTACTGTGGATAGAGCTCTGAGCAGAGACTTAGCAGCTTCTCGCTGATCATGTGAAGGGACCATAGAAATAATATAACTTAGATTTGTAAACTCGGGCTTTAGAACGCCCTGTCCATTAATATATCTTGACTCTCTATGAGAAAGAACCAGACCTCCGGAGTTTCCTTCATTACACGCCGAATTCCAACTAATCCTGACCGCATCGCCCATTTGCGGCCGTTAAGGTGGAGATGGTGCGCCAATGCAACCCAAAGAAGAACAAATTTGAGCGGGAGGGTTAAAGTTGCAACAACACACCTCTCCCTGGCAGGTGTAGCAGCACATATTTTGAATCTTGAAGCCACTTTTGCTGATTTCATCCGCCAGTTCGCAATTTGTGCCCTTTGCCATAGTTATGTCGAGTGGGAGAGCTTGCCGCGGAGTAAAATTGTGGGGATTCGCCGTAGTGTAAACGATGGCGGATAGGAGTGAGAGAAGGCTGAGGAAGGTGTTTATGGATTTCCGCATGATATCGATGTATTATTGTTTGAACCGGGAGTAAAGTTTGGTGTTGATATGTTTTGCTCGGGTGGATTTAGAGACTGAGAGACAAAGAGTGGTGAAGGAGTGAGGGAACCTGCAGAAAAGCCGATTCAGCAATGTCCGAGGGAGAGCAACCAGAGATTTATATTGGGTTTTAAGCCATTGTTGGCATAATCTGACGACAGAGCTCCTGCTCCCATGGCCACGTATCCTTTCGAAGATACCTGTAGATCATTCTCTGCTCCATGCCACGTCGTCCTTGTAGACTTACATCTTTCCAGGTCAAGAATGCCCAAGACATATATGGGGCTGTACGCTTACTAGGATCAAGGCTTACTTGCACTTGACTCTCATTGGAACACTTGGATTGAGGCGTTAAAGGCTCCTAATGGCTGGCTTTGTGCCTGACTAGTTTCTCTCCACCCTCCAGTTTCAACAAAATAGCGAATAAGCCTGGCTATCGAGGACCGTTCCTTCGAAAGGAATGTGGCGTCCATCAGCTGAACAACTCATGGCTGTCTCTAAAACATGCTAATTTCCTCAATATGACTGCGGTATCAGAGTAGGAGTGAGCCTTGCCACTGATGGCTGTTCCTCTGAAGGATTAGATCGTCCCTCAGTTGTTCCTGAAATCCTGAAACATGTTTCAATTATTTTTAGCATGGTGGGTGTGGATCGTTAAGAAATAGTTGTCCTTCCAAATTGCAGAATCATGCAATATAAGTATATTCCCCCGCAAGGTCCGATAGCTTCCACGACATCACCTTGAACAAACTCCGTCCTCTCACTCTATCCAGTCCTACCAGTCTCAACTTTACACTCCTCTGATATCTTTGCATTATGCATCTTCAAACTAAAATATTTCTGCTCCTTACATTTTCTCTTCCCGCCTTCTCCGGATCGCCCAACGAGCTAGCCCAACGAGCGGAAAAAGGTATCATCATCAACAAGGGCTCAAACTACGACATGATTACCGAAATTAAGAAGTCTCAAATTAATATCGAAAACCTATGTTGCTATGAGTGTGGGAACGCAATGTGCTGCTGTAATTTTGATCCAACAAGCGAGAGATGCAACGAAAAAGGCTGCGTGCCGGCTGGTTAGCCCTCAAACACGGCCGCCATAGCATCACTCCCGACCGCGAAGCTTATGCTTTAGCGAAGAGCGCAAATTTGTTGATATGGGGGGCGAGAGTGGGCAATCATGTGGGGAAAGGCTAGTGGAAGGATGAAGATTGCTACTAGATTTGTTATGGAATTTATACTTCGATTACCAGATTAGTTATATCTGTGCAAACCTGTGACTTACATCTCTTATATTCGGTATATCAGTATATGCTGGCTGTGCTAAACTTAGATGTGCCTAATCCGATTCTATGCCGGCCAAAGCTTGGTACATGGCCCTATACCGGTATGTGTAAGCTTTGCAGTGTGGGAGAATTGAGTGAACGACTTGATTGTAAAATGTAGCTCTAGAGCCTCTCTATATACACGAGGAAGGTAAGGAAATAAATGAAAGGGGAAACTAATACGTAACTAAAAACAGCGTGATACGTAAGTGATACGCAGGCGATACGCAGGCGATACGCAGGTGATACACAGGTATTTAGCATAGTACTGGTAGTGGGTTACAGTATGGAATATAGAATGGAAAACAGAACACTTAAGAGAAGTGAGCAAGGCGAGAACAGGTGGACCGTTAAGGCGCTCTTGGGGGCTAGTCTGTTATGGTTGTATCCACAAGTCTAAAATAAGTGTAGGGATCCAAAACTACAAATATATGGTTGAAACAAGGTTTACGCGCCCGGTCTACGCGAGGATACATTTACGCGCCCCGCTTACGCAAGAACACTACCATGGAACAATACCGGTAGCACTCTTCTCTCTATGCCGCATCCTCAGCTGCGGCCCTACACAAGCCATCCTTCATAGACCACACAACTCGCACTCGGGCCGTGTCGACGCCCATTCTGAATATGGAGGCCGCACCAGACGGGTACGTCGAGGCTAGTTTGTGTCTTTCAACCTTATCGTCACATATCCTAATCGCACTCTGCATGCACTGCGCTTCAAGCTCTCTGTTATTCTGCCTCTACGTTGTGTATCCTTCGGCCAAATGATGGCTCGTCGCAAATGACACCTAATCTTACTCCGCTGCCTGATATACCTTCTTGTATTCTGTTTGCATTCTTTTGTGGATTCTGTTTCAAGCTCTCTGCTCTTGCTCCTTCGACCCAACACATTTGGCTAGGCTGTGTCAATGGTTATGTACCGACCATGTTGTTGCCTCATCCGACTTTCCAAATGTTACCTCTCTGCCACCTCCTGGTTCCTTTGGATCCTGGTTGCAATCTTTATGGTCTACATGAAACTCTATGGCTTCTTCCTCCGCTCTCGCGATTCTCCAAGCCAGTATAATGGGCGTGTACCTGTCTCGTTCAAGTCACCGTTTAAGCCCAACGGCACATTATACACTCATCCTCCTAATCCTGTTCTTACCTCTCTGTCCTTTCCTGTGCCTCCCTTCATTCCCACATTTGGGAACAGCGCGTAAACTCTACGTGGTCCAAGGCAGATCGGAAGCTCTGGTATGCGTGTCAATGGATGGGTGAAGATATAAAGAAGGGCTGGGTAGCCGTACAGACATCCACCCACCCATCACTTCAACAACCATTTACACTTCAACAATCATTACACTTCTACACTCATATGAATACACAATGCATTTTCTTTTCCTTTTCCTTGCGTATACCCAAGTGGTATTATCCAATCCATTCCCTAACATATGGGCTAGAGGTGTCAATACTCTGTCGAACCTGAACCCTCTAGCTCCTCGCGATACTTCCTACACCGTTTACCCAACCGATCCCAGCAACACCGACCAAGTTGTTGAAACAGAAACCTTCCTCCGGGGTCTCTATGGCAAGGAGCATGTCAAAGTAAATCGAAACCGAGACGGGCCCGTTTCATGGAGCATCTACCTAAAGGACGGCGATACAACAGATCAACTTGAGGGGCACCAAGGGCTCCGTTTGGGCAAAGAGGAAGACCATCCGAAGAGCTTGGCCGGGAAATCTAAACGCTCTGAAATTGTTCCACGCGATGACCCCTTCTACATCGCTATAGCAGCAGATCCGGAAGATGACGAGCAGACCAAGAAGACCCGAGAATTTTTGGATTCCAAGGTTGCGGACCCGAACACGTTCATCATTGAGCTTCACAAGCCTGGGACCGACCATATTATGGCCTGGGCCAACTTACAGTTGAACAACGCCGCGAAGGCCGATGTGGAAGGGTATGAGGGCATCAAAGCGCCCTTGGGCGACGACAGTGAAATGACTGACGAGCGAGCCGTTACAATAGACGAATTCGGGGATGTTCGAGCCGTTCCAAGAGACGATGAGTCAGGATTCTTTCAAAGCGTGTATAAGAGCGTTGAGAAGCGAGCTGCCTTTATCAAAATGGCCGTGGAGTGGACCAAACAACCGAATGCAGGCGACGATCTAGTCATGGTTAGCCAGCCGGAGTAAGTCCACCAACGCAAGTATTTGCATCAGTCGTCCCTAACCGTCTCCCCTCCTCCCCAGAGAAATGAAGGATCTCAAGCTCAAAGATTTCGTCTACGACAAAAACGCAGGAGGCGGGGCTTATGTCTATGTCATCGACGCGGGCGCGGCCTACAACAACGAGAATGTATGTGCATCCTGCTCTGGCTACATCTACGACTATAACTAAATACACTACAGGATGGCGGCGATAAGGAGTTCGAAAAAGCTGAACCTCTCCAAACCGAAGCCTCAAAGAACGACGGAGAAAAAGAAGATGAAGATGGTAGCGCTATCTCACATGGCACAATGGTGTCTTCCAAAGCTGTGGGCAAGAAGTATGGCGTTGCCAAAGCAGCGACTCTGGTTTCGGTCAAACTAAGAGCGAACAAAAGGAAAGTTGGAGATTTCCTTTCAGGATTGGAATTGGTTACTAAACACTTAGAGGGCGAGCCGGATCGACATTTAAAAACCGTGGTCACATCCAGTCTAGGCTTTGGGATTGGGCTTACTCATGAAAATGTTAAGAACAATCCTGATGCGATCTTGATGCGCAGCTATCTCGAACAGTTGTTTGGGTGGGGTGTGCCTTTCATTAGTTCCTCAGGCAACTATGGCCACTTGAACCAGAACATTGACGGATTACCCAAGGTGTTGGAGGACCCAGACACACCAATTATCAACGTTGGTGCGATTGACAAGGATGGTAACAAGCGCGAGGAATATCAGGCTGGACCCCAACTCACAATCAGCGCGCCAGGCGTCGACATTGTGGGCCAGTCGAAGGAAAATGGAAAGTCTTACAAAGACAGCGGTACATCCTTTGGTGAGTCTACCACATACCGGGCTCGTAAGCATACTAACAAACAAAATTAGCGGCACCATTGGTTGCAGGCATTATAGCAACATACCTGAACTATGACCCGCCACCGTGGGACGGGACCAAAACAGGCAAGGCACGCGTTCAAGCCATCAAGGACTATATTGTGACAGATGCGTCTAGCTGGGTACGCAAAGTTGAGACCGGGAGGGTAATCTGGAATGGCGCCACAAAGGCCGACCACGCGAGTGTCGGAGCAAACAGCCGCGAGGTCTCCAACTCAAAATCTAAGCGACAAGACAACTGCGGCGGCATTCCGCCCCCGCCCCCACCACCCGCAAGACCAACCTGCAACGGTTATGGACCTGACAATAACAAGTACGCCGACAGAGCCCGTACTCTAAGTAAGCTTGTGGATACCTTCTGCCCCGACGCCACGGCTCAAGGAGGACTTGACGCAAATTCTGGAAGCATTCTAAGGACGTACAACAAAGACACGCCAGAGCAAATTGATGTAGCCATGGATTGGACGCCAGGTCTCGGCTTCAAGCCGGATGAGCAAAAGTGCAAGGACATCATGATCGAGATCACCGACAGCTGCGACACTAACAGCGGCCAGTGGAAGGGTGGCGGTGAGAAGATGGACGGAGAAGTCAAGTACCGCTGGAACGTAGTGAATACGCGTTCATCTTTTGACGACGGCAAAGCATGGGGAGGATGCGAGGGAGGCGCCGACTGGTTCTCTACCAAATACACCATCTGGGGAAGTAAATTTGCTGGTGACGATTTCGGCAAGGCCATTATCGACGGCATTTCAGGCGAAGGTGTCAGTCCAACTGACTGGGAGTTTCATTATGGTGGAGCAGATGACCACCGCGAGTGGACCGCCTCGGTTAATACTATTGCTGGAGCTGAGTACGCAGTTGAACCAGTTGTGGAAGGCCTTGGGGGCATTGATATCGAGTGCAAGTGAGCATCGGAGAGCGGCATCATTTGCATTGCAGGCGCAATTTGCAGGTCTGGGGCACATTTATATTGGGGTTGGCTTTTTCATTTCTCGCTCCCTTTTCTCCTTTGGTTTTAGTTTTAATTTTCCGATTCCGTCCTCTCTTCCCTCTGGGGCTTGTTTGTATCCGCTGCGTCGACCTCTAGTCAGTCAGTACCTTGTGTTTTGGTTGCAACCGATTTGCTTTTCGTCCTAGACTTGGCAGTCTACTTTCGCATTGTAACTGATCGAATAGTACTTACTTTATTATATTAAGTGTATAATCATTAAGAGAGTTTAAATTCAGGTGAAGTCATTGGGGAAGTTCAGATTCAGGTGACGGTAAGAGAGGCTTAGTGTCTTAGAACATTCCACCCTCCTTCAACCCTCCAGCGCTCTATACCCGCCATACCGCTTTGCTTCAATCCTTAATAACCTAGTACTAGGCGGCAGAGCAGATGCACTAGCGAGTGCTGGAGGGAAGAGAGAAGTTGCTAGGGAAGGGGCATCCTAATACGCTGACCAGCGAATACTGCCTAGCTCTCCTTTATAGGGAGCAACACTACGAAGCATTTTTGGCACTATACGAAAGGGAACAACGGATATTTGGCCAGAAGCATCTAACAACTGTGTTATACGCACGGCACTATTGGCTCTAATGCAGGACAGTGCTTTTATCAGTATTCGGTATTAATTAGTGATATTGAATATTGAATATTAAACATTCAATATCAATATCAATACGATATGTTCAACACTGAAAGATATTGAATATTGAAATTTTTTAGAGTTGAGGCGGTAAAAATAAGGTAGATGTATTAGTAAATGGCTCTCGGGCCTCCTTATAATACGTGCGCATTTCAGATTTGTTAGGTAAACCTATAGGAAGTAAAAATTACCAAGCATCAAACTTGATCTTATAAGACATCGCGCATAACATCATTTAATTTCGACGATTTTTACAACCCCCTATACACCCACCCTTCGATCAACGCCACGCCTTTTTTATCTACCATCGTAATTAAGGACGACGATACTTCCTCCTCTGCTATTTGTAAGCTTAATTCTAATCAGTTTACCCACTTTGGCGACGGTAACGCGTCGAGCGACTCTACACCAAAATATATTACCCGTAACCACCCCTATTTTAATTTAAGGCACGGCGCTGTAGTGGTGGCTTAATCCAACTCGCAGAGCCGACTACCTATAACTCTCTTAAATGGCAATTAATATATTATCTATACCGTTAATGTCGGCAGAGGCCGAGCGAGTCTTTTCAGGTGCACGGTAAATAATCTCATGGGACCGCATATCATTAGGGAGTACGAATATTGAACATATGGAGTGCTTAAAGAGCTGGCTATAAAGTAATATTACCGGAGTAACTCTATGTCCTGGGACCTTTGCCGCCGTTTTTGGAGGGTTTTGCCGCCAAAAAAGGCGGCAATTGCACCTAGGGATTCTGAGGATGACAATGTCACAATTTATCACACATGAAGCATGGGATATATTCCGAACAAGACAATTTTTTTGCTTCAGGCTATGATATAGTCACTGATTTCAGACCGCGCTGCCCAGACGCTTCTTCATTCTGTTATCAACCAGAAGACCAAGGATATCCATTCTGGTATGCAGAGCTAGGCCATATTAGCAATAGTTCAATCACAAAGGTAAGTAGACATACTATGTAGAGCTTGTCCCCTAGCTGAATGCAAGAACCCGATGCTTGTCTCGAAGACGTTAAGGATATTAATGCCAGCAATTTATTGGAAATTGAAGAGGGGAAGAAATCACTCCCATTGACCGAAGTGCATCGTAGCAGTTTTTTTGACATAGTCAATAATGACCTTTATTCCGGCGAGGACACAAAAATCGACGCCCAGCAGATTCACGTGCTCGAAATGCGAGCTGGCGTTCGGCGGGTTCACGTTGGTTCGGTCGCCATTGATCTGAATAGAAAACTGGCTTGGAACCGCATTGGTTCCAAACAGCTTGTCGCATGCCTAGAAAGCGTTATTAGTAAGTGGTTACAAGTGAAGTGTGTAGGGACTCCACATACTTCTTGTGAGAGGAACGTAAAGGGACTTCCACTGTCATATAAGAAATGTATGACATATGAGCGCGACGTCTTGCCAGGGAGCCTGACGACCAGCGGAAAAAGCACACGGTGATGTTTGCTAAACACAATACCGTCTACGGTGGCGAGAGGGCTTGTTAGGTGTGGCGTTTCCGACAGGTAGGCCGACCCGAGTGCGGTTGAGATCTCGTTATGCAGGGCCTCCTCATCAATATCGGACAACAGTATGTCGTAGAGGTCCGGCATATCAGTGGGAGCGACGTCAATGGGGCCCTGGTATAGGTCCGCACGAGAAGGGTAGTGGTTGTGATCTGAATTAGTGTGTGAAGGGTTGCCAGTGGGATCGTTCTTGAGTGGTCGAGGTTGAGAGAAGTAGAAAGCCCAAGGCCGGAGAAAGGAAGACATAAAGGAAGACATGTTTGTTTGCTGAATAACAATAGCAAAAGGGGAAAGAGAAGTAGGCAGTGGGAAGGTGCTGGTGGGAGCAAGAACGAGAGGTTATCATGGGCCTTGGCACTTTTCGCTTAGGATAGGCTAGTCCCGCTAAACCCAAACAGGGGCGCCCCAGGACAGAGTTTACTACCGGGGA
>Ga0307515_10009590_pt1 | contig 18699 bp, 1 predicted proteins | sample 17_EM_MG_FD_194513 | JGI IMG/M metagenome (GOLD analysis project Ga0307515, IMG submission 194513) | Populus trichocarpa ectomycorrhiza microbial communities from riparian zone in the Pacific Northwest, United States - 17_EM | ecosystem: Host-associated > Plants > Roots > Unclassified | place...
GACAGGTAGGCAGATACAGACAGGTAAGCAGATGCAGACAGGCAAGCAGATGCAGACAGGTAGGCAGATGCTGACGGGTAGGCAGATATAGACAGGTAGGCAGATGCAAACAGGTAGGCGATGCAGATAGGTAGGCGATGCAGGCAGGTAGGTAAGTCAATAGGTAGATAGGTAGAAGAGAACCATCGCTATATTATATTAAATTATCTAAAATAATAATATTTATTTTGCTAGCCTTATAAATAGCCTTAAAGTAGCTTTTATTTATTTAAAAGAGGTAAATATAATTATGGTTACCAAATGCGCAGATTGCTGGCAGGTTGCGCGCAGGCTGCGTGTCAAAAAAACACGACATAGGCTAGTCGGTCGAGTTGCCAAATGCCCTCAACTGCGCGCCAATTGCGTCAACCACCAACCATTGAGGCCATTGGTAGGGTACTATATTTTCCCGATGGAGTAAATAAGCAGACGCTATAATATAAGCATCTAGGGCCTTCTGTTCCGTATTATAAGAGCGTTTTAACTTAGCTAGGGCCTAAAACAGTTTACTATCTAGCTGCGCAGCAGTAGATTAAACATAGGACCCTAAGATAAATTAGTTAAGGAACTAGACGACTATTAAGAGTAATAAGCCGCGTATATTTAGTATTAGAGATAGAGCGAATATTATAAGACGAATAAATATTTGCTTTAGTGCACTTTAAGTAAGAGAACAGTTATTATAAGTTAAAGATAGGTTCGCTAACGTAATATAAACTAACCCCTTTTTCAAACAGCAAGAATATAGAGACGGTATAATCTCACTAAGAGACAATATTGTAGCAACGGTGCGAGCGCGGTATTGCGCCTATAAAGAAGAAGGAGCCTTAGGTATAATAAGCAACGATATTAACTAAATTAATTAGATAGATATTATACCTCTAGTAAACGACTTAGAGATATTTAGAATCTTTAAGGACGAAGATAAAGAGGAGGGAGATAGTATTATAGACACTTTAAGTATAATATTATAATTACTTAGAGAGGAGTTAAAAGAAGCTAGTTAGTTAATATAAGTATAATCTAAAATAGAACTAGTAGAACTATATAATGAGGAATAGTAACTAAGGTTATATAACATTATATATAGTATACGCAGTGTATAAAGGGAACGTATATATAATATATATAACACATACCTTATATATAAAGGGGATTTCTTAGAAGTATAGTTGTATATTTAAAGGACTACAGTCCCTACCTAGATAGTTCTCTCCTTTATAGTAAATCTTAAAATATAATTAGAGTTAATCTGTTAGGCAACTACTCTACTAGTTATTATTACGTTATTAACTTCCTATTTACCTATATACCTAGCCCATTAATAAGTTTACCGTAGTTCCTGCTATAAGGCTTTGTTATATTTATAGGATAGTACCTAAGGCTAGTAAATCTAGGCGCAGTTATAGACGCAGCTATATACTATCTGGCGAAATTGGAGCATATTGGGGCTATAGAAGATTTGTAATATTTTATATACTTATATCTATAGAGCTTTTATTTTCGCGTAAGATCCAAACTCCTTAAATATCCTCGCCTCCTATATTTTGGATATTTGGCCATATCTCTAACTCCCGCGCTATAATATCCCTAGAGGTACTTTATTACTTTCGGCTGACTAGGAAGTATAGAGCGCATTACTAACTAGGATATAGTGCGTATAATTAAGGTATTAAAGTCTTTAATAGATAGCGAACTTATAGAAATATATAAGACTAAGGCAGGTTTCTTTTAGTAGTTTAGCTAGAAATAATCGTGTTATAGACTAATTGTTAAGTAGCTAAATTGCGACGAGTGCTAAATTAAGCCTAGCCCCTTTACCAAAACTATATATTAGACCTCCCTACCTAAAAATACTATGGCTATTATTATCGATATCTTTAGCGTTAGTAGCTTTTTTAATATCTATTAGAAATTGGATAATAAATAGGGAAATGTTTTTATTAATATAGTTAGGATAAAAGATAGTAAGAATAGTAATAGATTGGTAATATCACTATAGGAAGCCAGATAGTACTACCGTTCCCTTAGGGCTATTAGAATTAAATATGCCGTAAAGAAATAGGCTAACTCTATATTTATATATGGATACTTTATATAAGACAGTAACGTTATTCACTAAAGTAGTTGTATATTACTTTTAAGATAGCTATTATTATAAATGGGAACGAGTAGTTTTAGTATAGTTCTATTAACCATACTTTACCCTAAACTTGGTTAGATATAATAATAGCTTAAATATCTTATAATGTTAGCTAAAAGACCCGCCTAGAAAATAAGTCTAAGATAAATATTAGTTAGCAGCAAATATTTGCCCAGTAAGGAATATCTTATATACTTAACTGCTCGCCCTAAAGCTATTATTCTTTATATCCTTCCTTAGATTTAGTAACGCCTAATAGAGGTATAGAACTGGAGGCCTCTAAATACTTAGTATAAAGTTACTTGTATATGTCTAGAGAGCTTAGCTTTAGCGCGGCTAACTAATCCAATGTTATAGGCTGTAGCGGTAGAGTATCTATAGTCTATTAAGGTGCCTACAAGGTAATAGTTATTTAGTTTTCCGTAGTACCCTATATACTTAATAGGGCTAGTATAGTTAGCTATTGGTTGTTATTACAGTGGGACTTTTTAACCTTTTATAATATATTCCTCTGCTAGCGTTTAAAGAATTAGGGACTTTAAGGCTTTTTTTTATCCCTAAAGGGAGGCGGAGTCTATTATACTCCCTTATACTTATAATAGTTAATTGCCTAAGCCTAATAGTACTAATTATGATTATTTAAGGACCGTAGTTATTATTAATCCTCCTTAGGAAATGCTGGTAGCTCTTTTACCTTTTGCTTATTTTTAAGCTAGGAGGCTTTACTAGCTTTATAAGTATATTAAAGGCTTCTTAGATACATTTACGCTTATAAGGCTTTATACCTTTTTAGAGTTTAATCGTCCTAGTGGTTATAAAGAGTTTAATTATAACGCTATTAATTAGTAATAGTTGGTGCTAATTTTGTTATAATGCCTAAATTAATACTATAGCGTTAGGTTTGTTAAGAAGAGAAGGAGGTTATCCTAAAAAGATTCTAAGTTAGATAGTAGAGGGGGATTTAAGTGGAGGATTTAAGTGGAGGATTTAAGTGGAAATTGGTTAGAAATTAGTTGGAATTCTCTTAGGCTAAGAGGTATATTTTATTGGTCCTTTAGTAGGGCTTATAGTAGTTATTCTTTAGCGCACTAGTAATATAGGATAAGTAAAAGGTAGGATATAAAGCAATCCGTATAAGCTACTAGGGGAGATAAATTAGGATACTAAAGCGTTTTTAATTAGAGCGGTATTAAGATTAAAATATAAAAACGTAGTATAATATAACTGGCTAAGTAAGAATATAGCTTACATAGGGCGGTAATTAAAGTTTTACCGCTGTATATTATAGAGCGTGTAAAGAATTTAAATCTATTAGACTGGAAATTATAAGATACTCCTGCTAAATGCGTTAAGGATAAGAATACTAAATTAGAAATAGACCTTTAAGCTAAAAAAAGCACCACTATTTAAGAACAAGGATATCCTAAAGTATTACCGCTATCCCTTGCGTACGGCAGCTCTGCCCTTTACTTTTATAGAGTGTACCTATAGTAATCTAACCTTAGTATGCCGGACGTGTCTTTAGTAAGACTTAAGGGTATCTTTAGGGTTTAAAAGCCAACTTTTATAAACCTAGGTAGGCTTCTAAGCCACCTTATATTTATGCCCTAATTTAGTTATTTTTTCCTCTAGAATATTATTAATCTCCTATTTATTATTTAAGTTTATTTTATTTTATTTATCTTTTTTAGCCTGGGTACGGCGCTTTATAGTAGGCTTTAGGTTTAAAACATTGCTCTAGTTATTAGCAACGCCATTACTATTACTATTCTCCTTATTATAAATATAACTGCTAGCCTTATTATATAGTGGTTTAATATAGTAAAAAAGGGTAGGCTTTTAAAGTAAAGGGCTAACGGGCCGTAGAGTGGATACCGCTTGCTAGTTAACTTACGGGTATTAAGAGTTAAGATTAAGGATAGAAGGGTTAGGGGGGCTAGAAGATAAGTCTTTATAATAGGTAGGTGGCCTTTATTGCTTCTAGGGACGTAGACTATTACTACCCTCACCGCCCTCACTACCCCCGCTACTCTCTTTAATAGGGTTATTAGAATATAATTAATAAAGTTATCCTATTTAAGCTAATTAAGCTTTTACTTCCTTAGTATAAAGAATAATTTACCTCCTATATCCCCTTTTTTATAATTACCCTCCTCCCTAATAAGCGGATTGTCTATATATTATATTATTAGGTTATAGTAATAATATTTTAATATCTGTAACTTATTAATATTATCCGCATTATTAGCTATTAAGGAGTCTTAGTTAGTTACTACGTGGGTCTCTAACTTCTATATAGCCTAGGGGATAGTTATAATATTAATTCCCTTAGCTAGGCTATCTATTTTATTAATATCTTCTAATATAGGTTTAAGATAGTTATACGTAGATGTGTTAAAGAGACCTTCTAGCTTCTCTAAAGAAGGTAGCTCCTATCCTTATTATTCTTATTACTGTAATTATTTTTATTACCTAATAATTATTAAGCAAGGCCGTTATATAGGGGGGAAGTATATACCCAACTTATAAGGTGCTAGTTAATCGCCGACTTTATTAGCTTTATTGCTAATATAACTAGCTTGAGGTTTTAAGTCTAGGTTAGCTATATTATCTTTAATAAATATTAGATTTACTACTGGCCGTTAGACATATTTATAGTTATTAGAAAAAGAGGGAGGGGATAATTACTAAATTACCTTAATTACTTCCTCTAGCGTCTTAGCTATTACTTTTATTCTTATAAATATTTTTATACTCGTTAAAAGCCTTAAAATCTATAGGTGCCTTATTAGGTGGAATGTTTAAAAAAGGTAATATAGAATAACTTGCCCTCTTGCAACTAGGCTAAATATTTTATAGGATTATTACTTAGAGGGAAGTAAGGTACTCTCCCTTTTTTCGTCCTCTTTTTAGGTATATTGCTTATATTTGCCTTAGAAGCCGTAATTATATAATATTAAGAAGCCTTTAGTTTTTTAGGGGGTATAGTATAGAAATTAATATTATTAAGTAGAATTCTTAAATAAAAACGAAGGGGTTAAGAAGATGCTACTGTTGCTGCTACTATTATTATTAGAATTATTATTACCTTATACCTTTCTAATAGCTTTAAAGGACGGGTTACGCTAAGCTTTTAAGTCTACGCCAATCCCCTCTTCGCTACTAGCTTATATCCATAGTATCTATACTAAAATAACCCTACTAGCTTAATAGCGAATTAAAACGTATAATCTACGCTTTATTAGTAATTACCGTTCGCAATATATAAAGGTTTATATAGGCTTAAACTCTATTATAAAATTAACACCTATTAGGAAACTGCAATTAAGGCCTAACTAACTAGGCTAGCATATTTAGCCTCTAATAGGGGCATTACACCAAGCCTCCTTATTAAGGAGGTTAGTGGCAAAGTGCCTCCTTTACCCTTATTTCTTAGAGTTAGGGCTAGCGCTAATATATCCGTTTTTTAACCTAATTATACTAGCAAACTAGATCTTTTATATTAGATCCTTTATAAGACTATAGTTCCTAGGTTAGATAGGTAGGAGGTAGACTATAATTCTACTATAAGTATTAAAAGACACTCTAAGTAATAAGGGCATTCTTAAATCTCTCCTCTAGATCTAAGAAACTTCTTATTATAGGACGGGGGTAGTAGCTATAAAGCGTATGTATTTAAGAAGTCTATAAAATATTATACAATTAATTGTAAGGGTTAAGGGCGTAAGGAGGTAATATACTTACGCGTAGTTATATGTAAGGTATATATAAGAGCACGGGGCTCTCCTATAGAGGCCCATACGGTAGGGTTCCGTAATACTACCCCCCCTCTTATAGAGGCGGAGCTTCGGCGACGCTGTAGTTACTATATATATATAAAAGGGACACTTAAGGTATAGAAAAGAAGAAAAGGGGGGTATTGCTAAAGGCTTAAAATAATATTATATAATAGGGCTTAGCATCTAAAAATTTAACCAATTAGATAACTTTAACCGCCGGTTAAAGTTCCTAGACATCTTAACAATATTCTAGTTATATAATTGCACTTTACCGCAATCTAATAGTAATTTAACGGTAATTTACCCTTATATAGCAATATATAACGGTTTAACTCTATAAGGGCTCCTATAGAGAATTAGGTATAAAGTTTTTACTTAGGCCTAGTTTCTATAGGTTCGCGTAGTAAAAGTCAGTAATTAGATCCTTTGCATTTTTAAAGTCTTCCTATAGTTACCATTCTGGCTAATTTATATCAAATCCTATATATATAGCTCTGTAGTAGAGCCATTGTCCTCTACCTTTACTAAAGTATTTAGAGTTAATAATTTGTTTAACGGTCCACTCCTTATAGTTCTTATCTTTGTTTTTATCTCGGATTAGTACTAATAGGGGTTTAGGCTATATCTGCCTTAGTAAGGGGTTAGGCTAATAGGGGTGTAATAGCTATAGGTAAAATACGGGCTATATCCCGCGGGTGGTTAGGGTAGGTAGAAGTTCTAGCTTATATATAGCTCCCCTATTAATAACTTATTTAATTAAATAGGGGCTAAGGTTCTTATAATTAAGTAATTTTATAGGCCTCTGCGTAGAGATATTATATATATTAAGCTATACCCAGTCACTAATACGTATCTTTAGTGGTGGCGTTCTATAACGGTCGGTAAAGTAGGCCTACTTTACTTAAGCCTAGGCTTTTTCTCCCTTATAGTAGTTAAGTAGATTTTTTATATAGTCTATATACTAGTTAGTAAGTAGCATCTTAAGGCGTTTTCTATATAGTAGTTTCTTATTAATAGGTTCTGGTAGCTCTATACTAGATTAGGGGTAATAACCCTTATTTATAAAGAATAGGGTAAGTCCTATAGTAGTTAAGACGTAGTTATTTACTGCGAATTTACCTAGTAGAGGTAATTTACCTAGTTATTTTAACTATAGGCGACTACCTATTATAGGTATGCTTTTATACTAGCATTAGCGTTTTCTAGTTACCTAGCAGTTTTATAATAAAAGGATATAAATATCTTAACGGAGATACTAAGGCGTTAGCAGATTCGTCTTTATACATTGGAGTTAAATTATATACCTTAGTCGGACGTAATTGAGTTAGGTAACCTATATAGTTAATAAACTTTATAAAGAAAGGCGTTAATAACGTCGCTAATAGCTACACCTTTAGTTAAGACGTAGTGGCGCTCTTTTATAAGTCGGTATATTATTATAAGAATGTTCTTATAGGTACGGCCATGTCGTTTATAGGGTAGTAGGTTAATAATTAAATCTATAGTAATATCTGCCTATTATTATATAGGTACTAGTAGAGGGTATAGTAGTCCTTAATACTTTATATTAAAGGCCTTAACGCGCTTATAACTATAGTAGGCGCCTATAAAGCATTTAACTAAGTTTATTATTTTTGGCTAGAAGTAGTATTGGCTAAAAAGCTTATAGGTTCTTTTTTTACCTAAGTAGCCGCTTAATTAGAGGTCGTAAGCCATTTAGATTAGTTACTGTTGTAGATTTTCTAAGTTAGGGATAAATAGGCGGCCTCTATAATAAAGCCTATTCTTTTTTACTTTTAAGGCTATTATATTAATCTAGCCTAAGTTTTAAAAGTTAATAGGTAGTGTATAGGCGCTAATGGTCTTTATAGTAATAAGTTAATATAGTAATAGGTTAATAGAGGCATTATATACCATAGTAATAAGCTTATTAATTTTAGGAGGTAACTTTAGTTCTATAGTATAAAGCTAGGGTATAGTTAGCTCTATTATAGGTAGTATACCTAAGGCCAAATTTTGTACTTTTAGGATTGTCTATTATTAGAACTAATTATAAGGGTTATTTTTAAACTAAGGAAGGTCTTATAAGCGGCGTATTAAGCTATTAAGTTTAGTACCTTATACTTTTAGTCTATATATTATTTTAAAGTTAAAACTAAAAAGGAATTTATTTTAATATACTTAGTATTAATTTAGCTACTTTATAGTTATAAAGTACTTAAGGTTATAATAGTCCGTAAGGACTTTAGTTAGCTAATTAGGCTCTACTAAAAAGAGTTCTAATTAGAATTCTTTAAACGCTTATATAATTATAAGGAGTTCTTTATTATAGATCTTATAATTATACTCTTATAGTATAAGCTTAGATAAGTAAAATATAACTAGGTAAAGAAAACCGTTATTACCTATTTAGGAAAGGACGTCTATATTAACGTAGTTTAAGGAGTTAGTTTTAAGGTAAAGTTATTATCCTAGAATAAAGTAAGCCAAAATAGGTGCTTTAGTAAAGGCATTTTTAAGGTCTTAGAACGCCTTCTTATATTTAGGCGTCTAGGTAAAGTATAGGTACGTTTTTCTTCCTTTTATAAAAAGGCCCTTTATTTATATTATTGCTATAAGTAATACTACTACGCTTAAGAAGTTATATATAAATTTCTAATAAAAGTTAATAAAACTAAGAAAGGCTTATATATCCTTAATACAGTTAGGGGCTTACTATTTAATAATTATATATACCTTCTTAGGGTCTATATAGACACCCTTAATAGTAATAATTAGTTTAAGGTATTTTACTTCTATAACTAAGAATTTATATATATTTTTAAAATTAATATAAAATCCTACGTCCCTAAGGTGCTATAGGACCTTTTAAATATATTTAGTATACTTAAAGAGGTTATTACTATAAATAAGTATATTATCTAGGTACGTAGAGTAAAAGTTATTAAGGTAGTCTTATAAGGCGTTATTAATATAACTTTAAAAGGTACTTGGGCCGTTATATATACTAAAGGGTATAATAGTATATTTAAATTAGCCAAAGCGTAATATAAATGCGGTTTTCTATTTATTGCCTTCCCGTATTTAAAAATAGTTAAAGACAGTAATAATATTAAGCTTAGTATAAATTTTAGCTTAATTAAGCCGCTTAAGGGTTTTACGTATAAGCGGTACTAGGTATTAGTTTTTAATTATAATAGTATTAAGTCCTTTATAGTTAATATAGAATTAAATACCTCCTTTTAGCTTTTTAGTAAGAAGGATAAGGGCAGCTATTAGTAATATACTAGGACAAATAAATCCTTTATTAAAGTGCTTATTAATATACTTTTTTATAACTAGAAGTTTGTTTTTTAATATTTGGTAGGGTTTTTTATAAAGTAGCATTTTTCCTTATTTAATATTAATAGTATAGTTATTAGGTTAATATAGGGGGAGTATATCTACGCTCTTTTATAAGTATATATTAGTAAAGTTATAATACCTTTTAGGGAGGAGCTTATAAAGTTCTTTATTAGTAAGTCCTTTTTTAAGCTTTATAAACTTCTTAAAGTTTAAAGGTAAAAGTCTATAGAGTTTTATTAGGGCATTATCTTTTAAAAGGTTAACTATATCTATCCTATTACTATAGAGGACGTAATCCTATTCTTTATTAAGCTTATATAGTTATAATTAGGAAGCTATAATAATAGTTTAGCCTTTTTTATATACTATACGGTAGAAGGCTAGGGCACTTATATAGTAGTAGTTAGTTATAGGTAGAGTAATAAAGGATTTCTTAGGTTAATATTTTAGGGAGTAAATAAAGGCGGCTAAGCTATACCCTAGGTAAGTCTTTTTATAGTATTTAGAGTTAAAGGTTACTTTTCTCTTCTTCTAGTTAATAGCGGGGTTATATTATTTAAGCTAGGTTATTTTAAAAATAATAGGGTAGTTAGTAAGTAGTATAATATAGGCCTAGAGTTCTTCCTAGTGCCTATTTATATCTAGGTAAAGTTATACTATATAGGTAATCTTTTATATAGTATAATTACTATTAGCGAGTTATAGGGCGTAGGCTTTAGTAAGGGGTAAGGTAAATAGGTTATAAGTATATATAAATTAAATATTTATAAATTTATTAATAGCTCTATAATTAATTATAGAATAGCTTTTATATTATTTTTTAGTAGTAATTCCTATTATAGGTAAAACTATCTATTTCTATCTATTTATCTTTATAAAGTTATCTATTAAGTAAGCTAATATATAAATCCCTCTATTATTAGGGCATCCTAACCTATAATTTAAGGCTAAAACTTAGCGTTTTCCGTTTCTATATCTAACTCTATCGCTATTACTATATTTTTATCTTATATAGTAGTAGTATATAATAATATATTTAATATTTAGGGTATTAGGTTAAGTATTAGGCGGTAGCTACTAAACCTAGCTATTAGGTAGTTTAGGTTATTATAATAATAGCCTTTTTAATAGTATTTATAGCAGTATCCTAGTTTTTAGAGTAGCTTACGCTCTCTATTTAGGAGTTTTTATAGAAAGGTTAGTATAAAGAAATTAATATTAGTTCTAGTAGTACTTAAAGTAGTAAGTGTTAGTAGCTTAGTATATATAGGTTTAGTAGGCCTAGGGGGCTTCTATAAAGAGGTTTTTAGGTAAAAGTTAATAGTAGTAATCTAATTTAGTTATTATTTAATCTTTTATAAAGCTGCTACTATATTATAAATATTATTATAGTTATAGCTAGCGGCTGCGTAACTAAGGCAATAAGTAACTTTTTTAAGGAGGTCCTTTTAGTCTTTAGTATTATCTTAGGTAAGGGCTTTAGTATATTCTTAAAATTTAATATAGAATTTATTAAATAATTTAGTAAGGCTTATTTTTAGGGTATATAGTTTAGCTTAGTTAGTAGCTAGTAGGTTATAGTTATAGTATATTAGGTTAAGATTATTAAGAACTTCTTAGTAGAACTACTACTTTTAAGGGCTACTAGTTTCCTATTAAACGAAGAGTCTATTAAAAAGTATACCCTTTATTCGCCTAATAATATAACTAATCTTAGTATCTTCTATAGGAAAAAGGTAGGCGCTCTAAATTAGTTTCTTATGAATTTATATCTTTTAGTAGCTATATTTTTTATAGTTTTCCTAAAAAACTAGGGGATTAAGGTAGCGTATATTAGACCCTATAGTAGCAGTTTAGGTCTAATTATTATAGCTTTTATTATTGCTGCTTTAGTAAGGGTTCCTATTAGGTAAAGCTACTTAATGCTAGCCCTTTATTAAGTATTAAGTAAGTAAAGTTGCTAGGGATATAAAGACTTAGGTGGCGTTATATATAGTAAAAAGATATCTAGCGTTATTATAAATATGCTTATTAAGCTAAGATTATAGGTATTTAATTATACCTTCTCTTTTAGTAACTATAGCAATTAGTATAATCTTAGCCTTCTTTAACTATTAGATGTTATATTTAGATATATAGAGGTTATCTTTAATTTCTTAATATATATTATTAGTAAGCGCCTTATAAGCTTATAAGTTTTAGATAATATTATAATCTTAGGCAGTATATATCTTAGCTTATATAAGCTTTAGGTAATAGTTCTATAAAAGGTGGTAGTATTTATTAGGGTTTATACTACTATTTTTATAAATATCTTAGCGTCTTATATTTTAATTTTAATAGGTAGTAGCCCTTTTATTTGCTTATCTATAGTTATATAATTAATAAAAGATAAGATATTATTAGTATCCGTCTTCTTAGGGGTTAAGGCTAAGGCTAATAAATTAAATTCTCTTAGGATTAATTGGCGTTATAGGTTAAGTATAGGTATTAAATTATTCTTTAGGTTTAATATAATAGCTAGTAAGGGATATTATCTTACTACTATAGGTTCCTTAGAAGTATAAAGTAAGGTAATTTATAAATACGCTACTTTTGGTAGCGCCTATAGTATTATAAAGATATAGAATTAGTTATAGGCTAAGCGTTAATAGTAAAAAAAGGCGTAACGTAATGTTATAGGATAGGGGCAGTAGCTATAAAGCGTATATATTTAAGGAGTCTATAAGATATTACGCGATTAATTATAAGGGTTAAGGGCGTAAGGAGGTAATATAACTACGCGTAGCTAATATAAGCTATACGCAAGGTATATATAAAAGCATAGGGCTCTCCTATAGAGGCCCCTATAGTAGGGTTCTGTAACAAACTAATTCTATATCTTTATAATACTATAGGCGCTACTAAAAGCAGCGTATTTATAAATTACCTTACTTTATACTTTTAAGGAACCTATAATAGTAAAATAATATTCTTTACTAGTTACTATATTAAACCTAAAGAATAATTTAATACCTATACTTAACCTATAACGCCAATTAATCCTAAAAGAATTTAATTTATTAGCCTTAGTCTTAACCCCTAAGGAGACGGATACTAATAATATTTTATTTTTTATTAACTATATAACTATAAATAAGCAAATAAAAGGGCTACTACCTATTAAAATTAAAATATAAGACGCTAAAATGTTTATAAAAATAGTAGTATAAAACCCTAATAAATACTACTACCTTTTATAGAACTACTACCTAAAGCTTATATAAGTTAAGATGCGTACTACCTAAGATTATAATATTATTTAAGACCTATAAGCTTATAAAGCGCTCACTAATAATATATATTAAGAAACTAAAAATAACCTCTATATATTTAAACACGGCGTCTAATAGTTAAAAAAGGCTAAAATTATACTAATTACTACAGTTACTAAAAGAGAAGGTATAATTAAATACTTATAATCTTAGCTTAATAAGTATATTTATAATAACGCTAGATACCTCTTTACTATATATAACGCCACCTAAGTCTCTATACCCCTAGCAACTTTACTTACTTAATACTTAATAAAGGGCTAGCGTTAAGTAGCTTTACCTAATAGGAACCCCTACTAAAGTAGTAATAATAAAAGCTATAATAATTAGACCTAAACTATTACTATAAGGTCTAATATATATTACCTTAATCCCTTAGTTTTTTAGGAAGACTGTAAAAAATATAGCTACTAAAAGATATAAATCTATAAAAAACTAACTTAAAGCGCCTACCTTTTTTCTATAGAAGATACTAAGATTAGTTATATTATTAGGCGAATAAAGGGTATATTATTTAATAGACTCTTTACCTAATAGAAAACTAGTAGCCCCTAAAAGTAGTAGTCCTACTAAAAAGTCCTTAATAATCTTAACCTAATATACCATAATTATAACCTACTAGCTACTAACTAAGCTAAACTATATACCCTAAAGATAAGCCCTATTAAATTATTTAATAAATTTTATATTAAATTCTAGAAATATACTAAAGCCCTTACCTAAGACGATACTAAAGACTAAAAGGACCTCCTTAAAAAAAATTACTTATTACCTTAGTTACGCAGCTGCTAGCTATAACTATAATAATATTTATAATATAGTAGTAGCTCTATAAAAGATTAAACAATAACTAAATTAGATTACTACTACTAACTTTTACCTAAAGACCTTTCTATAAAAGCCCTCTAGGCCTATTAAACCTATATATACTAAGCTACTAATACCTATTACCTTAAGTACTATTAAAACTAATATTAATTTCTCTATACTAACCTTTCTATAAAAACTCTTAGATAGAGAGTATAAGCTATATTAAAAACTAAAACGCTACTATAAATGCTATTAAAAAGGCTATTATTATAATAACCTAAACTACCTAATAGTTAGGTTTAGTAGTTACTGCCTAATACCTAACCTAATACCTTAAATACTAAATATATTATTACGTACTACTATTATATAAGATAAAGACGTAATAATAGCGGTAGAGTTAGATATAAAAGCGGAAAACACTAAGTCCTAGCCCTAAGTTATAGGTTAAGACGCCCTAATAATAGAGAGATTTATATATTGGCTTACTTAATAAATAACTCTATAAAGATAAATAGATAAAAATAGATAGTTTTACCTATAATAGGAACTACTACTAAAAAATAATATAAAAGCTATTTTATAATTAATTATAAAGCTATTAATAAATTTATAAATACCTAATTTATATATACTTATAACTTACTTACCTTACCCCTTACTAAAGCCCGTGCCCTATAACTTACTAATAGTAATTATCTATATAAAAGATTACCTATATAGTATAACTTTACCTAAATATAAATAAGCACTAAGAAGAACTTTAGGCCTATATTATACTACTTACTAACTACCCTATTATTCTTAAAATAAACTAGCTTAAATAATATAACCCTACTATTAACTAGAAAAAGAGAGAAGTAATCTTTAACTTTAAATACTATAGAGAAACTTACCTAGGGCATAGCCTAGCCGCCTTTATTTACTTCTTAGGATATTAACCTAAGGAACCCCTTATTACTTTACTTATAACTAACTACCACTATATAAGTGCCCTAGCCTTTTACTATATAGTATATAAGAAAGGCTAAACTATTATTATAGCTTTCTAATTATAACTATATAAGCTTAATAAAGAATAAAACTATATCCTTTATAGTAATAGAATAGATATAGTTAACCTTTTAGAAGATAACGCCCTAATAAAACTCTATAAACTTTTACCTTTAAACTTTAAGAAGTTTATAAAGCTTAAAAAAGGACTTACTAATAAAGAACTCTATAAGCTCCTCCTTAAAAGGTACTATAACTTTACTAATATATACTTATAAAAGAGCGTAAATATACTTCCCCTATATTAACCTAATAACTATACTATTAATATTAAAAAAGGAAAAATATTACCTTATAAGAGACCCTACCTAATATTAAAAAATAAACTTTTAGTTATAAAAAAGTATATTAATAAGTACTTTAATAAAGGATTTATCTGTTCTAGTATATTACTAATAGCTACCTTTATCCTTCTTACTAAAAAGCTAAAAGAAGGTATTTAATTCTATATTAACTATAAAGGACTTAATACTATTATAATTAAAAACTAATACCTAGTACCGCTTATACGTAAAACCCTTAAGCGGCTTAATTAAGCTAAAATTTATACTAAGCTTAATATTATTACTGCCTTTAACTATTTTTAAATACGGGAAGGCAATAAATAGAAAACCGCATTTATATTACGCTTTAGCTAATTTAAATATACTATTATACCCTTTAGTATATATAACGGCCTAAGTACCTTTTAAAGTTATATTAATAACGCCTTATAAAAAATACTAAAATACAACTTTTTAGAACGCTTATATCTTAATAACTATAATAGCTATTTAATAAGATAATACGGCCTGAATTTGGAGCTCTTGCTGCACCCGGCCCAAAAAAGACCAAAACCAACCAAAAGAACCCTGAAAAACACCCAGAGAATCCCCCTGAGATGCATGCATCGCAGGGGAGGCACACGTCGACCGACGGTGGTTCGCACTCGCGCGCGACCGCCAGATCCACGCCCAATAACGGCCCTCCACAACAAAGACGGGCGAATACCACACCATAAAGCGGAAATACCTCTATTAAGAAGGCATCTAATAAAATATAAAGCCTACTAGACGCGTCTAGTATCTAAAATTGCGGGGGAGTAACTATTAGCTATAACGAACTAATGTAGCTAGTAGAATGGCTCCGCCAGTTTAGCGAGCCCTAGGCGCCCCTTTAGTAAACCCTCAACTAAATCCTCTAACGGCTAAGCAAAATTAAAAACAAACAAAACCCTCTTTTACCGGCGAACCGTACCTAGGCCGCCGTAGCTGCGCTTCTATAGCATAAGGAACCTACCCCCCTTAAGATAATAACTGGGCATATAATTATAATATGACCAAATATAGAAAAAGTAGAGGAGCTTAGGGGATAATTAGAAATAGAAGTCCTTATAAAGATTTGCAAAGAGGCCTACGACGTAGTTATAGTCCGACACCTTAGGAGCGGAGATATTAGAGTCACCCTAAAGGACTAATAGGTAAAGGAACGAGCCGTAAGAGTAGGGGACAGGCTAGGAGAACGAATTGGTATAAAAGTGCTCCGCGAAGATTACCTAGTCGAAGTCCTAGCGGTTCCTATAAGCCTTAGGGTAGAAAAGGGACGCTAGGCGGACAATATAGCAACTATATAGGAGATAGTAAAGCAAACGGAACGCCTTATACTAGGCCTTAAGATCACCCAAATCCAATGGCTTTAACAGGAAAATGTAAACTAAGTAAATAATAAGAATAATAAGAGGATATAAGGGTTGCCAGAGACTTACTAGGGAGACGCTAGGCGAACGTATAGCTCCCTTATTGTTAGTATATATATACTAGGAATGCAAAAACTCCTTATTTAAAAAGAAATAATTATAAATAGCCTTATATACAACGTAAGGCTCTATAACTATAGACTACGCCTAGAACGATGCTATTGCTATATATAATAGGGATATACCTAATCCATATACGCAGCACAGGTGTGCTACGGCTACTATATAGGCCCCTATAATATAAGACACTACTTAAATCAAGACTAAATAAAATGCGTAAACTGCCACTGAAGCATATATAAGGCGTGGGAGAGAGAAGACTGTATTAAATATAGGAGACGGAAGGTAAGGGCTTAATAGCTACGGGAATAACTGCACGCTAGGTTAGATAAATAGAAACAATAGGCGATAAGCTAGGGAGACGCAGGTGCCTTTTTAGCGTTCCCTACCTTTAATATTAGGGGGCTAGGCCAGCCATTCTAAGCCTTAACGGGCCAGAAGCGGCGCCGCGCGATATTACTAGACTATATAGGGATATAAAGGTTATAGGGGACATAAGGGAGAGGACGCCCTATAGGAAGACCCCTATAGACAGCTATAGCAAGCTTAAGACCAGGACAATTAAGAATTAGATTTAACGCGGCAAATATAATATTCGCAGCCGACCTATAAAGGGCCCATAGTTGACTAGTAGAGGAAGAACTGGAGATAATAACAGACTTAGATATAGAAGCGCTAGTAGGAATATAAGATATAGGAATGGAAAGCTCTATATAAAATGAGTAGCGACTAGGGTATAGATATAAGAGACAGAAGTGCTAAATATCCTAGAGAAAGTGGAAATAGAAGAAGCGAGGAATAAAGGAGAGGCGAAGGACCCTCGCTGGGGGTCCGCCACCTATCTATTATATAGTATAACTGCGGCAATACAAACCACTACCTTGTAAGGCCCCTACTAGACAGTCTAGACCCAGAGAAATACTATATCCTTACTATATAAGAGCCATACTATAATACCTACATATAATTAATATACTGCCCCTAAGGATTCCAGCTCCTATATGAATTAAAAGCAGCTACTTACGTGTGCTTTATAATTAGTAAGGCTATTAGCCTGTCCTTATAATTATAGCAGGCAGTTAACCTAGATATTGTAGTTATAATAATCCAGACATATAGGGGACCGGTATAAATTATTAATGTATATAACCTTAGGGTCGAAGGGGTCCCATAAATAGAGAATATTATATTGGTAATAAGCTTACTAGAAACCGAAGGCATAGAGTTTATCCTACTAGGAGATATAAACCTTTACCACCCGCGGTAGGGGGGTATCTATATTGCTGCTAAACAACAGGCGGAGTGCCTACTAAGAGCTATAGATACCTAGGGCCTCAAGTTAGCTACCCCCCTAGGAGCAACTATATAGCAACAAGGATCCTCTAGAAGTATAATTGACCTTATATTTATAGACGAAGGCCTATACCAGAGACTCGAAAGGTGTAACCCTAAAGAAGAATAGGCACTTACCTTAGACTATATCCCTATCTAGATACAGCTAGATTTGGATATTAAGGCGTAACTAAGTAGTAAAAGATACGTAATAAGGAAGCTTAAAATAGATAGTTTCCTTAATATAGTTAAACAACAACTTTAAGACCTAGAAGAAATCCACCTAATACTAAATAAGCGAGGCTTATTAGCTACCCCTAAGGAAATTAACTAAAAACTAGAAAGGATCTAGGCAGTAATTAAAAATGGGCTAGAAGAGCACTGCCCGGTTTTAAAACCGGGCCCCTACGCGCGATATATATAGTCTGTATAATGCGCGGTTCTTATTACTAGCCAATAATAAGTAAGAAGGAAATATATAAGCAGCCACAACCCTAAAGATAAGAGATAATATAAAGATATAAAAAACCAGCTAAAGAATACCCTAAAGAAAGAAGTAAGGAATAACTGGAGACGGTTTATAAATGAGTACACTTCTAACCCAAGCCTCCCCTATAATAAGGGCCTTTAGGCCATAGCAAAATAGGCAAAGAAAAAGGTAGGGCGTTTAGTAGAAGATTTATACCTACTACCCTTACGAAGAGTAGGGGAACCATAGGCTATTAATAATAACAATAAGAAGGCAAAGATCCTTATAGAAAGGTTCTTCCCCCAACCGGCTCTAGCAGACCTTAGCGATATTATAGGTAAAACACCGGTGACTTGCCTAAGGGTTAACAGCGATATAATAACAAAGGAAATGGCCAGAACTATTAGCCGCCTTTTAAACAATATAGTACTAGGACCAGATAGGATTCCAAATAAGGCCTTAAAAACCTATGGACCACTTATAGCACCCTAGCTTATAGATATAGCCAGAGCATACTTTACTATAGGCTACTACCTACGACTTAGAAGATTTATAACGACGGTTGTTTTACGGAAAGAGGGTAAAGCAGATTACTTAATCCCAGGAAGCTACCGCCCTAT
>Ga0307515_10009591_pt1 | contig 18697 bp, 14 predicted proteins | sample 17_EM_MG_FD_194513 | JGI IMG/M metagenome (GOLD analysis project Ga0307515, IMG submission 194513) | Populus trichocarpa ectomycorrhiza microbial communities from riparian zone in the Pacific Northwest, United States - 17_EM | ecosystem: Host-associated > Plants > Roots > Unclassified | place...
AATATAAATTTTTAAAATTTATTATTAAGTGGTTGTTAAGATATTATATTGTAATTTTTACGATTTTTGGTGGGGAAATGGACTTGCCGGCTCGGTGGTTCTGCCGGCTCGGTGGTGGAATACGTTATAGATTGTAATATAAATATCGTTATATACCCAATATTATAATAAAGAGATTTAACTATATCCTAGGGGTGTATAGCTCCCTAGTAAAATACTAAGTTACTAGTAACTATTAGCTAGTAAAAAAATAGAAAAGACTATAAAAATCCTAACGTCTATCCCTATCTAATTTATAATTTATTTCTATCCTTTTACTCCCTAATATTTATCTACTAGTTACCTCCTTCTAAAGATCCTACTATAATTAGCTACTTTTTAGTAGCTATCCCTGTCCTATCTACGGGGCTTTAATTAGTTCGCTTAGAACGAGCCAGCCTGGCGCTGTGGATAGATACTTTGGCTACCACAAACCCTTTCTTCCCTAGCTTTGAATTCTCGTATATAGGCTACCAATAGACCCAGTCCCGTTGCCTGAGCCTTCACACCATCAATAATCAAAGACGAGAACCTCCTTTAAGCGAAACACGAAACAAATAGAACCACACAGGATATTTACGGTTTAGCCAGTTGCTCCTTCCGATAGAAGAAGAAACACATGACGTTGATAGACAGTTGGAAAGCCAGGGCAATCCAGAACCAGGCATTTGATAGACCATCTCCAAAGCCCGCGGAAAAATCGGGAAAGACATCCCCAGGTCCGATCTTGTTGGGGGCGGTAGCTCGTGCCAGGATGGTAGCGACGGATCCGATGACTTGGGCGGCGATGACGGTGAAAGCAATGTGGAAGCGAGTGAGGGTGTTGAGGAGGATCATCCCGAAGCCTTATTATGAGGTTAATACGATGCTTGACATGGGGCATTCGGGAATACTTGCCTACGCCTTGTAGAGCATCTAGCACGCCAAGCCATAACCATAAGGTTCGCCCAGCAAAGGCACTGGCGGCGTGACCACCAGCCCACGGCACATACTGGCCAATGCTGGACGTAGACCAGAGCATTTGGCACCATCTGGGGGCACCCAAGCCGATGGCAAAGATGGGCAAGATCCATGAGTGGCGAGAAGATAGGATGCTAAAGAGATACAGAAAGGCCGCCCAGACTCCAAGGAAGAAGACTGCAACAACGATGGCCATTTGCCAAGCGGGAACGTGTTGACTGGACCAGAGATAGAGCCAGTTGCGGCCGTACGGTGCCGAAAGCCAGTAGTTTTGAATGAGGACCATGAAGAAGAACCACTAATAACGCTGTCAGCATACTCCGTAAGCTTGACTATAAGTAATACTCACCACTATGATCTTTCGGCGCATTAGTGTCCGGTAAAACGAAGGCACTGAACCAGGGGCCTGTCGGTAGTAGTCTGGTAGACCTGCCCAAAGGACAAATCCCACAGTCCATATGAGAATCGCAATACCGACACCAATGGCAGTCATGAGGACAGGATTGGTCTCAATCAAACTAGTTCCAGAGCCGCCTGAGCCTGAGATCTTGGCCAACCTCGAACCCCAATACCACAGAGCGACCATATAGATTTGTTGCGTGCCTTGAATGACACAGGCACGATACACCCAGCTTGTAATAGGAGCACCACCTATTGAAAATTAGAATTGCAGGCCAAGAAATCGAGGTTCACTTAGACTTACCCTCGTCACCGAAGTTCAACGCAAAGAAGACCGAACCGCTGGAGGCCGCCACAGCGTAGGAACCTGTGGCAACATTCTGCGTCCAACCCCTGCCGGACCCGTCGTGCACGTAGGGAGCGAGACCGATCAATAAAAATGCTACTCCGTAGAACTAATTCTGTCAGGTAAAATTGAAAGATAACAATGCAGGAAGGATAACTTACCACGAACGGAGTCGATAGGACGTATATCGACTTCAAGGATCGGAACATAAACCACCACATAATTGAGGCGAAGAGGTAAATGGTAGCGACAATGTACAGCTTCTCAGCAGTCTGACCGATTTCTCCCGTGAGTAAAGTCACTTGATATGAGTTTGCTGAGATAATTTGGCCCTGAGAACGTCAGGTCAGTCAGTTCAAGGGGATTAGAAGATACGCACAAATGCTAGAAGGATAGAGTACAAGGGCCAGTCCCCAATCCTGCGAAGGAGGAATCCTTTCAATCCCTTTGGTGGGACGTAATCCTTGTCAATGAGGAACTGGTTCACGAGTCCCTGGTTGTCATTGCTATTACTATACCCGCCGTCTTGACCGTACAAGGGCTCAGGACTCTTAGATCGGAAAATGGAGCCGGCAGGTGTGGCAGCTGGGGACTTGCCCAGTTTAGCATTCCGGTAGCGATTGAACCACTGCTTCTCACTCTTCTCCAAATAATCCTCAATACACAGCTGGCTTTCGGAGCTCTTGCCGTTGAGGTCGTCCAGCTTTTTTTCAAAAGCCTTATAATACTCTTTATTGGGATCCGTGAAGAATGGCTCGACCTTTTGAAGGTTATAGTCGTGCCTTTCGGCTACAACTCCTGTCAAACTGAGTGAGCTCCTATTCTTGCTGTGATCGATGGAGAGGGATGGATTGAGCAAGTGCTCCTCATAGCCAAGAGAGGGAGTTCCTTGGTCAGAAAGCAACGGGGAAGGTTGATATCCACGCGGTGAAGGAGGGATTGGAGAGTGCTCCAGAGAGAAATCTTGAGTTTGGAGATGAGCGGTAAGCCGGGCGAGAGTTTGATCGTTGTTATCATGGCCAATGAACATTCGCCGTGATCGTGATCCGGCTTGAGCTCTACCACGACTCCGACTGCGACTCCTTCTCGGGGTGAAGCTTCCATCTTCACCAGCCTCGGACATATCGTTGTCCTCACCACTGGTACTCATTTCATCAGCCTGGGTGACGACGGTCAGAGGAGTTTGACACGGCCGGCCTCTGGATCTGTGTCCTGGGCCCAGAACACTTGACATTCGGTTCAGGCCGCCTGGCTGGGGTTCCTGTCGCTCTGGGGATGGAGCCCTACTTGTTGCAGTGCTCGGGGCGATGCTCGGTGCTCTGCTGTTGGCTCTCGATCGAGCACCGAATATAGGCGTGTTGGCACCGCTCGGCCTGTTTGGTATAGAAATGAGGGAGTTCCGTTCCCCACGAGCAGAGGCGTATCTCCAATGTTTCTCAATCGCGGTGGATTGAAGAGTCTCGAGATCCTCAACCCATTGTTGAACGGGGAAGCGCTGTTTCGCCGAATGAGCACGCATCATGGCACGGACCTCCGTATTCGATGCCAGGGCCTCATGGATGGCAGATTTGAACTGGTGGAGCAAATTCTTGGTTGTGGTGGATTCCACTGTATACCACCAGCCAGGCATTTGGCCCAGACCACCTACTCGGGCACCAACACCAAGAGCGCCTTTTCGTCCAAATTCGACAGCCACGAGACCAAACGGCTCGTCTCTGCTGGGAATCAAGGCGAACTCAGCACCGCTGAAAATATACGGCGGAAGTGCAGTGAATTCTGGCTTTGAAAATACTCGTCCAGGATACCTATCCATCATCTTCCCAAGTTTGAGAGCGGCGAAAGAGCCGTACAAGTCGATGACTGGACCAATGCAGATTAACTGAACGTTAGGGTTCTCCTCGAGAACTGATGGGAAGACGTCCGCAATAAGATCCACACCCTTCTGCATGGACCAACGGCCAACGAAGACGAAAAGCTCAGCTTGAGGATTCTGTGTGAGCCCGGCCCACTCCTGTGCTTGCCGCTTCAGAGGAGCACGACCCGCTTCGAAAACAGGGTCGACAACCGCTTCGGCTTGTTTCTCGCCACGAGTCCATTCGGCGGTATCACTAGGATCGGGATTAGGTAAGGCTTGAATCTCTTTTAAGCCCCAGAAGATGGGATAGCGTGCATAAGAGCGCTTTCCATACTTCTTGGAGACCCCCACCGCCCCGAAGCCCTTTTGGTGCTCACGCAGATAACTGGCAGCAGCGTGAAGAAGGTTGAAGACTTCGCCGAATTGGACATACTTTTCCACAATCTCGGGGTCCAAATTGTAGATTCGGCAAACCTCTTCACGCTCGGTCTTAGTTCTCAACGGCCACAAGCCCTGAAATTCTGCGTTGTGTAGAGACAAGCAACAAGGAATGGTGCCGGGCAAGAGGTGTAGAGGCGCTATAGCACCGTGGTAGTCATTGATATGATAAAGATCCACAGGAAACCGTTGAATCGCTTGCGCAATGCAAGAGTTCCAGGCTGAATAGTAGATGGCGGAATCGAGGTCGTCCATTCTTGGCGGGTACGGTTCTGACTTGCTCTGTTGCCTGAAAATCGGCGCATCAAGCAAGACATATGTGATGTTGCGAAGGACATGGTACTGGACATCAATCGAATAAGAGTTGCCAAGGACTGTTACCTCCATGGGATCCGCGGGGTAATCAACTGGGTAGTCGATCCCACCCACACAAGGGACGACCCAGATCAGGTCTTGGTGACCAAGATTCTTTCCCATCCTGCAAACAATGTTAGCAAATCTATCTCAACGGGAGAAATGAAGAGTCGTGCAATTGAGCCATAACACCCAAGCCACCAATCTTAATCTTTATCTCCCAGTCTTCAATATCGTACTCCATTGTAGCAATCAGAACCGTGCGCCTATCAGGTGCTCCCGCGTCAGCATCCAAGATGTTGCCCTGGGTTCGTCGTCCAGCCACTGCACCGACATCGAGCATAGAGTTGTTATAGGAGACGTTTCGCAGACCCAGGCCATCCAGTTTCTTGGGGACCGGTGGATGGTCTCGAGACACAGTTTCTTGGATCCGGCGGAACTGACGTCGAACACGAAGTGGAATGATATTAGCCTTGTTAGAGACACCTATCTGATTGAACTTCACTGCATAGAAGGATTTGAGGTACGCCCAGACTGCGGCGGTGGCAGTAAGAATGGGAATCAGTGCCAGTAAGATCCAGAGCGCAAGTTGCGCCCACCGATTACCCACCGGAAGCAACTCGTATCGAAGCGTGGCATCATTGAGCGAGATGAGATAGGCCAGATGGGGCGATTCAGGAGGATTTGTAATGTTGATGTAGTTGCCCAACAATGTCTTCAAGGGAAGACGGTCGAGGATATTGTCTCCGTCAATATCGCCAAAAATTTCAGTCTGATCTGGTTGACCGTCAGGATTGATGCCCCATACGCTGAGAGATGTTTGAGCGGGCCACTCGGTCATGTAGTTGAAGTTCCATCGATCACTCTTCTGGTTGAGTTTCATCTCGTTCTTGAGCCCAGCATCAAAGCCATGCTGATTCCAAGGGCCTACCACAAACAGATGGGGAAAGCGCCTAGGTGGCTTGTTCGCCCATCTAGCATCGCTATGTTGAACATGATCACTGCTTCCGCTTATCTTGGACCAGTACTGGACGATGACGTGGTCTCCCTCCCATTCTTGGGCTTTCGTGCCATTCCAAACGCGAGGGCCGAGGGTGTCGGTTCCCCCCTTGTATTCCATCCAATCGCTGTATGATGTGCCCCAGTTCAACGTATATCTCCATTTATCAGCGCCCGCAGCGGCGTGGGTTACGGTCAGCTTCCCGTTGTTATTGTTGAGAAGAGACACGGAGTAGTTCGCTTCCCTAGGGAAGACCATAGGATTGTTGTGGTCGCCCACGCGAAGGTAGAAGTGGTCGACCGCCTAGAACAGATGTCAGCATCGTAATTTTGATTGGGTGAATTCTCGGCTCACATTGGTGCTGGCGTTCCCATCTCTTGTGGTGACATTGTTTATAGAAATGTCATGAAGCCCATGGGACAAGTCAATTAGATCTGCAGAGTATACCCACGCCGTCTGAGGAGCTCCGACCCACTTGGGTTGATCAGGATCGGGAGATGCAATTCGGCACTGGACGCTTCCCGAGTCAATCTGCGCGATCGATCCATCTCCCGTTCTGGATCGAATCTGTATATTTCGGGTGACGTCGTCACAGTCCATTTCGTCGGAGAAGTGGATTTCAATTTGAACATGACTACCAGAAGGTTTGGCAGACATAATTCTGTAATCATGACCGGGAACAAATTTCGTGATAGATGGCGACGGACGAACCCAATTATTCTTTGGAACCAACACTTTGTAACCCCATGCGGGTATGGAGAGCTCCCGAAGACATCCATTGAATTCTTTCGAGCCACCGATGCTACGATGGAGTCAGCTTGGATACAAAGATGTCGCATAGGAGTGCATACCTGAGCTTCACGGGTCCCTTTTCCAGCATGTACTCGTCGAATGGTGGAAAGAGGTTCTTCACTGTCGTCCCTTCATCAAATGGAGAAATCAGCGCCTTCTGCGGGTCCGAGCAGTCGAATTGGTAGTTGGTATCGCGCTTATCGTTTTGGTAGACGAACCACATACCCTGGTTGCCCTGGCCAATGCCATCAAAGTCCTGGATACCGAAGAAGGCCGCCCTATAAATGCTCCACATACCTGTTTCTGTGGGAGTATGATTGCTGCCTGGTAGGAAGATCTGATACGTCTGGTTCGACAATTGCTGAAGATAGTAGCCATCGTTTAAAACTGGATAGTTTTTGCGCATCTCGAACATGACCTTTTGGATGTTTCGTATAGGATGGGAAGGGTCTCGATGATCAAGGCTGACGTTGTCGTCGAGACAGCCCCAGGCAGCGCTCTCGATCGGGAAGTTGGCATATTTGACTGATCCGACCTTGTAGCATCCATGAATTTGCCAAGCGTTACTAGAAGACATTGGGCTTCTGCCAAAGACTACAAAAATGTATCAGCGCAGTGCGATTCGGTAGTACTCTTGGATGCCTCACCATAATTGGCGTTGGTATTTTCGAGAATGTAGAAAGCTTGCTCTTCGCCCCAATTGATCAGAGGAATTCCTGGAAAAAGTAGTGATACGATGAAGATTCCAAGATTTTGCTTCTCGGTTCCATTCTTGATTGAGGGCCAGCGGAACACATCAAAGTTGGAGGCCCCGATTTGATCTTCGAATAAGGTCAGTTGAAGTTTTAAAGAAGGTTCAAAGGGTACTCACGTCTGGGGTCAAACTTCCCGGTGTTGGCGTTGACCAAGTCGTTCGTCTGGAGAATTGAATTCCAAGTTTCGACGAAGTTTACAGGTGGGTCGCCTTCAGCTGCGTATATACCGTCAAGCCCGAGGAATCTAGTGAGAGCACGATAGATGGTATAGTGAAATGCGGCCGCATCGAGACCAGCCTTCTCCGGTTCCCGTATGAAGAATTTTGGATCAGTCTCGTTAGTAAACGTGAGGACCTCCGTGATATTCTCGACCTGCATTGAAGGCTCCTTACCCCTTCCAATGTAAATCGCCCCAAGGGTATTGCCTGCCACGATTTCTCCTGGAATGTAGAAGTTTTCTTTGCCGAGTTTGCGCGCGCACTCTCTCATGTAGTTGGACCATTCGCCCTGAGCGTCCACAGTGACTTGAAGGGCTTTGTCGATGCGAAAGCCGTCGAAATCAAGCATATTCAGAGCCATGCAAGAGAAGTGTTCAATCTTTTGGCGCACATCGGTGCGCCATTCGCGGAGACGGTCCTGCACGAAAGCAAATTTGGATATTTGCTTTTGCCTGTGAAACGTCAGAAGTGAGCTGCTTTCATGGGTAAGAGAACGTACCATTCCGGGTAGTTACCAAAGGCAGCGACTTCTCCATACTGCCGCAGAATGTGTTAGACCTTTGCGGTAACTATTTAAGCATCGAGAAGGGCACGCACCTGATCAAACTCGCTGTCACGGCATCCGACCAAGAGGTGCGATGTGTTCAACACCCGCTTCCCATCGGCTCCCCAAAACCTAGGATAGTCGCATTTCTCGAGATAGGTGTTACCAGGCGCAAAGTCATGATATCTCCGGGTGTCCTTCCAGACGTAATTGTGTTCCTGAGGGTCGAAGGGGGTCGACACGTTCAAAAAGCCTTCGAAACCCAAGAGATCTCCCATAGTCGCAAAGGTATTCTCCAACACGACGTACATTCCTCGTCGATGGGCCTCTGAAATCATTGCCCTCCAGTCATCAATGTTACCGAAGTGATGATCAAGAAGGGTAAGGTCGACCGGAGAGAAGCCGTCATACGACCAAGGGAGGTTGATCTGCGGCATTCCGATGATATAGAGTGCCTGAAATTCGTCAGTGTTATACCTGTAGAACTGCCCAGCTGTTCCGCACCTCAATGCCCATTCCCTGCAAGTAGTCAAAGCTATCCATGAGACCCCTGACGTCTCCTCCATGTCGAAGTTGGTTGCTGAGAGGATCATGCTCAAATTGGGTACCGTTGGCATTATCATTCGACGGGTCGCCATTCACGAATCTGTCCAGGAAAAGCGAGTAGAATGGCATTCGCCAGTTGGCCGGTGATGGATAATATTCATGATTCGGCCACTCCCCCCAGTAATCCAAAGGATCTGTTGCGGTCTTGTTTTCGTTGAGGTTGAACCCGACTTGCTCCGGGTCGTAGATCAGAGCTCTAGCTATTGGGATCAGTAACAGCTGTAACAAGAGCTGCCAAGAGCCCTGTTGAAGTTTCATCTTCCCCACTGGTTTCCTTATCACAATTGAACGAAAGAAGGCCCCCCCGAGGCAGATATCAGTCAACTCGTCCCATCCACAAATTATTCATATACCAAGAAATGATAGAAAGAATAAAACGAAAGAAGGTGGAAGGAAGAAACAATAGTCTTGGGAACCCCAAGGCTGCACTAGAAGAATAATAAAAGGGTTGGAACGTACCACCACTGGATCCACAGTTGATAGCAGCAGGCGGTCTAGGGCTGACAGCATCTGCAAATTCAGCTCCAAGCTTCAAACCATGGGGGTTTCCGAAATTGGTGGTTGCATGGGTTACCAAGGGGGCCAGAGAGTCATGCAGTCTTGATCATACTATCACAAAGTTAGTGGCGCTTGGGTCCACCTGGCAGAGACCTGGCTTTTTTGGCTTACAGAGGAGAAGGCAATTCGCCAGAAAGGAGCACGCCTGTAGATACTATGGCCAATATATAAGGCTTCATAGTTGACGTTGAATTGGATCACGTGATAGGGGGAACGTGTCAAAAATATCTCGAAGGAGGGCAGAATCGATCAACCAGGTAGTGTCAGTGTTCCACCTGGGCCCCCCTTCAAAACAGCAGGTCCAGGTGGAATTCGCCCAGGTGGACTGCCCAGGTGGCTTAAATTGCTAACAAAACTTGCAGCTATACGGTGGTGGGTTTCAAAAGTCATTGCCGCCAAGCCAAGGCAGAACAACAAGATTCTGCCGGTAGAATTCTGCCACGTCATTAAGCGTTTACCGGGTTTGTTTTTAGCAGCTTAATTCTATAGCTTTTAAGCTTTTTAATATTCTAAATAGCTACTAAAAATCTACTACGAAAGGTTTTATAGTTGGCTATAATTTAAATTATAACTCTTAATTGTATATAATATATAAAATATTTAATACCTTTTAAGAGTGTTACTATATATAAGGGAGTGCCGCAGTATAGAAAGGTTATAAAGAAAGAATATTAAGCAGTATAAAGAGATCTTAAGTAGTAAAAGATTTAAGCTTAGAGTAAGCGGATTATTGGGCATATCTGGAATATTATTCGGCTCAAAGGAGGTAATAAGTACAGAGATGGTGCTATAGAAGTACTAAGATGCTTAAAAGTACCTAAAGCGGGAGAGGATAAGTAGGAGGATATCTATATTTAGAAGGCGGTAAGCTAGGGCGGTCAATTTCTTGGCAGCAAAGACTTGTGAAACCCACCACCGCATAGCTGCAAGTTTTGTTAGCGTGTTTTTTAACTTTCCCTTAAAACAGCAAAAATACCAAAACTTCTCCTACCAAAAGGCCGTGCAACGCCTCCATCTAGTCAAGTGGAACCTCCTTTTCAGCTGCCAAGACGGCCAATTTGCCCAAAATCCACCTGGTGGAGTCGACCTGGCCAAAAATAGTTATCAAACATGCCCTTAACAGTAATCGTATTTTTTTACGATTGGTCCACTTCCGGCTGTGTTGTTACCGCTGCGGCTTCGGACTGCTGGCTGCTCATTCCTCTTCCGGCATGGGTGTGTTGGTCTGCAACAAACTCAATCACGCCGGAATGCTCCAACGGGTCTTGGGCCTCTCAGCTCAGCATTCTCCTCGTATCAATCTGGACACCCCCTACCACATTTCCGAAGAATGGAAATGATGACCGCCTTCGTGTTGATGAAAGCAAGCAAAAAAAGCTTGTCTGTTGGCAACTTGTCAGTGCTCGAAGACCGCATGATTCTGGTAGCGGTTCCGCGGCGCGCGAGGCCAGCCATATCATCATGGCCCGTCACTGAGTTTCACACAGTTAATCGCGAATATTTTTGATAATCGGCATCTTCACCGAGATGCAACCTCTTCCTTTCCTGGCCTTGTTGGCCAATGTAGACTATGCCCTTACGGCAACACCAAATGAATGGAGATCACGATCAATCTACCAGGTTGTCACCGACCGATTCGGGCGCTCCGATGGTTCAACAACCGCGTCCTGCGACCCAGGGTTGGGGAAGTACTGTGGAGGGTCTTGGAACGGACTGGTAGATAAACTTGACTACATCAAGGGAATGGGGTTCTCCGCAGTCTGCATTTTCCTGAGGACCCGTTTGATGACCAGTGAGCTAATGTGCGAAGGTCTGGATCTCTCCCGTCACATACCAGGAACAAGAAGTAACTACGGATCTTGCCTCCTACCATGGCTACTGGCAGCAAGACTTATACAGGCTCAATGATGCCTTTGGCAGCGAGGATGACCTCAAGGCCCTTGCACAGGCACTTCACGATCGAGACATGTATCTAATGTTGGATGTAGTGGTCAACCACTTTGCATGGCCTGGCAATGGAACGACAGTCGACTACAGCAACTTCAACCCTTTCAATAAGGAGGAGTACTTCCATCCCTTTCAGCTTCTCTCAGACCTCAATGCCAACAACAAAACGGACGCCGAAATCGGATGGCTTGGTGATGACGTTCTTTCGCTACCGGATGTCAAAACTGAAGATCCTCAAGTGGCTTCAATGTACTATTCGTGGGTTGAGAGTCTCGTCTCGAACTATTCTGCCGACGGCGTGCGTATTGATACCATCTTGAACGTCAACACAGACTTTTTCCCTGGCTTCAATAAGGCTGCAGGCGTTTTTTGTACTGGAGAGGTCTTCAATGGTGATCCCGCATCTTCATGCCCCATACAGGAGGACCTTGACAGCATCTTAAACTTCCCAATGTATGTGAGCTGCGTCAACAGCGTCTGAGAGATCGCGGCTTATTTTCCTCCAGCTATTTCTACCTAACGCGCGCCTTCAACTCAACGAGCGGGAACATTACCGCACTCGTGGATCAAATTCAGGACGTAAAGAACAATTGTAGAGTGCGTGCGAGGTCCGATGAGCACGCTGGTCCTGGAGCTGACGAGGGCTAGGATATACATACCCTCACTACCTTTTCTGAAAACCACGACCTTCCTCGATTCGCGTCGTACACCAAAGATATGTCGGTACGTATACCAGCGTCCACATTTAGAACTGGTCTAACTCTGTTACAGCTGGCTTCAAACATCATCACCTATAACATTCTTGCCGATGGCATTCCAATCAGTATGTCATCCGTTTTCCCCAAAACCATTCCTGCTGACAATTTGCCAAAGTATATTACGGCCAAGAGCAGCACCTCGATGGTTCATTCAATCCCGTTAACCGGGAGGCACTGTGGCTCACGAAATACGACACCGACGCTACTCTCTACAAATTGATATCGTCACTCAATCAAATCCGCACACATGCCTATGAGAATGATAACTATGGAATATACGTGGGGTTCACAATCTACCATGACGATCACACAATGGCGATGAGGAAGGGATTCGATGGGAGCCAAGTTATTACTGTGTTGACCAACGAAGGCGAAGGCGCAGACAGCTACACTCTCAACCTGAAGAATACTGGATTCTCTGTCGGGGAGAAGGTTATGGAGGTCTTGGTTTGCGAGGAGCAGACGGTGCAGAGTGATGGAACAATCAACGTGACCATGAAGGACGGTCAACCGAACGTCTTCTATCCCAGCAAGGCCCTCAGCGGATCCAAGATTTGCCAGCCAGGTTCGTCACCCCCTAAGCCGGGATCAGGATCAAGATCGTCACGAAAAATCTTTGGGGATAGCCCTATCCTTGCATTTGTTGGTGTTTTGTCGTTATGGATAACACTTCTCTGTTGGTAAATCCCCGACAGGGGATCTAGCCCACTCTGTGCTTTGATAGTTCAGCTCATCAGACGTCATGAGGCTCAAGGAACTAAAAACATTTTGAGGGTCCTTAGCTATAAGCTGGAGCGCTTGCACTAAGTTCCCGATGATGAAGTCCAGACGCGTCTGCATGTTCGAGCTCAACTCCAGATCCACGCTGTCGCGGCCGAGTTCAACCTGAAGAGTCGTATGTTCTGTCTGCTACCGCGGCCTCTCGCCCAGAGGCTTGAAGATATCAGTCACGTCGGCGTGTAATCTGAGAGGCCTTGCTGGTTGAATGTCGACCAAAGTGTCTGGGATGTCCGAGCTACACCCGCCTACTTTGAAAGCTCTCATGATTCCATATTGCGGATGCTTCAGCACTTCCCATGACTCCTGGTGCGCCGATTTCAGTGCGTCCAAAATCGTCTCGGTACTCGGCAATTTGAAACGATGCGGAACAACCGTAACCTAGGCCCATCTAGACGGTCAGTGTCCTTGCTGCCTGAGAGCGTTATGGCAAAGATAACGTCGTTTGATGACACATGCAGAGCAAGTAGCTGTTAGAGTCTAGACCTGATAAATAGGAAGGTTTAGTAGCACTTTTAAACAATATTTCCATTTGCTATTTACTGCACCACCTTCTCGTTCCCAGACCCTCATCCGAGGTTTAGCCGTGAACTAAACCGTTTTAGGTCAAACCTTCGTTAGAAGGTCTGGAGCACGTACGAAATTTTAAAAAGATCTAACGTGGGCAACGGGGTTATGACGGTCCATGGGGTTATGACGGTTTTGAACACCAAAATTCCGCCAAATACTTGTTTGCAGGCAAAATACTAGTTAAAAACATCGCACGGCATAGTTATCTTATAGAGGTTATATAAAGCCTTATTTTTGTATAATAGAGGCTCTATATTAATATTTTTTGGTATTTTAAGGTGTTAATTGCTTCTCAATTAACTAGACGTCGCCTATTTCCATATAAATATCCTCATCTAATATCTTATCGTCGCTCAGCTTACTCAGCTCATCGTCCTCTGCCTCCTCTACCCGTATAGCCTCCTGTATAGCCTCCTTCGCCTTTTTTGCAGCTTCTTGCAATGCCTTATAGTGAGTAGCGGCTGTAGCAGCCGCAGCAGAGGAAGCTTCTGACTGCGTCCGCATTACTACTAAAGCCTCTGCTTTTAATGTCGCTTCCTCTACTACTTTATTCGCCGCCTCTTAAGCTTCATCTATATTCTTCCTATTTGCAATATTAGTCGTAGTAATAACCGTCTTCTATGCCTTCTTTGCCGCCCTATCTGCCTCCCCTAATAGCTTTTAGTGTTAATCCAATAGCTTCTTTACCTCTATAGCAGCAGCACAAGCCTTCTTTCTTTCTTTAACCTGCGCCTTAGCGATTATAGCTGCCTCTTATTAAGTCGTCTTAAGTGCTTCTCTTATAGCTTTAGCCTGTCCCTTAGCTTCCTTTTTAGCCTCCTTAGTGGCGACAATTGCCCTTACCTATTTAGCAGTAAGTACTAATTTAGTAGAGAGCACTACCGCTTCTTCTTCTTCTTAGCCCTCCTCTCTGCAACATTGTTGTGAAGATTATTGTTTTCCACCTACATTAAATATAGACCATCCTCTAACAATTATAGGTGCTCTATAAGCTTTATAACAACTAACTTAGCTACATTAGGTGTTATTTTAAGATAAAGGATTATATAAGCGTACCAGGCGCGATCTAAGTGGCTTTTTAGTGTTTTTAGGTGTAAAGGTAAGAATAGGAGCGTTGGCTCGTTAGAAGGAGGTGTAGACGGTTACAAAAATAAGGGCTGCTTTGTAAGGCGCTTAAGGACGCAATTAATATTAAGTAGTAGGAGACCAGCTGCTGCGAAGGCTTTGTTAATTAACTTAGAGGTATACACATAAGGTCAAATCTTACTAAGAATCTTTAGAAAATACTCCTTATTAATACTAGTAATACCGCGAGCTCCGTATTTGTTAACTTTACGTAAATAGAGGCGTTTAAGCACTAAGAAGAGGACAAGATTGAGAGGTTGCAGGAAGTATATAGAGTAGGGTGGAAGACATATTAGTACAATCTTATGGCGCTAGCAGAGCTTAATAAAATCGATATTAATATAACTGCTGTGTCCATTTATAATAAGTAATTAGTAGCCGTGATATTTAACGTTCTTATTGTCCTTTTTAGAGGCCTCCTATGCCTCTATTTAACGAGTATGGCGTTCAAAATATTTAAGCCACTGTATGCCCATCTTATAATTTAACCAGCCATTATTTAACATTCTAATCGTACATTTGCCTATAGCTTCCTCTATACTTTACCATAAAGATTCTATATATTGCTTTCCTTTAAAGATAATAAATAGTAGTATTGTCTGCCCGTGCATGCCAATTGCGTTAACTTAACTCACCTACTCCCTATTACCGTTAATCGTCTTAAAGTTAATAATATTGCCTCTTAGTACCACTACTTTCGCGCTAAGAGCGAACCCTATAGCAAAGCCCGTTTCATTTATATTCCAGGTATTAAGTTCTGCAATATTATACTAAGTAGTAGCGTTAGTATAGTTGGTAAAGAACCTCTATACTAGGCCAGGATTATTATTAGCAAGGGCTCGTTTTTATTTAATTAAACGCATATAATAAGTACAAAGCTCTTCCTATTATTTTAGAAAGGTAGGGACCTAATTAATACCTAAAGGTTTAACTGTAAGATAGCGAGGAAGCCTAGAGTATTTGCGCTTAAGGACCATTATCGCAATCGTTTAAATCGTATAAAATTAACATAGAAACCCGGCTTTAGTAAGATATATACAATACTAAACGATTACTACTTCGCCTACAGTAGTTATTTAGTATTAATTAGTATACGCGACTTTGTAAGCTTCCTGTTTTCCATCCAGGCAACGTTGAAATATTTACGGATCTATACCGTAAGCTTTCGGAGCGTCTCGGGGCAGGCTCATCCCACAGACCCATCATGACTCAGCTTTTAGTAAGACGCGCACGGGCCACTATCGTTAAAATCAGAAAAGCTTTTGAATAACAAAGCACTATCTATATATGTAATACTCCAATATTCGACCGTCTATTTCAATAGGGTCCTTTCCCTTTTTATTACTACGCGTGCGCTTGGCCTTAGGGGACCTAATAGTAAGTGCGCTAGCTTTATAAGCCTTATACGCGTCTACAGAAGCCCCCTATCGCAATCACTTTAATTTTAATAGAATAACAACCTCTTTTTTTAATGGAATAACAACCTCTTTTAGCTTAGGATTACTAGGACCCTTGTTAGTATCACTTAAGATTAATATAAAATTACCACGAGCTAATTAAGTATAGGTCCTTTAAGCTCTAGTACACGCTACTCTGCCGGATTAATAGAGTGGGAGAGGTAGTGGCTCTTAAGGTACCGAATAGGTTGCAATAGGCTCCTTCTTACCAGTATTTTGGTACTGATCGTCTAATATAGTACCTTAGAGTACCTCCGCGTTATTAAGCCACGAGTTATTATCCCCCCCACTTCTAAAATAACCACCTCGTCCTCTAACCCCCCTAAAACTTCGTTATATAGCACTAACGGCTCGTTAAACGGTTACTGCTTATTCTCCTTATCCTTTTTAATATCCTTATTTACTTCATCAGCCGGTTCTTCGTTTTAGATTAGAAAGTGGCTAAGATCTATACTGCCGCTCGGTTAAGCAGGTATATGCTTCTGGGCCTCCTCCTACCTTTCCTTTTAGAGCTCTTATACCACGACGTTAGCAGCGCGTTTGGCAATCTCAGCGCTTATTTTACCCCGCTGGTTGACCTTACCGTGCTTCTTTTTAGGTAGTAGCTGCTAGCGAGCCTTTAGAGGAACCTTAAATGGAGCGCCCTTAGGTAGTAATTAAAGCTCTACCTACCTACTTAAAATAGCTATTTAAGCCACCTTAAAGTCTTCAAATTTCTTAGTAAGCTCGCTTATTTCTTCAGCAGGAAGGTCCTTAATAATATTAAGGAGGCGGAGAACTAATAGCCGGATCCTGGTAAGAGCTTCCGGGTGCTCTAGCAGAGGGTTACCTTAGAACGCCATGTCCTTAATATATCGCGGTTGCCAATCTAGAGTAGTAATTAGCTTTATTGTGACGTACTAGCGAGAATAGATTAAAGCTAGCGATATAGGAAGCCTTTATATTAAGCACTAAATAAGTATATAGCGGTAGGGGAGGCCATATTAGTAGGGGTCCTCGTAGTTGTAGTCATCCTAATTCTATTCCCAATTAGCCCACTCCTACTTTTCCTTATTTATTAAAGCTTTCGCGCTATGTATAGAATTAAAGATTCGCTTAAGCGCGTAGTATATTACTATACCGTTAATCTAGGCGAAGTGGTGCTAAAAGAGATCTAGGGTGATAATTTGGGGGAGGGACGTTTCGGACGTATATTCGGATTTAATTAATTCCTTATATAATATTAAAATCTACCTCTTTAGCTCAATTATAGTATCCTTAAGGCTTAATTGATAATTAGTAAAGCATTTTAATCCTCTATTAATACCCTTGCCTTGTTAGCTTGCCGCTGCACCTAAATTTAGAAGGTATCTAGTAAGGGGGTAAGCGGTTGAGGAAAAGCTAACGTTAAAATAAGGTTTTTAAGCTAGGAGTAGGATACTCGAAGGCATCCTACTCCCCAGCTTAAAATAAAACTTACCTAATATAGCAGGTAATCATCTAGCTCTCCTTTTTAACGTATATAGTCTAAAACCACACCTTATCGCATGGGTGTAGCTTATCCAGGACTGCCTTTCGATTAGCTTTAAGCTCTACTACCGTTTCGGATTTTAAGTAGGGCTAAAATAGTTCCTTTACTACCTTCCTCTCTTCCGCTAAGTAGCCATACGGCCTCTTAGCCTTTATCTAGATCCCCTCATCAATCCGCTTCTTTATTGCCTTCGCGGTATACCACTAGCAGTACTAAAGAACAACTGTAATTAACTGCCCTACCAATAAGGCGGCTATAAGGCCCTTACTAAAATCGGCAATAATAACTTTAGGTGGCCGTTTTTAAAGCTTCTGCTAAGTAGACTCTAGTAAGAAGGTCCAATCTAGCTAAGACTCGCTCTTAATAAACAACTGCATTGCTAGAAAAGAGGACCCTATATTAATAACGCCAGTAATAATAGCCAATAAGAGCTTAGATCGATTGGTATTAAATATAGCGTCTATTTAGCAGCCAAAGTTAGTAATAAACCTTTACGCTAAATCTACCTAGATAGGAAGCCAGAATATAAGCTGCTAGAGACTCCGGGCAATTAGATAACCTGATTCTAGATTAATCGTATAGCTATATTAAGACCGGTACTCAAATCTATACTAGTAAAGAAGTAGCTTAAGCGCGCTAAGCGCTTACGGCTAGCCCTTATTACTAGAAGGAAGATTGCTCAACGATTTAGCCAAATTATAGTATTTCTTCCTACTTATGTATAACTCCCGGACAGAAAGTTGACGCTGCGTAGTCTTATATATCTCTCTTATTGCCCTAAGGCCGTAGGCTATAGCGGCTACTTCTTTAGCTTTAGGTAAACGATCCTAGTAGGTAGTATAAACAAGAGGATTTGCGGCAAATTTGTGTTCAGGCGCGTCCTCATCTAAAGGATCACTATGCTTGGCGTAGGTAACCGTTACTACTTATCCTTTTACGCCACTATTAGATAAAGGCAGCTTCTTCTAGGCTACACGTATACTTCAGCTGCAACTCTTTTAGTACACCTTAGTAGCCTCTTACTGCCGGTTGCTATTCTTACCGCGAAAGTCGTCCAATTTACGCCAGTTTTAAGAGTTATCGCTATAGTATTTGCAGACAAATATTACTACTAGTCTTTTAGCTAATAAATCATCCGAGCTAGTTACTTTAATAACTAGAAAGCCTTTACAAAAAGAGTAGTTTTAATATCGTTCTTCTACGGCGTCTGGATCCTTAAAGATCTCACTAGTATATAGCTTCTTAAGGTGGTAGGCGGGCATAGCGTCAACAACTTATTTCACTATTAGAACTAAACTTATATCCAACCAAGGGCTCAGCTTCTACTTAGGACGTAGAATTTAAACTTCTAGTATCGGCAATCGCAGCCACAGTTTATCCGCATACTCTATTTATTATTCTAAAGCACTAGAAGCAGTATAGCGTTGATAATAGATAGGGGGAGAGGTTCTGGGTAGTGGTAGAGGAGGTAAAGTATCGCGCAAATAAAGGTATACCGCTTCGCGATAGACTACCTAACGCCTCCGCACTATAATCCAAGACTCGCGAAGCCCTAACGGACCTTATATAACCTCATCTAATAGATAAGGAATAGATTGGCGAGCTAGAGGGGTATTAAAAAGGAGAATTAGGTTACTCTAGCGATTACTAGGTGTTTAAGGCACACGGAAACTAGTTAAACTAGGTAGG
>Ga0307515_10009592_pt1 | contig 18695 bp, 13 predicted proteins | sample 17_EM_MG_FD_194513 | JGI IMG/M metagenome (GOLD analysis project Ga0307515, IMG submission 194513) | Populus trichocarpa ectomycorrhiza microbial communities from riparian zone in the Pacific Northwest, United States - 17_EM | ecosystem: Host-associated > Plants > Roots > Unclassified | place...
CGCCGCACAATGCTTGTTCGCCCCGAACAGACCCAAGAAGGAGAAGGCCATGAAAGGCGACGCCAAGGTGCTGCAGTACCTGAATGCCCAGTTGAAGATGGAGTTGACCGCGATCAACCAGTATTTCCTGCACGCGCGGATGCAGAAGAACTGGGGCCTGGCGAAACTGGCCAAGCACGAGTACGACGAGTCGATCGAGGAGATGAAGCACGCCGATCGCCTGATCGAGCGGGTGCTGATGCTCGAAGGCCTGCCGAACCTGCAGGACCTGGGCAAGCTCTACATCGGCGAGTCGGCGGTCGAAACGCTGGACTGCGATTTGAAGCTCGAGGTGGCGGCGCAGGCGCACCTGAAGGAGGCGATCGCCTACTGCGAGACGGTGTGTGACTACGTGTCGCGCGAGTTGTTCAACGACATCCTCGAAGACACCGAAGAGCACATCGACCACCTCGAAACCCAGATCGGGCTGGTGGCGCAGATGGGTGAGCAGAACTGGCTGCAGTCTGCGGCCGGCGGTGGCAGCTGAACAGGGTGCGGCGTCGAGTCAGTGTGCTGACAGCTGCAGCCAATAACGGCCGTCGGCGAACGCGATCACCAGCGCCGCGCTGTCGCTGGCGTTGACGCCGCCGCGCGCGGCATCGGGCCTCAGGCGACTCAGCGCGGCCAGCGCGTCGCGAAGGGTGGGCAGGCGTTCGGCCAAGGCCTGGGCCAGCGCGAGGCTGTCGCATTCCGGCTCCGATCCTCCGTGGGCTGGCAGCTCGGCCGCCAGGCGGCATTGCGCAGGCTGCGCGTCGGCGGGTGCGGACCAGCCGGCAATCTGTGCTTCCAGAGCTTGCAGCACCTGCTCACGCAGGGCGCGTGAGGGCTCGGGGGAGACGGCAGCGGCTGCCATCTGCGGTGCCGCAGTCGGCACTGCCGACGGCTGCTTGCGTGTGCCAAAGACGGTGCCCGCGCTCGTCCCACCGAAAGGCAAGGACCAGCGTGGCGGGCCGAAGGCGACCCCGGTCACGGCCGGTGCCGTCGCCGTTGGCGTAGGTTCCGCCGCGAGGGGCGGCGTGGCCGCGGCGATGGGGGTGTCGACCTTCGTCGGTGCGGGCAGCGGCTTGGCAGCAGCGCGTGATGGCTGCCGTGAGCGGGCAGGCGCTGCAGCAACCGCGGTCGCGGCAACAGGCGCAGGCTGCGTCGCTGCCGCTGAAGCAAGCCGCAACCACACCATCGGCGCACGTTGCGCCGGGGTGGGTGCGGTCGGCGCGGGCGCTTGACGCCACCACAGCAACACCAGCACGACGTGCGCGGCCAGGCTCAGGGCCAATGGCCAGGCGACAGGGCGTTGCCGATGCTGCATGCGGTGACGCGCGAGCTGCCGGTTCGAGGTGGTTCAGCCGATCAGTACTTCACCTCGCCGTGGATCACGCGCGGCGCCGCGGTGACCTCGGGCTTGGCGCCGATGTAGATCGGCGACGCCGGGTCGCTCGGGTTGCGCAGGTCGCTGGCGCTGGGCAGCGTCAGGCCGTCCGGCAGGGTCAGCCCGGCCGTCTGGCAGACGGAGACTTCCTTGCGCGCGAAGCGGATCTCGCGGTCCAGCCATTTGACGAGGTAGCTCGTGCCGTCGATGCTGACCTGGCCCGCTGCTTCGTCGAACGGGATCACGAAGGCCGGTACGTAGCGCGAGTCCGGCGTGTCGCAGCTGACCTTGGCGTTGGTCATGCGCGAGACGCATTCACCCGGGATGCCCCACAGCTCGCCGAAGCCGCCGTACTGCAGCACCAGCGTCTTGCCGGCGTAATCGCCATAGGCCGCGCCGGTGGGCACGGTGTAGTTGACTTGCAGCGGCGCGTCGAAGCTGACGAAGGCACCGTTGCCGTCCTTCAGCGCGGCGAACTGGTTCCACTGGTTGGGGCCGGTCTCCCACTGGTAGTAGGCGGCGATCTGCTCGATCTTCTCTTCGCAGAAGTGGGTGCTGTCGCCGGTGCAGCGGGCATCGTCGAGGCTCGCGAACAGGCGGCCGCTGCGCAGGCCGTTCTGATAGCGCGGGTTCGAGCGCAAGGCTTCGGCGTCCGTGGCCGTCACCGCGTGGCCGGCGCCGTCTTTCAGCAATGCATCGGCGGTGCTGGTGCTGTAGTCCACCGTCGCTTCGGCCGGGCCCCAACGGTTGTAGGTGGTGGCGACGAACGGCGACTCGGCCTGCGAGCCGTTGCTGAAATAGGCCGCGATGGTCTCGGCGGTCGGGCACTCGCGCAGGCAGTGCAGCGAGGCCGGCATGTCCGCCGGGTAGACCAGGTCCTGCTGGCGGTAGACGACGTCCAAATGCGCCGCGTCGACCGGCGCGCCACCGGCGGCGATCGGGATGTAGAGCTCACCGCCCAGCGATTGCGACCAGCCGCGCATGCCGCCGATGCCGCCGAAGTAGGAGGCCGGCACCGACTTCTCCACCTCGTAGGTGCGGCTCTGGCACGGGCCGTTGTCGCACACCATCTCGCCGCTGACGCGGAACTCGCCGGCCGTGTTGTCCCAGTGCATTTCGTACTGGCGGTTCGGCTGCGCGCCCTCGAAGAAACCGTCCATCTGCCAGACCCAGGTCTGGAACGGCAGCTTGTCGATCTCGGCCAGCGTACGGGTGCGCTTGGTGTAGCGCACCAGGCGGCCTTCGGCCTTGGCCAGCGTGTAGTCGGTCTTGACGGGATCGTGCCCATCTTGGTATTCCACCCGCTGCACGGTGGCGCCGTTGGCCAGGGCCGGCGCATCGGCCGGCAGCCACAGGCCCCAATAGCCCATTTGGCCGCTGTAGCGCTTGCCGTCACCGGCGGTGAACTCGATCGGAAAGCCGGAGTGGCGCTCGACGCGCGCGCCGGTGGCCGCGTCGTACAGGCCATAGCGCCAGACCGACATCTGAGTGTCGGCGTCGCCCGCATCGCGGCTGAAGCACTCGTCGCTGGCACCGTCGGAGCGGCGGAAGTAATCGGCGTTGTAGGCGAAGCGGTAGTTCACCGTGCCGTCGTCCTGCTGGTAGTTCAGCCGGCCGGCGCCGCTGTCGGCACCGCTGTTGGTCAGGCGCAAGGCCTTGGTCGAGCTGTGCTCGCCACCCCCTTCGATCTCGAAGTAGCTGATGCCCTCGGCGCTGCCGTCGAGGTAGCCGTTCATCATGCAGGGGCCTTCGCCGCCCTTGCCGCAGTAGTCGAGCCGGAAGATGCCGTAGGGGTTGCTGTCGCTCGGGGCTTCGCTGGCGCTGATGTTGATGAAGATCGTCGCCGAGAAGTCCTTCTCTTTCTCGTCGATCCAGGTCCGCGCGCGCATCGGCTCGTCGTTCGACGTACGGGTGGAGTTGACGATGGCAGTCTTGTACGCCGGTGCCGAGGTGCTGGCGCTGTCGGCGCCCGAGTTCGAGCTGCTGGCACGGGCTTCGGGGTCGCACTTGTTGCCGTCGACCAGCGCGATGTAGTTGCCTTGGTTGACCAGCGCTTCGGGCCGCATCGCGCTCATGATGCAGGTGATCATGTTGACTTGCGAGATGCCGCGCGAAGTGGCATCTTCGACATGGCTTTGCTGCGCGTCACTGCGGTAGGCGGAAGTGTTGGCGGGGGCGGCCAAGGTCGCCGAGCAGGCGGCGGCAAGGGCGGCGGCCACGGCAATGGCGCGCGGCGGGCAGGGCAGGCGATGGGTCATGAAAGGGCTCCTGGCGTGCGGGCTGATCACTGGGCGTTCTTGGCGGTCACGACCGACACACTGGTCGGTGTGGCCACGCCTTGCACTTCGCTGGCACCGCCGCTGACCGGAGGCGGCGCCTCGGTGCTGGAGCCCGAGCTGCCGCCGCAGGCGCTCAGCAAGGACAGGCAGAGGGTGGCGGCCAGTGGGGCGGCAAGGCGGATCAGCGGCATGAGGGTCCCTTTGAGGCGATTGAGGGGGGAGTTCGAGCCATGCCGGGCCATGAGGCCGGCCGGTCACCTCTGGGTTGTCGGCCTCGGGCCGCCGCGGTGAAGGCGGGTCAGACGTGCGTATTGCGCACCGGCGCCTTGGAAATTCCCTCGCCTTACCCCCAAAGTTAAAACGTGAATGAGAAGGATTCCCATTTCAGATTAAACTGGCGAGGCCTCTTTCAGTTGCTGACTGCGCCATGATTGTTTGCCTCTGCCACCGCGTGTCCGACCGTGACATCCACCGCGTCGTCGGTGAAGGCGTCACCAATTTCGAGCTGCTGCAAGACCTGACGCGCGTCGCCTCCAATTGCGGCAACTGCCTCGACTGCGCCCAAATGGTGTTCGACGAGGCCTGCGCCGCCCGCGGCTGTGGCGAGAAGCACGTCCACGCGGTTGGCCTGTCGGTCTCGCCCTGATCGCGCCCGCCTGCGCTGACAGGCGGCGGTTGCTGCAGCGGCGGCGCCACAACCCCTAGAGCGCAGCCCCTGCACCCGTCCACGCGGCGGTGAGACGGCCCGGGCACCAGTTAGAGTCCCTGCCCAGCGGCGACCGGCCGCCTGAAGAGGGAGCACTGCGTGCAAAAGAAATGGGCCATCGCCACCGGGGCGATCGTGGTGGCCGCGCTGGCCATCGCGGTGGCGACACTGGGTTATTCGCGCTACGGCGGGCACATCAGCGGCCTTGGCGTGGACCTGCGGCAGCCGGCCGCCTATGTCGCCACCCCGTCGCTGACCGCGCTGTCGCGTGACCTGGTCAAGGCGCCCGTGCTGCGCGAGCTGCTGACCGAAGACTTCGTTTTCTACTACGAAGCCCATGAAGACCGGCTCGGCCTGGCCGGCGCGATCAAGCGCGTCGCCTACGAACACGAGACCACCTTCACCGACGACCTGATGGCGCTGGCGCTGGACCAGCCGGCCGAGGTGGCGCTGTGGGCCGACGACCGCGGCGCGGCGCGCCACTGGGCACTGGCGATGACGCGTGGCGCGCTGGCCAAGGCGATCCAGGGCCTGGGGGCCATCGCCGCGAAAGACAAGCAGCTGACACTGGTGGGCGAGCTGCCGCTGGCGACCTTCGGCCTGCAGTCGGTGCCTGTCTATGCGCTCAGCCTGTCGCCGCGCCGCACGCTGGCGATCGCCTCACGCGGCAACCGCGTGGTGGTGCTGTCCGACCCCGGTCTGCTGTTCGACAACGAGCGCCAGCCGGACCCGGAGGCCGCGAAGGTCGTGGCCAGCCTGCTCTCGGGCGACGAGGGTGAGCAAGGGCTGTGGCGGCGCCAGTTCGGCCTGCCGGCGCCCGGCGCCAACCACACACTGGTCGCGGGCGGCCCGCTGCTGGCGTTGGGCTACCACCGTTTCATGCCGGCCTTGCAGGCGCTGCGGGTTGACGTGGCGCCCGGCGGTGCCAGCCTGCGCAGCTTTGTTCGGCAGGGTGGGGCATGGCCCGCTTCGCCCTGGGCGGCCGTGCCGGCCCAAGCGGCGGCTTGCAGCGTGCTGCCGGTGGATTGGGCGGTTGCCCGCACTGTCTTGTCAGGCGCGAAGGGCGGCAATGCCCCGGGCGGTGATGCCGCGGCCGCGCTGGCCGAGATGGCGCAGGGTTTCGACGGCCCGGCGGCTGTCTGCTGGTACCCGAAGTCGCAACTGCACACCCCCCTGCTGGTGGCCCACGCGAAGGGCCCGGCGCCCAGTGCGGCGACGCAAGAGGCCTTCATGCGCTGGTGGTTGCCCAAGGGCGCGCAGTGGGGTGCCGGCGACAAGGCCGCCGCCATCACCGCGCCCTACGGCAGCCAGAAGCAAGACGACGCGTCGGCCTACCGCGCCGCTTTCCGGCGCGTAGGCGACTGGTGGTTGTTCTCGCCCGACGAGGCCCTGGTGGCGCGGGCCGAAGACGCGATCGCCCGCCGTTACCCCAGCGTGGCCGACACGCTGGGTGGCCAAGCCGCGGTGGCGATGGCCTCGCCGGCGCAGGTGGCCGACCTGCTGCGCCGCGAGGCCTTGGCCGTGTTGCCACAGGAGCAGGCCGCCATGCGCCAGGCCGCTGAAACCCAGCTGCTGCCACGCCTGGCCGCGTTCGGCCAGTTGCCGGCGGCGCAGGCGGTGCCGCAAGGCGCACCGGACGCACAAGGCTGGGTCGCGTTGGACTGGCGCCCGGTCTCGGCGCCCGCGCCATGAGCGGTTTTCAACCCCAACGGCGTCTGTGCCTGGCTGGCGTCGCGGCTGCGGCGAGTGCCTGGGCCTGGCCGGCTCATGCGGCCGAACCGCCGCGGCTCGACCCGACCCAATCACGCCAGCTGCGCGACTGGATCACCGTGCTGATCCACGCCCAGGTCGAGCAGGGCCCGACACCGCGCTGGACGCACCGCGACTGCGCCGGCCTCGTCCGCTTTGCGGTGGCTGAGGCGCTGCGTGAGCACGACCTGGCCTGGCGGCGCTCGATGGGCCTGCTGGGCCAGCGCCTGCCGCCTGACCTGGACCCGAACGCAGCTGCCCCCTTGCGCAACACCTGGCGCCGGGCCGACGGCAGCCAGGGCGCGTTCGTTTCGGCGATCGAACTGGTGCAGTCCAACACCCGCTTCGGCGGCCGCCAGTTGGCCCAGGCGCAAAGCGCCGACCTGCTGTTCTACGACTTCGGTGACGACCAGCATCTGATGGTCTGGATGGGCTCTTACATCGCATACCACACCGGCCGCATCGAGCCGGGCGACAACGGCTTGCGTGCGCTGCGCCCATCACAGCTGATGGCCTGGTCCGACACCCGCTGGCGCCCCGCCACCGACAACCCGAACTTCGTCGGCCTGCACAGGCTGGCGTTCATCGCATGACGACGAACCTGTTCCGCCGCGCCTTCTTCGCGCTGGCGCTGACCCTGGCCACGCTGGTGCCGACGCTCGGCAGCGCGGCCGATGATCCGCCGCTACCCAACTACCGCTCGCCCTTCGTCGGCGAGCCGTTCTTCCTGCTGTCCGATGCCACCTTCGGCAGCGGTGAGATGGCCAAGGTGCGGCTGGAAATCAACAACCCCGACCAGCTGTCGACTGTCGGCGGCGTCGATGTCGTGCTCTACCGCGTGCCCGAGCCGCTGGCCTTCTTGCAGAAGCAGCGCAACCTGCACCGCATCCAGGTCGAGGGCAAACCGGCCGGCGAAGGTCTGGCCAACACGCTGACCCACCTGTGGGACAGCTGGGTCGTCAAGGCGCGCATTGCGTGGCAAAAGCTGTTCAGCGGCGACGCGCGTCGCGCGGTGACCGAACAGGCGCCCGAGCTGAAGACCTCGCCGACGCTGCAGCGCCCGTCGACCTTCGAAGAGCCGCCGCAGTTCAAGCCGCTGCCGGGGCTGCCGGTGGTCGAGCGCTTCCGCTACCCGGTGCACCAGGCCAAGGCCATCGAGCCGCCGAAAGACCTGAAGCTCGCCGGCAGTTCGAGCGAGTTCATCCAGCCCAGCGCCGGCAACGTCTTCATCCCGCTTGGCGCACAAAAGCCCGGGCTGTACCTGGTCGAAGCGATGGCCGGCCAGCACCGCGCGACGACGCTGCTGTTCGTCAGCGACACGCTGGCGCTGACCAAGGTCTCGGGTGCGCAGATGCTGGTCTGGAGCGCACACCGCGCGCAGGGCCAGGCGGTGCCGGCGACCAAGGTCGTGTGGACCGACGGCGTCGGCGTGCTGAAGACCGGCGCCACCGACGCGCAAGGCCTGCTGCGCATGGACAAGCCCGCGGCGCCCGAGCAGACCTACGTCTTCGGCGAAGACCCGGCCGGCGGTGTCTTCATTTCGGAAAACTTCTACTACGACAGCGAGATCTACAACGCCAAGGTCTACGCCACCACCGACCGGCCGCTGTACCGGCCGGGTGACATGGTGATGCTGAAGGTCACCGGCCGCGAGTTCAAGAACGCGCGTGACTCGGTGGCGCTGGCCGATGGCGACATCGGTGTGGTCGTGCGCGACCCGGCCGGCCAGGTGGTCGCGACCCAAACGCTGAAATTCAGCGGCACGAGTGGCGCTGACGGTCGCTTCCAGCTGCCCGACAACGCGGCGGCCGGCGGCTACGAGCTGATGCTGAGCCTGCGTGGCGACAACTACACCGCGGCCTTCCGCGTCGCCGACTACCAGAAGCCGCATTTCGAGATCCAGTGGCTGCCGGACAAGGCCGACTTCGCGACCGGTGATGCGGTCGCCGGCGCGATCCAGCTCAGCTACCCCGACGGCAAGCCGGTGGCCAACGCACGCCTGAGCCTGAGCGCCCGCGCGCAGGCGCTGAGCATGGTCGAAGGGGAGCTGGACTACAGTGGCTCGTTCCCGCTGAAGCTGACGCAGGACGAGCTGGTCACCGACGGCTCGGGCAAGGCGCAATTCAAGCTGCCGGCGGCCGAGCAACCCAGTCGTTATGTGCTGACGGTGCTGGCCACCGACGGTGCGGCTTACCGCGTGCGCAGCACCCGCGAGCTGCTGGTCGAGCGCGGCAGCGCGGCATGGCTGTTGGCGCCCGAGCGGCAGTTCTCGAAGCCGGGCGAGTCATTGAGCTTCCGCTGGAGCCCGAGCCGCCGCGCCACCGACACCACGCCGGCCCAGCCGCTGCGCTGGGAATGGCTGCGGCTCGAAGACCGCCAACGCAGCAGCGGTGACCTCACCGCGCCGGGCATGGCGGCAGGCGGTGCGGTGGCGATCAGCTTCCCGCAGCCTGGCTCCTACACGGTGACGCTGCGCGACGCACAGAAGCGCATCGTCGCGGCCACCTCGCACTGGGTCTCGGGCGAAGGCCTGAAGGCACCGGCCGGCAGCATCGCGATCGTCTTCGACAAGGCCAAGTACAACCCGGGCGACACGGCCGAAGCGCTGGTCACCTTCCCTGAGCCTGTCGACCAGGCGCTGGTGACGCTGGAGCGCGAGCGTGTCGAAGCGGCCGCCTTGTTGACCCGCGGCGGCGAAGGTTTCACGACCGAACGCCTGGGTCCGACGCAGTGGAAGTTGCGCCTGGCGGTGACCGAGGCCATGAGCCCGAACGTCACCGTCTCGGTGGCCTACGCCAAGCACGGCGACAGCGTGTTCCAGAACCAGGGCTTGAGCGTCGCACAGCCACGTGTCGCGCTGGAGTTCAAGCCCGACAAGGCGGTCTACGCGCCGGGCGACACGGTCAACGTCGAGCTGAATACGACTGTCGGTGGCAAGCCGGTGGCGGCCGAGGTCGCGGTCGGCGTGGTCGACGAAATGATCTACGTGCTGCAGCCCGAGATCGCCCCGTCGATCGACGACTTCTTTTACCACCCGCGGCGCAACAACGTGCGCACCAGCGTGTCGCTGTCGTTCATCGGCTACGACCTCGCGACGCGCAAGCTCGGCGAGTTGCCGGGCCGCCGCGGCGAGCCGCAACGCGCGGTCAAGGTGCTCGAGCGTCCGCGGCGCGACAACGTCGACACGGCGGCGTGGGAGCCGCGCCTGCACACCGACGCCACGGGTCGCGCGCGCTTCAGCTTCAAGATGCCCGACTCGTTGACGCGCTGGCGCCTGACTGGCCGTGCGGTTGACGCGAAGGGTCTCGTCGGCCAGCAGACTGCCTGGGTGCGCAGCGACAAGGCTTTCTATGCCAAGTGGACCAGCCCGGACTGGCAACGTGTCGGTGACCAGGCGCAGGCCAGCATCGCGTTGTTCAACCAGGGCCGCGAAGCGCAGGAGGTGGAATGGGCGGCGCAAGGCACAGGAGTCTCGCAACAAGGCAAGCTGAGCTTGAAGCCCGGCGCCAACTTCGTGACGCTGCCGTTGAAGGCTGAAAGCCTGGGCGCGCTGGACCTGACGGTCACGCTGCGTCAAGGCGGCAAGGTGGTCGACACGCTGGCGACGCCGCTCAAGCGCGTGCCGGTGGCCTGGAGCAACCCGCGCGAGTTGGTGCTGGACTTGGCTGCTGGCCCCGCCGCATTGAACCTGCCGGCCGATGCCCGCAACGTGCGAGTTACGCTCGCGGCCGACCCGGCGGTCGGCGCCTTCAGCCGTTGGGTCGATGACCTGGTCGAGTACCCGTACGGCTGCGTCGAACAAACCGCGAGCCGCATGCTGCCGCTGACGATTGCGTTGCAGTCGCTGTCGGCCGCGCAGCAGCCGCTGGCGCCGATGCTGACGCAGCGTCTGTCGACTGCACGCTTATCACTGGCTCAAATGGCCGGCCCGCAGGCGCAGTTCGGCTGGTGGGGCCGCGGCATGGCCGACGACCCGTTCCTGACCGCGTATGCCTACTACGCCGACTGGCGCGCAACGCAGGCATTGCGCGCGCCGCTGCCGGCCGCGCACTGGCAGCGCCTGCTCGACGTCTACGCGAAAGAGGGCGCCAAGACCTCGCCGCTGCAACGTGCGTTGGCGCTGCACTGGATGCAGGAGATGGGCTTGCCGGTCAACTCGATGGTCGACGCGCTGCTGGAAGAGCTGGTCGCCGCCAAGGCCGAAGGCGATGCCTCAGCGGTGGGCAAGCGCGGCAGCGTCGTGATGAGCGACGAGGCCGCCGGCGCGCGCGACATCGCGCTGGTGCTGGCCAGCTTCACGGCCGGCTCGCGTGTCACAGCGCCGCAGCGCGCCGAAGCCGACGCGGCTGCGACGCGCCTGGCGCCGTCGCCATCGCCGTTCGTGCAAAGCTTGCTCGTGCTGGCGAAGAAGGGCGGGGCGGCGCAGGCCAATGCGCTGCTGGCCCAGGTGCGTGGTGAGCAACCAACCTTTGACCGCGCGCAGGCCTTGGTCTGGCTGCACAAGGCATTGGGCAACACGCCCGACGTGCGCAGCGAGGCAGGTAGCCTGCCTGCGCCTTGGGCGGCGTCGCGAGGCAGCATCGGCCAGCCGCTGTGGACGCTGCCGGCGACTGCGGCCAAGCCCGCGACGCTGGCGGCCAGCGGTGGCGCCAAGGTCGCGTTCGTCGCGTTCGACAGCAGCGAAGCCGGCAACGCGCCGGCGCTGCCGGTGCAGATCGAGCGCCGGCTCTACCGCGTCGTGCCGCAAGCCAAGCCCAAGGCGGACGCGGCTTCGGCATCGGGTGGCGGCGCGTCACCCGCGGCGCCGGACGATGGCCACTTGACCGTCAAGCTCGAGTTGGTGGCGCCCGGCACGCCGCTGGACACCAACACGCTGTATCTCGACGCGCTCGACGTGAAGAGCCAGCAGCCGCTGCACTGGGCGCTGCTGGAGGTGGCGTTGCCGCCGGGAGCAGCGGTCGAGGCCAGCACCTGGGGGCTGGACCTGCAAGGCGACGAGGCCGGCAAGACCTTGCCGCTGGAGCGTGCAGTTCACCAGGCGACGCGTCAGGGCTATGCGGTGCCGGTGGAGAAGCTGGCGGGCGGTGAGTCGGTGACCTACCGCCACCTGCTGCGCTTCTCGCAGCGCGGCCGCTACCAGCTGCCGCCGGCGCGGCTGTACCGCATGTACGAGCCCGAGGCCAAGGCCCTGGAAGCCGGCAACGGCTGGGCCACGGTGGAGGTGCGCTGAGCTTGGACGGGAAGACAACGCGCCTGCTGCACGGCACCGGCCGTGCGGTGTGTCGGGTCGGCCTGGGGCTGGCCGTGGCGGCGCTCGCCTGCGTCAGCGTGGCCCAGGCGGCGCCTGTACCAGCGTTGGTCTGGCGTACCAGCGACGGCTCGCTCGCGCACGCGCCGGCCAATGCCGAGGCACCGGCCAGTGCGCCGCTGGGCAGCGTCTGGAAGCTGTTCGTCTACAGCTACCTGCAGACCACCAACGCGCAGGAGCCTGTCTACCGCTGCGAACGCGCGCAGCGCGAGCCGGGCGACGAGTACTGCTGCGAGCCCGGTGAAAGCATCGGCCGCGATGCGGCGCTGCAACGCAGCTGCGGTGCCTACTTCGAACCCAAGCGCCTGGGCCTGAAAGACGCCGACTGGCAACGCTTCTGGGCCGCGCGCAACGCGCCCGCCTGGCTGCACCCGCTGGCCTCGCTGCAGCCGGCCGCGCAGGTACCGATTGCCAGCCTGCTGGAGGCGATGCAGCGTGTGCCCTACGGCGCCCGCCTCGCCGCGCGCCAGGCCCTGCTGCCCAACACCTTGCGCGACGTGGGCGTGCTGGGCGCACTCGGCAGCTCGCCGCGTTTCAAGACCTGGTCATGGTTCGACCCCAAGGGTGAACGCTGGGGCGGCGCCGCTGGTTGGCTGGCCGACGGCTCGCCGTTCTGGTTCGGCGCGCCTGGCACCGGCCGCGTCGCGTTGCAGCGCAACGCCGAGATGCTCGCGGCGGCGTGGAACGCGCGCGGGCTGCTGCATGCGCCGCCCGATGCCGCGGCACTGCAGGCTCAGCCCTGTGTCGACGTGAACTTCTTCAGCCGTTACCCGCTGACCAAGGTGCTGCGCGACGACAACCAGCCGGCGCCGCTGGGGCCGCTCGCGCCGCTGTCGCGCGGTGGTCAGTATGCATTGCACTTTGCCAACGGGCCGAAGCTGGTCGTGCCGGGGCAGCCCGAGTTCCAGCTCACCGGCAGCGACAAGGCGCCGCGGTTGCAGGCGCGATTGCCGCTGGAAGACTATGTGGCCCGTGTCGTCGACCGCGAAGGCGACGCGCGCGAGGTGTCTGCCGCAAGGGCGCTGGCGATTGCCGCGCGCAGCTGGCTGCGGCAGAACAGCGCGCCGGCCGCCGGTGCCGACGGTGGTTGCCTGCAGGTCGATGACGACAGCCGTGCGCAGCGCGTCAGCCCACGCCCACCCACGCAAGCGGCGCGCGCCGCCGCGGCGTTCACCGCCGGCCTGGTGTTGACCGGCTCGCCGGTTCGCTACCAACTCGATGGTCCTCAGCCCCAGGTGATGGCCTGGCGCGAGACGGTGGCCGCCAGCCGTGCCGGCGTCGGTGTCGAAGGCCTGCTGCGCGACGCGTTCCCCTCGGCCACGCTGGCCGGCTGGAGCGACGAAAGCGACTGCGAACTGATGCCAAGCGCCGCGGCCTGGCTGACCGAACGCGAGCCACGCTGGCGCAAGGTGCTGCGCGCAGAGGCCGGCTACGAGCCGCCGGACAACGCGCCGCAGGTCTGCTTGCTGGCGCAAGGCGTGCCCCACGCCGACCTGCGCCGCGGCCGCCTCTTCGTGCGCGAATGGGCCAGCCGCGACGGCCGCGTGTCGCTGATCCACGAGTACCTGCACCTCGCCTTCCGCCGCCACCCGAACGGGCGCGACGAGGCCTACATCGAGCGCTTGGCGCAGCAATTGGCGGACTCATGAACTGCACCCACCTTCATCGTTCGATCACTGCCGCATTCATTGCACTCACCGCGTTAGGCCCCGTCGCCCCGGCGTTCGCACAAGAGACGAGTCGCACGGTGATCGACACCCCGGCTGGCGGCTGGCGTGCCAGCGACAGCACGCAGCGCGACTTCGTGCAGACAGTCAACTATCCGGCCTCCAACGTCAACACCGAAGGCCGCAGTGCCAGCGCGCTGATCGCCGGCCGCATCGCGAAGGACCTGGCCGCCGCGCCGGCCAAGGCGCGCCAACCCGCGCGGTTGGTGGTCGATGGTGTTGCGCTGCCGTTGGATGCGGCACAGGACGGGCGCTTCTCACGCCCCTGGTCGTTCGGCCCGGGCGCGCATGGCGTGGCGGTGCGCGGGGCCGGCGGAGCCAACGCGCCCGAACGCCGGGTGCAGTTCTACGAGGCCAATGCGAGCCGCGTGGCGCCCAGGCTGCGGGTGGTGTTGAGCTGGGACACCGACATGACCGACATCGACCTGCATGTGGTCTCGCCCGATGGCCAGCATGTCTGGTACGGCGACCGCGTGGCGGCCAATGGCGGTGCGCTCGATGTCGACGTGACCACCGGGTTCGGGCCCGAGATCTACGCCCACCCCGCGCCGATGCCTGGTGTCTACCATGTCTACGCGAACTACTTCGGCGCCGGCGAGCGGGAGGACGCGATCACTGTCGCGCAGGTCGCAGTGATCGAGAACGAGGGCACGCCGCGCGAGAAGCAGCAGGTGTTTCGCGTGCCGCTGCGCAAGCCCGGCGAGCTGACGTTGGTGCGTTCGTTCGTGGTGCCTTGAGATGGCGATGAAGGCGAACGCTGCGATGCTGCTGGCGCTGACCCTGGGAGCCGGCGGCTTGGTGAATGCCGCTGAGGTGACGGCGAGCGAGCGCACGATTCAGCGCCCCGCCGGCGGCTGGACCCACAGCGGCCTGATCGAGACCACGCAGCGCGTCGAATACGCCTACCCGAACAACTTGATTGACCGTGGCGGCCAGCGTGGCCGCACGCTGATCGAAGGGCGGCTGAAGCAGCAGGGCACCAACCGGCAGCCGCCGACGCTGGTCGTCAACGGCAACGCGATGCCGCTGTACAGCGACGAGCAGGGGCGTTTCGCGCGGCCCTATTCGTTCGGCCCCGGCAGCAACGGCATCGAGCTGCGCAGCACCGATGGCAAGGTCATCCAGCGCACCCAGTTCTACGAGGCCAACGCACTGAAGACGCAGGCCAAGGTGCGTGTGATCCTGGCGTGGGACGACCCGCAGGCCGAGCTGGACCTGCACGTGCTGACGCCCGATGGCGGCCACGCCTTCTTCGCCAACCCGATCCTCGCCAATGGCGGCGGGCTGGATGTGGACAGCGTCGACGGCGCCGGCCCCGAGATGTTCTCGCTTGCCGCGCCGGTGGCCGGCACGTACCACGTGTACGTCAACTACTGGGGCGACTTCGGCGCCGAGGGTTACCACTTCGACGAATCGACGCGCCAGCAGCCGGTGATCAGCGCCCGCATCACGCTGGTCTTCGACGAGAACACCGGCGCCGAGAAGCGCGAGACCTTCACCGTGCCGATGCGCAAGATCGGCGACCTGACGCTGGTGCGTTCGTTTCGGCGGGGCTGAGCGATGGGTGCCATGCCCGTCGTTCGGCTCTTGACCTTGGTGTTGATTGCCGTGGCGCTGACAGCGTGCTCGCGCATGCGCGAGCCGCTGCCGATGACCGGCGAGCGAGCGGCGTATGTCGGCACCTGGGTCAGCAAGCAGTCCATCCCGGCCGAAGGCAAGACCGACAACGTGGTCCTGATCCTGGGCGAAGACAGCTCCGCCAGCTACATGCGCTGCATGGACTACCGCACGCGCAGCGACAGCGGCTCGGTCAGCGAGGGGCACAGCTACCGGGGTGTGCGCGGCGGTACCGTGACCGCCTTCAGTGACAAACAGCTGACGATCAGCATGCCGCTGATGGATTCGGGCCTGGCGATGAACGACGACATCGAGATCGGCGGCCGACCCCAGCAGGAAGACGGCGCCTGGCACTTGAAGGTCGACGGCACATCATTGCGCAAGCTTGGCCCGGATGAAACCAGCGACCACGAACAGTGGCCGTGCTGGTCGTCCGACAAGCCGGCCGACGACTCGCCGTCGCCTGGGCGTCGCACATGACTGTTATGTTCGGTCGGCCGACGCTGCGTTCTGCTGCGCCGGCTTCTTCCAGAGTCATTCACGGAGCCATGGCATGACATCGATTCGAACGCGCTTGATGCGCGCTCTGGCCCTGTGCACGGTGTTGTGCCTCGGTGTCCTGGCCGCTTCCGCCGAAGCCGCGCCGATGTTGCTGAAGCCGGTGGCGGTGAAGGCATCGGCCACCAGCGCTGACAGCCGCACCGACTATGCGACCGATGGCGATGTGAACACCCACTGGGTGTCTGGCGGGTTCCCCAAGCAGTGGATCCAGCTCGACTTTGGCCGTCCGGTCGCGATCAGCCAGATCCGTTTGCTGACCAGCCAGAACCCGTCGGGCGAGACCACCCACACCATCTCCGTGGGTGACGATCCCAACCACCTGCGTGTGGTGCGCAAGTTCAGCGGCCAAACCAGCGACAGCCAGTGGCTGGAGCACAGCGGCGACGGCCAACATGGCGACCGGCTCGGCAACGCCCGCTACGTGCGCGTCACCACGACCAAGAGCCTGTCCTGGGTGGCCTGGCGCGAGATCGAGGTCTACCAGGGCGTCGAATACCTCGGCTACTTCGGCAGCGATTTCGAAGGTCAGTTCACCGGTGATCCGGCGGCCGAGACCGCGGCAGCCGGGGCCAACCTGACCTGGATCCGCTCGTTCGATCCGGCGTTCATTGACGCCCGCCTGGCCGCCGCGACGGCGGTTGGCAGCCGGTCGGTGCTGGTGCTGGAGCCGCAGCTCTTCACCACCGACAGCAATGGCAAGCTGACCTTGCGATCGCCCGACGACCGGCATGCCCGGCTGGCCGCGGTGGCTGAGGTTGTCAAGCATCATCCCGGCGCCGTCGCGGCGGTCTATGTGCTGGACGAGCCGTACCTCAACGGGAAGGTGACCGGTACCGAACCCGAGGTCATGAAGGTTTACCTGACCGACGCGGTCATCGACCTGCACCGCTATTTCAAGGGATCGCCTGTCGCCGTGATCATCTCGGTCCATCCGGATGAATTCGGCCTCAGCTCAGACCACTTCGAGATGTTCGACTGGGTCGGCTTCGACTGCTACGGCCAGTGGAGCGACTGCGGCCCGTCTCGGCAGACGATGCGTTGGTACATCGATACCTTGCGTGGCAAGTTGATCGGCAGCCAGCGCATGATCGCCGTGCCCTGGGCCTTCCGCTACGACAACATCGGCACCGGCCTGCCGGCGCAGAACGAGCTGGTCGACAACATCAACCACTGGCACGCCGAAGTCCTCGGCGACGGCAAGTACGTGGCAGTGGCACCGTTCCTGTGGAACAGCCTCGACCTGAACGCCAACGGCATCGTCGACACCGGCGCCAAAGACCTGCCTTGGGCCAAGGAGCGGGTCTACCAGATGGCCCACCAACTGCTGCACCCGGAGGACACCCAGGTCTTCCCGGTGGCCGTTCGCGCTTCGGGCACCTACGAGACCAACTACCCCTTCGCCGCGACCGACCGCGACACCAGCGACAAGTGGAACGCCGGAGGCCCCGCCACGCAGTGGATCGAGTTCGATCTGGGCGGCCGCCGGCCGATCTCCAAGGTCAAGCTGCTCACTGCGCAGAGTCCCATGGGCCTCACTGCGCACCAGTTCTACGGCGCGGGCTACGACAAAGTCACCGGCGCCTGCCCCACCGAGCTTGGCAGCTTTTCCGACCTGGGCGGCGCGCTGAACGGCATCACCGACGACAACCAATCGCTGACCTGGTCCCACGCGGCCAACATCGCCTGCCTGCGTGTGGTCACCACGCAAAGCCCTTCGTGGATCGGCTGGCGAGAAGTCTCCATCTGGCGGCGATAGCCGGCTGGCCTGCGCCTCGCGGCCCTGTTCGCAAACGGGCGCACGGGCAAGGTCATTCGGCGCCGTCGACAATGGCGCATGCACACGATCAACGATTGGGCGACCCCCTTCGAGCGGGGCAATGGCAACCAGACCACCACCTGGCAGGCATGCGTCGACTTCCACCAGCGCCTGGCGCAGGCCTTTGGGCCCTGGCTGAAGTTCGAAGAGGCGGGCCGCTCCGACGGCGGCACGCCGATCCACGTCGGCGTGTTCTCGCCCGACGGCGTGTTCGACCCGCAGGTCGCGAAGGCCGAGGGCCGGCCGGTGTTTTTCAACAACAACGGCATCCACTCCGGTGAGCCCGAAGGCATCGACGCTTGCATGGCGATGCTGCGCGACCTGTGCCTCGATCCGGCCATGCGCGCCGCGCTCGGGCGCACCGTTCTGGTCTACATCCCGGTCTACAACGTCGATGGCGCACTGAACCGCGCCGACACCAGCCGCGTCAACCAGAACGGTCCCGAGGCCTTCGGCTTTCGCGGCAACGCCCGCCACCTCGACCTGAACCGCGACTTCATCAAGGCCGACAGCCTGAACGCCCGCACCTTCGCACAGGTGTTCACCCGCTGGGACCCGGATGTGATGGTCGACACCCACACGTCGAACGGCGCCGACTACCAGCACGTGATGACGCTGATCGCCACACAGTCCGACAAGCTCGGCGGCCGCACCGGCCAGCACCTGCGCGAGGCGATGCTGCCGGCGTTGTATGCCGACATGGCCGAGCGGGGTTTTCCGATGTGCCCCTACGTCAACCCCGTGAAGGAGATTCCGGACGACGGCATCGCCGAGTACGTTGATTCACCGCGCTTCTCCACTGGCTACGCCGCGCTGCACCACACGATCGGCTTCATGCCCGAGACGCACATGCTCAAGCCTTTCGAGGCCCGCTTGCGCAGCACGCGTGCCATCGTCGAAAGTGCATTGGCCTACACGGTGAAGAACGGCGACGCGATTCGCGAGGCCCGCGCGGCGGATCGTGCCGTCATCTCAAGCGGCGCCGCCGTGGCGCTCGACTGGCAGGTGGACATGAATCGACCGCGCCCGGTCCGGTTCAGCGGATTCAAGGCGGTGTACGAGCCGAGCCGGATCGGCACCTACCAGCGACTGCGCTACGACCGCTCTGCGCCATGGGAGAAGGACATTCCGTTCTTTGACCGCTTCAATGTCACCTCCAATGTCGTGCCGCCGCGTGCCTATTGGCTGCCGCAGGCCTGGCATGACGTCGCGCTCCGCTTGAAGGCCCACGGTGTGCCGCTGCGTCGCGCTGCACGCGCCGGCCGCGTGCCGGCCGAGGCCTACCTCGTCGATCACTATGAAAAGCGTGCACTGCCCTTCGAAGGTCGGCACCTTCACGACACGCTCGAGGTTCACGTCGAGCGCGTCGACGCCACCGTGGCAGAAGGCGACTGGATCGTGACACTCGGCGGCCCGCACGACCGCTTCATCGTCGAGGTGCTGGAGCCGCTGGGCATCGACAGCTTTTTCCGCTGGTCGTTTTTCGACAGCGTGTTGAACAGGAAAGAAGATTTCAGCGACTACGTC
>Ga0307515_10009593_pt1 | contig 18695 bp, 12 predicted proteins | sample 17_EM_MG_FD_194513 | JGI IMG/M metagenome (GOLD analysis project Ga0307515, IMG submission 194513) | Populus trichocarpa ectomycorrhiza microbial communities from riparian zone in the Pacific Northwest, United States - 17_EM | ecosystem: Host-associated > Plants > Roots > Unclassified | place...
GTCTAGACGTACTTATATCCCCTTTATCTCCTTATCTTATATTTTATAATCCTATATTTATAAGCCTAGTACTACCCTATTTCTAACTAAGCCTAAGGGCAGGCTTTCTTTTAAAGAGGGGGGTAATGTAATGGCGCTATCGCACGTTACCTACTAAATTCTGCCATATTCTGCCGACCTATAATTGGCCCGCCCAAAGCTAGCGCCTTAGCGGCTTACCCTATATATTTGTTTACATCGGTCCTAGCAACCCCTTTTCCTTTCTCTTTAGCTTAGTATCTTCGTAATACAGCATTCTACAAGCTTTGGTTTAGAGGCATTTATACGAGCCGTAATAGTAAACGTTTTATTTATATCAGGTATAGAACAGATTACTACTATAAAGATTCTAAAGTATATAATTACTACCATGCCCATATTAGTTTAGCTAGATTATAATAAAGGGGCTAGGATAATTATTCCTACTATTAATAAATATAAGAATGATAAAACGATGAGCTGTAATATGGGTAGGAACGCGGTAAATAAATAGGATGTAAATAAGGCAGTAAATAAGAGAATTAAGTAGTATATGCAACTTATAGAGCCTCTTTTAAGCCCTAATCAATCTAATCCTAATTAGGAAATGAATATATAACTAATTTAATCAATATAATCAATCAGAATCAGATGGGGCGATTTTATAATAATCAAAATCTATAGGCCGATTACGGTTACTTTGATTATGTGCAACCCTAGCTCGGCGTGTCTAGATGCGCCTCCCTAAGCACCCTCTTTTCGTCTCCATTACTTGTACCCCCAGCTCTTCCGCCTCCTTTAGCCGCCTTTGATTCCCGTACGCCAACGCCAGGTTGTTCATGCTGGTCAGCGTGTCTTGATGCTACCCCCCCCCCAACAAAGCGCCCTTTTTCGTATGTCAGCCGCTTGCACAAGTAACATTTTAGTTGTCTTCCATTTCCCCTGGCACAGAAAAGGCCCAGCAACACAATGCTGGGGAGATGCTATAGCTACTTCGCAATGTTGCTCGGCAGGTATCAACCCCTTAGACTAAAGTGGTTAACAATGAGGGGTCGATTGTGCATTCTTCGACAAGAGACTGGTAATCTGAGTCGTGGAATGACGAGTCTCTTCGAATCTGGATATCTGGAGGTGACATCAGGTTCGTGATATCAGCCGTACCAAATGGCAAAATGCCTTTCTGGTTCACAGTAGGGCTAGGTTCCGGATATTTTCCACGCTGGTTCTGTTCAGGTTCAGCTTTGTGTAACTTGTGCTTCTCGAGACAATAGTCGTAATCAGTGTCTAAAGTCAGTACATTGAGAAACAGTACGTCATGTAAGGGAACGCACATGGGCTGATGATGGCGCCGTTGGGATCGTCTGGCCAAAGGTGTTGATACATTCCCCGCCACCTCTCTGGCTCCGGCGTGCCGACATCGAATCGCTTATCAAACACCCTTTCCTGCTCTGGAGTCATCCATTCAGCGTCTCTCAAGCTCTCTCCCCGTTCCTTGCAGTTATTCGAGGATTGATGCTTAACTAATGATTGAGCATCATAGAACCTTTTACGACATGTTTCGCAGCAATGCTCCGGAGAATGTACCTTGTGTAGGTGTTCACTGTCCCCACTCAATCACCGTTCGGGGTCGGAAAGGAGGTTTCTTACTTCACTCTTTTCAATTCTTTGAATCCTGGTCGATTCGTACACGCGTTGTACACCTCCTCATACCGTTCAGGATTGTGTTTGGGGAATGGACACGCCCAATAGCAGTCGCGTTTGGTTCCGGGCGATCCGGAGTTGCCATTTCTCCCACGTTTGCTACTGAAAAAATCTCCCGATTGACCTTTTCTCTTCGAAGCGCCATAAGTGTTCGGATACTTCGCAACACCGTCTGGTTGCACTGGACTAGAATACTCCCCATTACAGCCGAGAATTTTATCTTCTAACGAAAGGTTGAAAGGCGCGATCTCAGATATTTCGGCATCACAAACGGTAAGTGTCGATGCTCTTACGACAGTAACGGTATTAGGCTCGATACAAACATCCTTTTCCGTTGAAACAGAAGAAGTGGATACTGAAACAGAGGTTTTCTTGCAATATCTGGACATGGTGAGTAGAGTACCAAGTAAGGTGCAATTGACGAAACTGACGATATCAGTAACGGAGCTCTTCTTGGATTAGATGCAGTGAAGTCGATATGCAATGCCTTTGCGGATTCAGTGCTGCACACTTGCAACCCGGGTTTTCTACACCAAGTCCCTTGAGGAATCTTAAATTCGAAAGCAGAAAATGGTTCTTCCTTTCCTGGGCAATTAAGCCATCTCTTAAGTGAGTAAAGCTCCATTTTGCAGATTGCGATGTGTCGGTATGAACTTCTCGGTCCGATGAGGGTGCGATCGAGGCCACAATAATAAGTAACTGCCGGGTCGAGCTTGGAGATCTGGTCGCAAACGCGACCAGATGTGGCTTGGCGACATCGTGAGGCGCACGAACCGGATGCCGACCCATGCACGAAGCGACCCGTTACACGGAGCTCTCGCTCTCAACTTCAGGACCTAGAACGAATTACGTGCTGGGATAATGTTGGAAAACCTTCACAAATACCGGATCAGGATTGAGACACAAAAATGCCGTATTTCAACGCTCCAGCTGAAAGCCTAGGTGGGCAAAGGCTCGATGCACTTAGAATCCATATAAGCAGTCGCACTTGCGACTCACGCTTCAAACTCGACTCGGTCCATAGCATAAAATGCCGGCCTTGATTATGGCTCTTCGGCTATGAAACCACTAACAGCCTCGACCCGAAGATGGAAGAGCCTCCAGAGCGTATTCTATCGGACAACCAAGCCCAAGCTCGGCGGGAGGGCTCAATTGCAAGATGGAAGATACTCACAAGGAGTAAAAAGGGAACGTTTAAACTGGACACTTTTACGCTTCCTATTGAGAGTAGTGGTCAGCGGGTTATGAAAAAGGCCAATTACGTTGGCCGTGCGAATAAGCTTCCACAGCGCATGGGCTTACGACGACCTGCGGTATACATCGCAACAGTCTCCAGTGTTGGTAACGTCTGTCGTTGACCGTTCTAATTTACTGATTAAATATAGCTCTCAACTCCAAATTCAGAAGCCCAACTTCCTCAAGAGGTCATAGTCAGTGTGGTCAGTAATAAATCTTATCATGATAAGATCAATTAATAATCGTTATTAAAGATTATCGCTTATCACTCGCTTATTTTAATAATTAATAATAATTTCTTAGCGCACCCCACCATAGAGTAAAATATTAAATCTCTTAAGCTTCTTTGTATATTATATATAATTATAGCTTTAGAAGCTAATCCCTCTCTTCTTATAGATACTCTTAACTTAATTAAGGCCTCTAGCACGCAATAAGAGAGGAGTTTAAGGTCCCTAATTCACCAATACTCCCGTCCACTAAACGACGATAAGCTAAAGCTTAATGGAAAAGGCTATAAGATTATTTACTGCTCTAAGTGCTTATATGGCGCATTAGCAACTACCAACCTCCGGAATTACTTAAAGTTAAAGCATTAAATCGTTCTAGTAGTAAGCGATAGTAGTACTAAAGTTGCAGCATATAAGAAATTAAAGCAACTTTATAACGAAGCTTCCGCCTAGAATAATATAACTAAGTTTAATACCTAGGTGTTTAAGAAGATTCTTAATAAGGACGTTATTAAATAGGCTCTTATTAACTTAATTGTCGTACAAAACCTTTCTTTTTGGGCAGTTAAATGGCCAGAACTCTATATACTCTGCCAGGCTCTAAATCTAGAATTAAGAAGTTATATCCTAGCGTCTTATGTAACTATTACTAAAATAGTTAATAATTCATTCTAATTACAAATGGATATCGTACGGAAGAAGCTCTAGTCTACGCTAACAAATATTTATCTTGCTATTAATATCTAGACTTTACTAAATAACTACCTTCTTCTTACAATCTGTGCTTACTTTATTAATAACTAGGGGGCGCTAATAAAGGCTCTTTTTACTCTTTACACGGTAGCTAGTTATAGTGGGGAGGACTAATGGGATACTTTGCTTCTAGTTCTAAAGAACTTTGGAATTGTATAAAAGCTTAGAGCCATTATTGCTGATAACTCTGGTATAAATAACACTCTCTGCCGTACGATTAGTTAGTATCTTCTTAAGAATAAAGATATTAAATGGGATCCTACGTAGTAGCGGATCCGTTGCTAGGGCTATATTATTAATCTTACTATTCTAGTATTTTTATTTTAAGATGTTATTAATATTAAGTAAATTAAGTTATATAAAGAGGATAAGGAGAGTGAAAAGGAGCTTAGTAAAAAGGAAAAGAAGGAGAAGTAAGACTTATTTCGGTGTATAGGTGTACTTGGTAAGCTTTATAATATTATCGTCTATATACGCTCCTTAGCTGCACGTATAAAGCTATTCGAGAGCTACACAGGGAGAAGGATTCCACTTAATAATCGTACGCGATAGGATAGCTAGTTTTATATGCTTATTATAGCACTTAAGTATAGAAGCGCGGTTAATAAGTATGTAGAGGAAAACTTATTAACGCTCCTAAATAATAGTCTTACTCTATAAGACTAGCAACTACTTTATATAATATTAGAGTTCCTTACACCCTTTAAGAAAGCAACTCGGAAATTATAAGGTAATAATTTAACGCTTAACTAAGTGCTTCCTATAATAGATATTTTGATTAAGTATATAGATAGGGCTCTTATATATCTATTCTTATTTCTTACTTATAAAAGCTAATACTATAATAGAAACTACATCGTGCTAATAAAGTCTTTATTTCTAGAATTATATATTACTAGGCAAAGTTTAATAAGTACTATCCCTTAACCCGTTAATTCGCGTCCAACGGTTATCGATAAAAGCTAGCCAATCAATCGAGCTGAATTTAACGCCCGTACTGAGAAATACGAAGCTTTTAATTAGGTGCACGCGTTATTTTGAAACCGGTGTTCGCGCATGGACCACTTCTCGTTAGACGCTAACGGGTTAAGGGATATAGAAACTAATAGGTCGCCTTTTTATATAGCTGCTCTTATTCTTTACCTAAAGCGTTATACAAATTATATTAAGAGATATTAGCTAGAGAAGTAGTAGAAGAACACCCTATTAAGGGTTAAGAAGCTTTAGGAAAGGTACTAAGACAAATATCTAGTTTCTGTATCGTATAAGAAGGAGCCTAAATTTAAGGCATAGGAAGAACAGCTTAACTTATTTAATCGCATTAAGCGGGATATTAATAATAAGTATACTCGTCTAGTAAGTTAGGACGAGTATAAGGATTACTGTTCTGGAGAGCTGTACGACCCTAAGGTTTCTATAATTTAGTAGTAGGCGTAGGAGCAGCAATAAAAGCGTTAGCTACGGCTTTCAGCATTTACATTTAAAGTTCTATTAATTCCTGCAATAAGTAATAAGCTAGAGAGAGTTTTTTCTGGTGGGCGTTATATAATATTATAGGAAAGAATACAGCTTAGAGTAGAGACGGTTGAAAAAACTAAGTACTTAAAGAGTTGGTATTAAAGTAGGGTCTTAAAGGGGCAAATATAAGAAAGAGAGGTGTTATAGTACTAGCAGAAAATGGCAGCTATTTAGAGTTATAGTAGATGTTATGCTAGACGCAGAGCTTACGTGACTCTTACGTGACTAGGGGACCACCTATAACACCTTACACACGCCACCTGCCGTATACTGCCGTATACTGCCGTATTCTGCCATATTTTGCCCACCTATTTCCTCTATAATATCCGTAATATCCGCAATATCCGCAATATCCGTAATATCTGCAATATCCGTAACTTCTGCTAAATTCTGCCAGAATCGCCACCTAAACCATATCCTGTTTGTGTATAGCGCGGCACCTGTTAACCTAGCAACCAAGTAAACGATATAGCAGAATGCGGTAATGTAGTAATATGGTAGGTAATATACCCTAGCACTGTTAGGTAAGGCAACGAGATTAAAAGTATAGATATTATTATAATTAAACTAATTAATAATAATTAATAATGATCAATAATGATAATTGTATCATTAATTATTGCATTATTATTGACCACACTGGTCATAGTCAGTACTATGTCATTCCATCCTGCTCTCACATCCGCCTTCCGATATCCACACCTGGTTGCGCACGTCCCGAACTTTGCTTCAACGTTTGCCCAGTTTCTCGAGGCTTCTCTTCTAGGGAATGATCTGGTAATGCAAAAAGGATTGCTTATTAAGTGGAACGTTGATGTGTTTATATTTTTGGTCTTCTCCATCCTTGCGGTCATAGCCTCTCTTATACTTGGGTTGGCGGTTGGCTTAGCGTCTCGACGTGCTGATATTGGTATTTCGTTGGCAGGGTGCTTATTTACTGTAATTCAGATTTTCCAAGTCATTTCGTTGTGGGCTTTCAACGGATAAGGGTCAAGGGTGTATCAGTCTTGCGAATAGAGAATTAGGCTTTAGGGTTTAGGAGATTGTGAAACAGAGGTTTTCTATTGGTCGTTAATTGGATTATTTTAGGAAGACTTTGATTCTGTTGTACTCTACCTCGAGCCCACATCTACTGTAATAACATTCCCATTTGCAAATCCTCTGGCTCGAGAAGTTAAGAACAGTGTGTCCAACAGTCAGCCTAGCTGCGAGCTTGAGCAAAATAGCTGACTGACTGCGTCAATTGGATCGCTCGCTGCCCGCTGACTTTTGGATAACGTACGCTGGCTGTTAAGCTGTCAGCTAGCTGTCCCAATTAGGAAATTTGTATAGACTTTATGGTGTTTCATTTCGGATTTTTGGCAGCACCTCTCTATGTATAAATATAAATATTGCCCAATTAAAATATAGCCCTAATTTACCTAATATAGTATTTAAATATAGCTAAATTCGTCCTGCACCTGTAGAGGCTTAAAATATAAGTAGAATGGTTAGTAGTAAGGGCTCCAGAGGCTCTATTTTTATATTAGATTTAATTAAATACGAAGCTCTATTAAATCTACCTTACCAAGCTAGCTTTTCTACCTCTGTAGTTGGCTTATAGCTAGTAAGATTAATATTTAAGCTTATTAACTAGAGTATAGTTAAAGCTCCATTAAAGTTAATATAGTTAATTAGACTGCTTAATAGAAGGCCTTTAATTAGCTACCACTTCTAATATTAATCTACTTTAATTATATCGGTTAATAGTCTATTACACTTATTGGTAACGATCTTTTTAGCTTAACTAACGACTTGTTTATATATAGAGCTTATTACCGGTATAGAGAATAAATTAAAAGCAAATTTTAGTAAGCGTTAGATAAAGGATTTAACCAATTTTAAGCTACTAGTTAAGAGGATTAGGAATGATACTGTTTTACTTATTACCGTTATCGGAACGGATCTTAATAAACTTAAGGCCTACGTTATGCAGATGGGGCGCCAATACAAAGGTCTGCCTTAAGCGCCGCCACATTTCTCAGCTTTCCAATCGATCGCGGTTGGCCCGAGAGAATACGAGACAGCCTTGTGCCCAGCGAGAACCCTTGCTCAGCCTTGTTGAAGTAAGCCTGTCTCCATTTCCGCCTATTGATACCTTTCATAAATAATCATACAAGGCTTCAAATGAACTAGCCATAAAATGAGCTGTGAAGAGCTTTCCATAATCCGGTTGCATCGATTATTAAAAGCTATATTGTCTCCCATTCCTCCCTTGGCCCTGGAGGAGAGACAGACATGGTAATGAACATGACCCACCACCGTAACCAGCGTTATACCTGTCTTGCTACCGCGCCCGCAGATTGGGCCCCGGGCCCGTCCTGTTAATCCGCGTCCGGGGTCAGCTTCAACAGCGACTCCATGACCGAATTCTCCGCAGTGGATGATGACGTGCTATACAGACGTGATATCCGCGGATCTTCTGTCGTTGGTCCGCCTACATCACATTAGCCACTGACGCCGCCGCCACGCATGGAAAATCAAGGACTCACTCAGGCAAAGGCCTCCGTCCTTCTCCCTTAGCTCCACGAACACGCGCTTTGCTCCCTTGTCCGTTTCGCTCTGGAGTATTTGTGGCGGTATGCTTTTCTTCACATCAACGCTGAGCCCATGGAAGAGCATGGCCAGCGTGCTGCCTTTCCACACTGGTGTGTCCGACTTGTTGGTCAAGCACCTAACAAGCAACAGGAATATGATGGCCAAGATGATGGAAACAACGGTTGGGATAATCCAAACCCAACGAATATTGAACACGACAGTGGGCTTGCCCTCTTCGCCGGATAGCCGGGAGGACTGGTTATCGGAAGTCATCCGGATGTTGTTGGTCAAGCTAGCTGCAATGTTTGCGAAAAGGGTGGAGAGTCCGTCGCCCTTTCTGTTGTCCCAGAATATTTGCATTATTTCGGGCATGAATTGCATTTGCTTGTCCGGCATCAACCGCGCCATTCCGTTGATACCTTTGAGGATCTGGACCTTGTAGATCGTCTTTGAGGTCTCGTTTGATTTCGTAAGCCACAGAGTGCCGTCGTCAAACGCTTTGGCGATGTAGTATATCAGACCGCAAACTCCAGCTTGGTTCATACGGAATGGCTCATGCGAGCCGTCCGGCATTTTGATTTCAAGGTCCGTTCTCTCTACGTCCAGAGGGTTGTCCAAGAGATCGTGATAGAAGTCAGTGTCTTGCGGACCATCCTTCTTCCGCAGATAAGAGCTAGGATCCCTGCTTGAAGATATTTCCTTCGACGTTTCTGATATTGTTCCATTTGTCATGTTGGTTTGAAATTCCTTTACACAAAGATAGAGACCACATTCTGTGGCTTTGATATTAGCATTCGGCCAATGGGGATATTCATCATTCTCGTCCAAGTCAGCCCATAGGAGTGACATGGTCGCAAGTAGTGTAGAGCTGTTCTTAAATTTGATCGTGTAACCCGCATTCCAGTTTGCCTGGCCGGTCATGGTGATTCTTTCTTTGGAACCGTTGGCTACTGTATAGTCGTTCGGGTTGTTGATGTTCAGTCCGTGTGGCAGAAGATACCACGTAATGTTGGTAGAGGTCTGCACGCCGTTGGGGTCTCTGAACAAAGCAGCCAAATCAGCGACCTGGGATCGGTTTCCCTTGGTAACGTTGGATGAAATATCTCTAGATTCTTAGCAACTGTTCTGCAGGGACATAGGTTTACGTAAAAATGCCTACCTTCACATCTGCTACACACTGCAAGTGATTGATATTTTTCCCACCGACAGTGCCCACTATCGCAAGAAAGCCGCAGCTGCTGTGTAATATTATCGGAATTCGCAGTAAGCCCTGTCATTATCGCAGCCTGGGTGCCGAATTTGACATGTGATTTGTTCCCGGACACGATATCGTCCCAGTAGCGGAGCTCGTCTGTCAATGGTCAGCCATAGTTGGTGACTGGTATTGGATCTTACTGACTGTTCAGCACTCCCAAGAACGTATTTGCGATGTATGCATCACTCCAGCGATGAGCAAGAGGCACTACAGTACTCTCGTTTTTAGCATAAAAGATAGTCTGGTCGCTGGAGACGATTTGCTGAATCGTGGGATCGAAGGCGAGGGCAAGGAGGGTAACCGAACATCCTATTGTAACAACTGATCTGTCAACGTATTAGCACCGTTCCTCCCAAAACTGGGGAGCAAGTACGTGAGAAGTTTGGATCTAAGCGTGGCTTTAAGTATAGTTCTAAGCAGGAGCCGAAATGCGCCTGACGGTCCTCGGGCGGCCTCGTTGATGAGCTCGAAGTCGGGAAGAGGCTCGAGCTGTTTGTTGAACCATATCCATTTGCATTGACCAAGACAAGAAGCTACAGCAAGAAGCATTAACGTTCGAGCCAGGGTTGCGAGAGTGGATACCGCAGCGTTCAAGGTAACCTGGTGCCATGCAACGACAGGCTTTCCATTGTAGTGTTTTAAAAGACCGTAGATGCCCGCTAGAGCGCAAACGCTGATGCAAAGAGCAGAGGCCTCGGCAAACCAAGTATCTGGCGACTTGGACCACTTGGTTTTGATGCAATTCATCATCTTTTCAGATGTTAAAGAATGGTTTAGATGCTGTTCGCGCGGGGGTTGAATCGCTGAGCTGGCGGAAACTCTTGAATCTAAGAAAGGTGGCTATCGGCTTACACTTGATAGTGCAGAGCTGTGAATAAAAAGAAACATTGTCCCAAGAGGACATATCCGCCCCCAAATCTCGCCAAGGAACGCAGATCGTCTCTCTCCGCCAGAGTGAAATCCTGCAGGCGAAATTATAGCCTAACGCATGGGCGGAATACGGTACAGGAAACAGAATGAGATCATCCCATTGGTTCGGAGTAGACCTTGCAGGGGGTAGAAGCTATGCATGCAGAAACTGCCTATCCATCGGATGAGCGAGAGGGATGCAGATGAATGGAAAAGCTGGGACAATTGGCCGACGAAGGTGAGGTCAAAGCATGCATAGGAATTTTCAGCTGACGCACCGAGTAAACCAACCAAAAAAAACTTACGCCTTGAGATAGGGAGAGGTCGACGACTCGCTCAGCCTTGCCCTACTTCTCTATTAATAGATGCCAGCCGGCAAGCCAGTACCGTTTGCAGCAACAAAGGTCTTCTTTGCCTTTGCCGTAGTTTGTTCATTGGAGGGTGGATGAATTGATTACGGCGAGTCTGAAATATTATGGTAGGTAGGTCCCTGATGATGTTGAAATTAAGCTCCAAGGCTAGCATGGTCGGCATGAGAATCAGGCTGAGTGTTGCGATGGTTCGGATCGGATACGTGGATAGGATAAGGTCCACTGATAGGATATCTAGATGGTCCTTCCGTCTGTTCACCTATCGGATCGATCGGCTGACACTTCTCATAACTCGTGTGGATGGGGCTTGCGAAAGGGTCAGGCTGGAGACGTTAGTACATAACGATCCCTCCGTGTGGCAAAATGCGATTTTTGATTGGGGCGTATTTAGCTTTCCTGCTTCAGCCTCGGTTGGGTTGGTTGGTGGCGTTTTGGTGGACCCCACCACCAAAAACACCAAAATCGACCTAATGGAAGGATGCTTTGAAAGGTCACCGTAAAAAGGTCATCAAATATATATTTTTTGAGAAAGCTGGGCAGAAAGTCGTAATACATGGTTATACGTTCCTGGCCCTTCTCTATTAACTACCTGCTAGTTATAGGAAAATCCTCCCTTAGAGCCTCAAATCCTTACCACCTGTAGACTTTTTACGCGTTCTTGATAAGGATAAGCTAGTAGAGGGCGTGTTGTATACGTCAAATGGGGTGGATCAAGTACTGCAGGTGATGGAATGGTTCAAGTGTCAATGAGGCGCTAGCACCCCTGCCGCCGAGCAATTTCATTTGACCAGAGGCTTCAACACCAAAGCATATACGGTATAGAGCCTCTAGATTGGCTTGAGAGGCTTGCATATACGAAAAGTGCAAGAAATCGTTGCCACACGAAGGGATAGTAAGGTTGCGTGCTGTCCAAGCTAAACGAGGCCACCCCGCCACGCTAAAACTCACTAAGTCTCGCTTAATTTAGCCCACTACCAAAAAAGTTTACCTCAGTAACTTACTAGTCCTGAAAATGGCGAATCAAAAAGGGTGATAATAAACACGTATTGAGCCGGACGTCGGTGAACATAATTGGCGGCACCGCCTCATCCTCCAACCGCTAAGCCCACGAAGCCCTTTGGCTGATAGACTTCGAGGTACGACAATCGATTTACAGGAACGGCACAACCGCTCTCATCGAGAATAGCTAAATTTATCATCCAAAAGCAGGCTCGCGACCTCGTTGTTGAAACGCGGTATCCCAAACCTTTGTTTTAACAATCTTCTAGCCGGAAGTTATGGCACAGCACATCAGACACCAGGGCGAAAAATCCTTGCAATACTTCCAGCAGATCTGGCCACATTTCTTCATGCACATCTCTAAAATCTGTCTCATTCTTCAGGACTCTTGACATATTTCCTGCCAAACGCCCAAAATGTTAACTACATTAGGCGTCGAGAAGCTTCCGGACGCACCTGGCTCGTCACCTTCAGATCCTCCCAGAGCCATCGCAACTAGTCCCCAAGACGAACGCATCCCAACAACTTTCAAAAGCCCCTCTCGTCCACTCCTCCCCTTTTTCCTCGCAATCAGCTTCCTTTAACTCCTCGCCCTGACTTGGCTCCAAAGCAAATTCAATCCCCTCGTCAATAGTGTCCTCCCGTTTATCGGTCTTACACGCATTAAACCTCTCATCAATAAGCAGGGTAGGGCAAAATCTAATCTTATCTCGATACGATCAACGATCGACGATCGATACGATATCTCGTATCGATCAAAGTATCGTGATATTCTCTTGGCATCCCCGCAAATTTTTCTTTCATTGAATTTACTACTTTTCTACTGCAATATTACACTAAACATGGCTTCAGAAGCGGATTTATCTCTTCTTAAAAATACTCCTAGCTTAATTAAGAGCTCTAGTATACAACAGGCTCAGCTTCGATCTTAAGTCCATAAATTTACTTACCCACCGTACGAGAACAAGCTAATATACGATAAAAAGAACCGAAGGCTTATATACTGCAATTAGTGCAAGAGTTACTTAGTACTATTAACTATAAATATAAAAAGACACCTTACGAAAGACTACGCAATCTCCGTTAACTTTAAAGAGTCTTATACGAAGGAGCAAGCATTTAAAAAGCTTTAGGAACTTTAGGCATAAACGGCATTAGAATTTAGGACAGATAAAGTTAATTCTATAATTCTTATAAAGGTTCTAAATAAGGAAGTTATTAAGTAAGCTCTTATTAACTTAGTTATTATATAAAACCTTCCATTCTAAATTATAGAGTGGGAAGAGTTCTATGTCTTCTATTAGGCCCTTAACCCAAAGTCATCCAATTTAATAACAACAACGCATAGAGAAATTTCTTAGATAATTACCCATTCCTTCTAGTTATAGAAAGACATCGTACAAAGATAAGTTTAATTAGCGTTAACAAGTATTTATCTTTCTATTAATATCTAGACATCTCTAAACAACTACCTTCTTCTTACAGTCTGCGCCTACTTTATTAATAGCCAGGAAAACTAAATAAAAGCTCTTCTTACCCTTTATACGGTGCCTGGTTATAGTAGAGCCAAATAATAGAATATTCTTTTTTTAGTTTTAGAGGAGTATAGGATTATATAAAAGCTTGGAGCTATTATTACAGATAATTCTATAATAAATAATACTCTCTATTATATAATCCATAAATATCTTACTAATAATAAGGATATTACCTAGGATCCTATCTAATAACGTATCCGCTACTAGGGGTATACTATTAATCTTACCGTCTAGGCCTTTCTCTTTAAAGATACTCTTAAACTTAAGGCTATTAAGTCGTATAAAAGAAATAATATAAGTAGAAAGGAGTAAAGTTATAAGGAAGAGATTAAGTAGAACTAGGCCTTTTAAGTAATAGGCCCACTTAGCAAGCTTTATAATGTTATAGTATACTTCTATATCTGTTACAGAACACCCCCGTGACACCTTATACACGTCCACCTATTTCCACCAACTTAGCAACTAGAGACTAACCACGAGACGGCAATTTGCGGCAATCTAACGGCAATCTGCCATATTCTGCCATATTCCACCAAGTTCCACCAAATCCTGCTAAGTTCTGCCAGGACCACCACCTAAATCCTATTTTACTCCGTGTATATATTAACCAAGTAACTAAGCTAACAATATATACCCTTTCTTCCCGTTTCCCTACCTTCTCTCCTTACGCAACGTCTTAACCTTATTACACAGTTTATATACATAGCTTAATAATATCTACTTCGTTATATATTATCACCACTTATGCTTACTCCGTAATACTATGTTGCGTTAACTACTTATACTACTACCCAAAATAGAAAACGCACCTAAAGCCCCCGTAACGGCCGCCGATATTATATCCATCCTTTAAAAATAAATAGTAAGTATATAGAAGTCCTTTATAGAGGCCCTTAAACAACAATAAGTTACCCTAACTTAATAATAAGCCAAATAAGAAGTACGGCATTAGAAAATAATAGAAGCCCTCTAAAAAGAAGTCCGTACCCTTAAGATACCTACGCTAAAACCCTAAGACTAAACACTATCTCTAGAGTTAAACACGCGAAACGCAAGTCCTAAACCTATAGCAGCTATTCACCCCAAACTAACTACCGTATTATAATAATCCAAGTGGTTACCTAACCCCCTAGTATTTACTAGTAAATAATAAAAGCTTTAATTATTCCTAAGCTAGCTAAAAAATAAGCTAACTGGTAATGCTAACTATTACCTAACTAAAGCTAACTAACTCTGTTACGCCCTAAGTTAACTAGGAGAAGAGGTAGCTAACCTTATTAAACCTCTTCAGCCAACCTTAGTATAAAGCCTAGTTATACTTCTTAAAGCCTTATACGGTAACCTAAACCGCTAAGCTACTACCTAAAGAAAGATAAACCATATAGCTTAAGGAACAAAAAGTTTCCTAGTATACTTCTCCAAATTTAACCGTTACGCAAGGGAAATAGGCTAGAACGACTCCGCACTAATTAATAGCCTCGTTAAATCTCTAAGCCCTAAACTAAAAACCTCCCTAATAGGCGTAGACTTACCGGGAGCCCTTAATGCCTACGCAAACGTTATTAACAAACAGTATAATAATATACTACGCCTAACACCAAAACACGCCCCTTAATACAATATAACAGCCCTATAAACGTCTACTAAGTTATCTCAGCCTAAGCACCCTAATGCCATAAATATTAACACTGGAACCCTAGAGTACACCCCACTAAGGTCCCCTAAATAAGAAAGACGCATTAAGCTAGGCCTCTACTTTAAATATAGAAGGAAGGATTATATCTTAAAATACTACCTTATCCCCCTACCTACGCACCAAAACGATTTACGAACAGCTAATACTAACAGCCGTTCACCACATTAATCTTCCAGTTACCGTCCCCAATCTTTATCTAGTTCTAGCCCTACGTCTAGTAAGCACCATTTATAAGAACGAAGCTCTAACCAACGCTCTATAAGAACCCCACCCTAATCGCCTCTAAAAGAAAGGTCCTAAAGCTAAGTCGCTCTCCAGAACAGCTTTACCTTAAGATCTTATTAAACGCATTTAATATTACAAACTCCGACTCTTAGGACCGTAGTATAACCATTAACTACCGTCTTTAGTAAAATAGTTAATAGGCTAACACTTAAATCCTAATTAATACAGGAGCTAGCAGCATAGGATTTATTAATAAGATCTTTATATAAAATAATAGTTTCACCCTAACCCCCCTTAACCGGCATATTAATGTATTTAGATTTAACGGCAAACGCACCGTCTTAGGCCGTATCACCTACGTAGCAGCCCTAAGACTCTAATACCTAAACCATAAAGAACTAATTAAGCTTTTTATTACCACCTTAGGTCACTTAGTAATCCTTAAACAACCTTAGATAAAGCTATATAAGGTAACTATTAACTAAAATAACCTTAAGCTTCTATTTACCGCCTCCTATTACAAGTAGAAGTGCCTTATAACTCGCTACCCTAACCCCAAACTAAAACCTAGAAAATCTACTAAGATCCACTAGCCTAAGATTTCTACCAATATCCACCCCACGCCTAAGGAATCCACCAGATTCCACTAACCCAAGAATTCTACCAAATTCTACCAATATAAGATTTCCACCAATATCCACTAAAGATTTAGAAATCCTACCAAACCCTACAAACTAACCCTAACTACTACACCACCCTAAACTAAGCAGAAGCTTAAGCTTAGCATATAAGAGTACTAGAAGAACTAGTACCCTATAATAAAAAGAATACTTAAGAAACCTAAACCTAAATCTAACACTAACTCTATACCTAACACTAAACCTAAACCTAAACAAGAAACTATATAAGAGACTATAGACGATCTAAGAGAGCTCAACACCCTAGATATCCGTATAATTAGAGCTACTTCGCTAGCTTAGCTTGCTAAGAAGCCTAAACATACAATTTTCGCTATTATAATAGCTGATATTAAGAAAGCCTTAGCACTAAAGAAGTACACCAACCCTATTATAAAGGTACCAGCAGAGTACCATTACCGCTTAGACGCATTCTTATAAAAGGAAGCCGATAAGCTACTAGAACACCAACTATATAACCACAAAATTATACTTAAAAAAGGAAAGCAGCCTAGATTTAGACCCCTATACGGAATATCCTAAAACGAACTCTAAGTGCTATAAAAGTATCTAGACAAGAACCTAAGTAAAGGATTTATTAGAGCAAGCTCTTCACCTATAGCCGTATTAGTAATCTTCATTAAGAAACCTAGCAGCGGTTTACGCTTCTGCGTAGATTACCAAGCCCTTAATACCGTTACTATTAAGAACCGATATTCAATCCCGTTAATATAAGAGACGCTAAACCGACTAAGTAAGGCTCGCTACTATACGAAGCTTAATATTATCTCTATATTTAACCGCCTCCATATAGCAAAGGGAGATAAATAGCTTACTGTATTTCGTACTCAGTATAAATTATTTAAATACTTAGTAACGCTATTTAGCCTCGCAAATGCTCCAAGCTTATTTTAACATTACGTAAATAATACCCTACGCCCCTACCTAGACATCTTCTATACTGCTTATATCAACAACATCTTAATATATAGTAATAACCTAACTAAATATTGGAAATACGTTAACCTTATCCTATAAGCCCTGCACGGAGCTAGTCTATAATTAGATATAGATAAATACGAGTTTTATAAGACGGAAGTCCTATACCTTAGGCTTCTTATTTCTATAGACGGCATATAAATAGACCTAAAGAAAATTAAAGCAATTATAAACTAGCAAGAACCCAAGAACGTTAAGGACGTAAGAGCCTTTATAGGATTTACTAATTTCTACTAATAGTTTATTAACAACTTCTCCGCCCTAGTTTTACCCCTTATAGCTCTAACCTAAAAGGATAAAGCCTTTATCTTTAATAAGGAATATAAAAAGGCCTTTACTTATCTAAAGGTTATATTTACTACCGCGCCTATACTCTAACACTTTAACCTAAACCGAATAAGTGTTATAGAAGCTAACTTATCCAACTACGTCACTAGAGGCATCCTGTCTTAATATAATAAAGAGGGAGTATTACACCCCGTGGCATACTACTTAAAACGACTAAGCCTAGCCAAATATAACTATAAGATCTATAACAAGGAACTGCTAGCTATTATTAAATACTTTAAGCAATAGCGACCTAAACTAGAAGGCGCTGGATTCCTAATTAAGGTCCTTAGCAATTATAAAAACCTATAATACTTCACAACCACGAAACAGCTAAGCCACCGTTAGGCCCGCTAGTTAGAATACCTATCTTGTTTCCAATTCTCAATTACGTACCGCCTAGGCGTTTAAGGCCAGAAGCCTAATACCCTAACCCGACGCTCGCAAGACGCGCCAGCACTAAAAGAGGCACGTTCTTACCGAAATTAGACCCTACTTCGCCCCAAACTATTTAACCCTCCTACTAAAGATCTTATAGTATAAGTCCTTAAAATAACTAATTAATTAATTAAATAGATTATAACTAATAAATACCCAAATAACAAGTTTATCTAAGAGACGCTTAAGCTAATTTAAGATAGCGTTAAACACTCTAAGAAGATCTCTCTAAGTAAATATAAAGCTCGCGGAAACTGCTTATATTACTAGAACCGTCTAGTTATCCCTAATTACAATAAACTTAAGCTTAAGCTCCTTAAACACGTATATAACCTACCAGTAGCCAGCCACCTAAGCCAAAGAAAAACCCTAGAGCTACTTTAATAGGAGTACTACTAGCCGAACATGTATAATATAACACAAAGGTACGTCTCTAGCTATTACGTCTACTAACAAGCTAAAGCTTCGCATGAGATATATAACGGCCTTCTAAAGCCACTACCTATTCCGGACCGAAGATAGAAGGACGTCTTAATCGACTTTATTATTAACCTCCCTATAAGTAAGGGCTGCACAAATATTATAGTAGTCGTAAACCAACTATCTAAGATAAGACACTTAATCGCCTGCCCCAATATATTAATACCTACTATCGCCTAACTATTCTTAGACCACGTATAGAAACTCTACGAACTCCCTAAAATAATTATCTCTAATAAAGGTAGCTAGTTTATCTCTATATTTTAGAAAGAACTAACTACCCAACTCCGCATTAAAGCACTATTATTTACAGCATACTACCTAGAAACGGATAGTTAAACGGAACGTGTAAACGCTATAATAGAATAGTACATTCGGATATACACGTTATACTTATAAGATAACTGGATTAACTGGCTTATATTTACCAAGTTTACTACAAATAATTCCGTTTCGGAAACCACAAAGGTCTCCCTATTTCTGGCTAACTACGGCCAGCATCCACAAATAGGTTTTAAACCCTTTAGTAATGTTCCTCGCCCTACTTATTACGCCTTATAAGTTGCAGAAGTAAATAAATTCGTAGAGAAGATAGAGGAACTACAACAGTTCCTTACTAACGAAATAATATAGGCTTAATCTATCTATAAAGCCGCAGCGAATAAGAAACGAACCCTAGTACTAGCCTACTAAATTAGTAACTTCGTCTAGCTAGATATAAGAAATCTAAACACAAAACGACCTACTA
>Ga0307515_10009594_pt1 | contig 18695 bp, 15 predicted proteins | sample 17_EM_MG_FD_194513 | JGI IMG/M metagenome (GOLD analysis project Ga0307515, IMG submission 194513) | Populus trichocarpa ectomycorrhiza microbial communities from riparian zone in the Pacific Northwest, United States - 17_EM | ecosystem: Host-associated > Plants > Roots > Unclassified | place...
GTCGGGCGCGACGACGAGCTCGGCGAGCTGCTGGCGCGCGGCAGCGCGGCGCTGGGGGTCCGAGCGCGGGGGCCGGGTGATCCACCAGCCGCGGGCTGGGCCACGGTGCTGATCGGCGATCCGGGCATCGGCAAGACCCGGCTCCTGGCCGAGCTGACCCAGCGGCTCGATCTGGCGCGCCACGCCACCGGCTACGGCCGCTGCCGCGAGCACGGCCACCTGGTGTCGTACGGCAGCTGGCGCGAGTGCCTGGGCCAGCTCGAGCGCGACGTCGCGCGGACCACGCACCCCGGCGGCGAGGCCGCGCGCGCCCGGGTTCGCGAGCTGCTCGCCGATCCCGCGGTCGCCGATCTGTGCGCGCTGATCCCGGCGCTCGAGCCGCTGCGGGCCGAGGCCGCCGGCGCGCCGGTGCCGGCCGCCACCGAGGTCGGCTCGAGCCGGATCAGCCAGGCGGTGCGCCGGCTGGTCACCGCGATCTGCGCCGAGCTGCCGACCGCGCTGGTGCTCGAGGACCTGCACTGGGCCGACCAGGGCACGCTCGACGTGCTCGGCGAGCTGGTCGCGTCGCCGCTGCCGCCGGGGCTGGTGATCCTGTGCACCGCGCGGCCCGAGCCCGCGCTGCCGGCGTGGCCGGCCCTCGACCGCCGTCGGCTCGCGCCGCTCGACGACGCGCGCAGCGCCGAGCTGTTGCGCGCGCTCGCCGGCGACCTGGCGCCCGGCGTGATCGCCGAGCTCACCGCTGCGATCCCGCTGCTCCGCCTGGGCAACCCGCTGGTCTGCACCCAGGTGATCCTGCACCTCAAGCGCGAGGGCCTGCTCGGCATGAACGCCGAGGGCCGGGTCGTGCTCGGCGAGCGCTTCGACCTCGACTACGAGCCGCCGACGTCGATCTCGGCCGTGCTCGAGCGCCGGATCCGCCACGTCGCCGAGCGCGGCCGCGAGGTCCTGGCGATCGCGTCGCTGATCGGCCGCCAGTTCCGGATCTCGGACCTCGCCGACATCGCCGCGCCCGATCTGGCCGCGCCCGAGGTCGAGGCCGCGGTCCGCGAGGCGGTCGACCTGGCGCTGTGCCGCGCCCACCGCGACGAGTGCTGGTTCGTCCACGACGTGATCCGCGACCACTTCGTGGCCCTGGTGCCGGCCGAGCGCGGGCCCGCGCTGCACGCGCGGATCGCCCGGATCCTGCAGGGCCGCGACACGCCGGCGGCCACGCTCGCGTACCACCTCGACCGCGCCGGCGACCGCGCCGCCGCGGCGGTCAAGTACTTCGAGGGCGGGATCGAGGCCGATCGGGTCCACGACCTCGTCGGATCGAGCGGCAACCTGCGCCGCGCGCTGGCGCTCCACCTCGAGCTCGAGGCGTCGCCCGATCGCGATCGCGCGCTCGCCCGCACCACCTACGAGCTGGCGCGGATCACCTGCCTGCTCGGCAACACCGCCGAGCCGCTCGAGCACCTCGATCGCTGCCGCCAGGCGATGGCCGCGGCGCCGGCCGACGCGGTCGCGATGCTCGACAGCGCCTACGCCCGCGTCCACTACGCCGGCGGCGACTTCGCCCGCGCGATGGACCACAGCGAGCGCTGTCTGGCGCTGACCGACCCCGCGCTCGGGCCCTACCAGTGCGTGCCGGCCAACATGCTCGGCCGCGCGCTGTGCGCCTCGGGCCACTTCGGCCCGTCGGTCGAGGTCCTGCAGCGCGGCTGCCAGCTGCTCCGCGACGCGGGTGACCTGGTCGAGCTCGCGCACTCCGAGGGCCTGCTCGGCACCTCGCTCGCGTTCACCGGCGCGCTCGCCGACTCGTGGCGCCACATCGACGAGTCGCGCCGGCTCGCCGAGCTGCTCGACAACCCGGCGCGACGCATGGGCGTGTGCCTGTACGAGACCCTGCACTTCGAGGCCGCGTTCCGCTGGGAAGACGGCATCCGGGCCAGCGCGCAGCTCTTGACCCACGCCGAGGACTACTCGCTCGCCGGGCTCTACCTCTATCTCGGCACGCTGATGGCCGGGCGCCACCACTTCCACGTCGGCGAGCTCGAGCGCGCCCGCCACCTGCTCGGCAACGCGATCAACCTGTCGGCGATCTTCGGGATCCGCACGATGCGATCGTGGGCCCAGGCCTACCTCGGTGACGTCCACTTCATCTCGGGCCAGATCGACGACGCGATGACGTGGTACACGACCGCGCACGAGCTGGCCAGCGCGGGCCGCGGCGACGGCTTCGGCGTCCCGCTCGCGCTGATCGGCATGGCCCACGCCTCGGCCTGCCGCGGCGTCGATCGCGCCCGCGTGATCGAGCTCGCCGAGGCCGCGCTCGCCGCGTTCGAGGCTGCCAACAACCTGGCCGGGCTGGCGATCGCGCTGGTCCGCTACCTCGAGGCGCTCGCGGTGTCCGGCGACGACGGCGCGCTCGCGGCCCCGGTGCGCACCCGGCTGGGCCACGTGGTCGCGCGGCTCGGCGCGCCGCGCTGCGAGTTCTGGCCCGAGCGGCCGCCGAGCGCGTCCGCCTCCGAGCGCGACCTGTCGCTGCCCGACTACTGGCAGCAGCGCGCGATCACCGGCATCGTCACCCTCCCGGGCACAGAGCCCAGGCCGGCCGGAAATCTGCTGATCAACCTCAGCACGGTCGATGGCTTTGTTCCGGCGTTCGCGGCGCGGCCGCCTCGGTGACTGCCTCGTTTACTACCTCGTTCACTGCCTCGTTCACTGCCTCGTTCACTGCCTCGTTCACTGCCTCGGTGACCGACTCCGGCCGCGGCACGCGAAGCTCGGACACCACGCCGAGCCAGCCCAGCACCACCAGCACCGCGTAGGTGACGTCGAGCTCCCACCAGCGCAGGCCGTGGCGCGCCGAGCGCGGGTGGCGGTGGTGGTTGTTGTGCCAGCCGCCGCCGAGCATGATCAGCGCGACGAACCAGTTGTTGCGGCTGTCGTCGGGCGTCGCGTACGGCCGGGCGCCGAAGCGGTGGGCCAGCGAGTTGACCGCGAACGTCGCGTGGTAGACCGCGACGGTGCTGAGCCCGTAGCCGATGAACAGCCCCGGCCAGCCATAGGCCAGCGCGAGCGCCCCGGCCAGGCACAGCGGCGGGACGTACGGGAAGCGATCGAGCCAGACCAGCTCGGGGACCTGGGCGAACGGCCCCGTGCGCAGCCGGGCAGACCGCAGATACTCGGTGCGCAGCAGCCAGCCGATGTGCGCGTACCACAGGCCGCGGTGGCGGGGCGAGTGCAGGTCGGACGGCTCGTCGGCGTGGACGTGGTGGTGGCGGTGGCTCGCCGCCCAGCCGAGCACGCTGCCCTGCGAGCTGGTCTGGGCGCCGATCGCCAGCACGAGCTGGAACGCACGGCTGGTCCGGAACGCGCGGTGCGAGAAGTAGCTGTGGTAGCCGGCGGTGACGAACCAGATCCGGATCGCGTAGGCCACCGCGGCGGCGACGAACACGCCCGGCCCGGCGCCGGTGATCAGCGCGCCCAGCGGCAGCGCGTGCAGCGCGGCGAAGTACACGAGGTTTCGCCAGTACCACCGATCCGTCGTCGCCTCTGGTGTCGTCTCTGCTGTCGTCGCCGGCATCGCCGCCGCCTCCTCGTCCGCGCTGCGCGCGCTCAGCGTACGGCCTCGTAGCCGCCGACGACGCCGCGCTTCGACAGCACGAAGTGCCAGAGGTGGTTGATCCGCGCCCGGAACGTCCCGGCGCATGCCTGGAGGTAGAACTTCCACATCCGGTAGAACCGCTGATCGTAGCCGCCGGTGAGCTGCGGCCAGTTGCGATCGAAGTTGGCGAACCACGCCATCAGCGTCCGGTCGTAGTCGGGCCCGAAGTTGTGCCAGTCCTCGATCACGAACAGCCGCTCGATCGCGCGGCTGATCTGGGCCGCCGACGGCATCACCGAGTCGGGGAAGATGTAGCGGTCGATCCACGCGTCGACCGAGGTCAGCGAGCGGTTGCCGCCCACGGTGTGGAGCAGCGCCAGGCCGTCGTCGGCGAGCACGCGGTGCACGGTCTCGAAGAACTGGCGGTGGTTGCGCGGCCCGACGTGCTCGAACATGCCGGCCGAGTGGACCCGGTCGAACGTGCCGGTGACGTCGCGGTAGTCGCTGAACCGGATCTCGACCGGCAGGCCCTGGCAGCGCGCCCGGGCGTACTCGACCTGCTCGCGCGACACGGTGACGCCGACGACCTCGGCGCCGTGGCGCTCGGCCGCGAACTGCGCGAACGCGCCCCAGCCGCAGCCGATGTCGAGCACGCGCATGCCGCGTCGAAGGCCGAGCTTCCGGCACGCCAGATCGAGCTTGGCCTCCTGGGCCTCGGCCAGCGTGGTGGCCGACTTCCAGTATGCGCAGCTGTACACCATGCGCGGATCGAGCGTGGCCTCGAACAGATCGAGCGCGCCGTCGTAGACCCGGCGGCCCATGTCGTAGGCCCGCGACGCGCTCTGGCGGTTGCGCAGCCGGGCCTTGAGCACGCGCCAGCCGTCGGCGCCGATCCGGAACTGGTCCTCGAGGGAGGCCCGGCGGAACCGGCAGACCAACTCGTCGAGCTGCGCCACGTCCCACGATCCGTCCATGTAGGCCTCGCCGATCGCCAGCGAGCCGGCGAACGCGACGTCGAAGAACCGCTCGTCGTGGACCTGGGGATCCCACGGCCGGTCGCCGTCGATCTCGATGTCGGCGTGCGCGAGCAGCTCGGTCAGCCGGGCCCGCGACGAGCGGCGATCGCCGGATCGGCGGCGCGCCGGCGGCGCGCTCGTCCCGGAGGCTTCGCTGGGAAAAGTCTTGGCATCGAACATGTCACCTCACAACGGCGGGAGCCCGTGTGGCTGCCGCATATAGGGAACACCTCCGCGGCCGCGCGGGACCGAACTGCCCCGGCGGATGCGGCGGCGGGACGCTAGGTCTCAGGACACGGCGAACGCAGGGCGCGCAGCGCGCCCGGGCGAGTCAGTCGACCGGCCGGGGCCGGGGCAGCTTGATCGACGGATCCAGGTTGCCCTTGCCGGGGACGTGGTTGACCTCGATCCGGATCCCGTCCGGATCCTCGAACGCCACCGAGTAGTACCCCGGTGCCCACGGCCCCTCGCGCGGCGGATACACGATCGGCGCGCCCAGCTCCTGGAGCAGCGCGAACACCCGATCGACATCGCCGCGCGACCGGGCCCGGAAGCAGACGTGGTGCAGCCCGACCCGGCCCTGGACGAAGCGCTCCTGGCGATACGCCTCGGCGCAGCGCGTGATCGCGATCGCGGTTCGGCCCCCCACCCAGTACTTGACGTCGTCGTCGTCGAACACGAGCGACATCTCGAACAGCTCCATCAGCGGCCGGTAGAACCGCACGCACGCCTCGAAGTTGCTGACCGTCAGCTGGACGTGGGCGATGCCGTTGATCTCCATCGAACCCGGCTACCATATACCGACCCCCTTCGCGGATGTGGAATCCCCTGCACGACACGACACCTACAGAGTGAGTCCTGTGACTCCAAATTCAAGGGCAGTTTTGACGCGCGCAGCGGCAACGAGTGTCCAAAATCCGGCTCATCCTGGCGCGGGCTGTCGCCGGTGGGCACGGACCGTCGCCGGACGCGATCGCCGGTGATGGTCGCGCGCCGCGGCCTGGGCCATCCTGCACGGCTCGTGGCCGCGGCGATCCAGAACGTTCGCATGGTGGTCGCAGCCGCCGCCGCGGCGCCGGGCGTTCAGGGTGCTGGCCGAGGTCGGCCTCGACCCGCAGGCGATGATCGCCGGTGACGGCCGGATCCCGCCGAGGCGACGCTGCGCGCGTGGCAGCTCGCCGCGGCACCGTGGCCACGATCGCGGAACGCTCGTCGAGAAAATCGCAGAACGTGGGTCGACGTCGAGGATGGGCTCAACGTGTACGGCCACGTCAAACGCCACGACTGCCGTCAAGGTCAAGGCCAAGGCCAAGGTCGACGTCAACCGGGTGAGTGCGCCTGCGCCGCACCCCAAGCTTTGTCCGGTACGTTCGAGTCGGCCCTCGTCACGCCTGGTCGCCGCGCGCCCGGCCGCCCATCGCCGGATCGCTCAGCGAGTCGCGCCCGGTCTCGACCCGGCCGGCGAACCGGCGCAGGAAGCCCGGCAGCCCGCGCGCGGTGACCGAGATGTCGTACCAGCGCGCGCTTCGATCCAGCGACCAGTGGCGCACCCGGTCCTGCCCCGGCGGCACGACGATGCGATGGTCCTCGCGGGTGTACGCGTTGGGCCGCAGCACCAGCTCGACCGGCTCGACCCCGGCGTTGCGCAAGGTGATCGCCAGATCGCCTCGGACGTACGCGAGCTCGACCTCGGGCGCCGCGGCGTGCGGGGCGGCGCGGCCGGTGAAGTGGCGATGGAACCCGTTCGGCGCGATCAGCCACAGATCGTAGTCGCCGGCGTCGCCGCCCAGCTCCCAGACGTCGGTGAGGTGCCGGTCGGCCTCGACGGTGAACCGCCGCGGCGCGCGGTCGAGGTGCTTGCGGTCATAGACGTGGAACACCGCGCCGGCGGTGCCGGTGCTGGCGAACCTGAGCTCGAGCTGCGCCCGGCGCGGCCGAACCGTCGCCGTGGCGTGCAGCTCGTAGGGCAGCGCGCGCGACGGCCGCGCGCTCTCCTCCTGGACCGGCAGCGCGGGCAGCACCGGGGTCGCCGGCGTGGTCGTCCCGGGCAGCGCGCGAGCCGCCTCGGCCAGCGCGGTGGTGTCGGGCAGCTCGTCGAGGAACCGCCGGCTGTCCGGATCCGAGAAGTCGAACGCCGAGGTCATGTCGCCGCACACCGCGCGGCGCCAGGCCGAGATGTTGGGCTCGGCCACGCCGAACCGGCGCTCGAGGAACCGGATCACCGAGGTGTGATCGAAGACTTCAGAGCTGACCCAGCCGCCCTTGCTCCACGGCGAGATCACGTACATCGGCACCCGCGGGCCCAGGCCGTAGGGCTTGCCGAGCGGCAGGCAGCGGGTCACGTCGATCCCGGGCGGCAGCACCTCGTGGTACTCGCCGGCGGTGTCGACCGTCGAGGCCCCCGCGAGCACGGTCGGCCCGGTCGACACGATGCTCGGCGGCGCCGGCGGCGGCACGTGATCGAAGAACCCGTCGTTCTCGTCGAAGTTGACGAACAGCACCGTCTTGCTCCAGACCGCGGGGTTGGCGGTCAGCGCCTCGAGCACGCGCGCGGTGTACGCCGCGCCCTGCGCCGGGCTCGATGGATCCGGGTGCTCCGAGCCCTCCTCGGTCGCGACGATCCACGACACCTGCGGCAGCCGGTCGTGGATCACGTCGTCGGCGAGCAGGTCGAGGTCGCGGGTGGCCAGGCCGCGGTCGCGCAGCGCCGCGAGCGAGCCCGGCAGCCCGGCCACCGCGTCGCGGTAGCGCCGGAACCCCGCCATCGGGTTGTCGGTGAAGTTGTCCGCCATGTCCTGGTAGACCTGCCAGCGGATCCCGGCGTCCTGCAGCCGCTCGGCGTAGGTCGTCCAGGTGTAGCCGCCCGCCGGATCGTGCTCGAGGTTGTCGAAGTCGTTGGTCAGCGCCGGACCGTGGCCGGTGCCCCGCGGATCGTTGGTCCCCGACCACTGGAACAGCCGGTTCGGGTTGGTCCCGCCGTGAAACGAGCAGTGGTACGCGTCGCACAGCGTGAACGCCTCGGCCATCGCGAACTGGAACGGGATGTCGTCGCGCGTGAAGTAGCCCATCGCGCGATCGGTCTTGAACAGCGGCCACTGGTGGAGCCGGCCGTCGTCCCACGCCGCCTGGGCGTTGGGCCAGGTGTGCGGCGTGCCGGTCACCCGCATCACCGCGAACTGCGCCCGGGTGTCGAGCCGGAACGGCGCGACCGCCGCGACCGACGCGGTCCCGGCACCGGACTGAAACCACACCGTCTTCCTGGCGATGCCCGGCGCATCGGGCACCGGGATCGGGAACCGGTCGCCGAAGCCGCGCACCCCGTTGAGCGTGCCGAAGTAGTGATCGAACGAGCGGTTCTCCTGCATCAGGATCACGACGTGCTCGACGTCGTTGATCGTCCGGGTCCGGCGGTTGGCCGGGATCGCGAGCGCCCGGCGGATCACCGGCGGCAAGGTCAGGGTGGTTCCCGCCACGGTCGCTGCCAGCGCCTGGCGCAGGAAGTCGCGTCGATGGGTCATGCCACGGTGTTCGCATTGCCCGATGGCGGCCCGGTGGCGCCAGATCGCCATTGCCGATACACGATCGCGACAGCCGATCTCGCAGGTGGGCGCGGACGCCACACCGCCGTGTTTCGTGATCGTCAGTGCAGGTCGAACGAGGTCCACACCACGAGACCCCGGTCGTCGGCGACCAGCTGCGTGGTCATGAGCCCCAGCGCCGCGGCGACCCGGCCCTGGTTGCTGTCCGGAGTGAAGCTCGGCGCGATGCGGCCGATCCGCGTGTAGTCGAGCTGGAACATCGCCAGCGGCGCCGGCACAGGCCGGGCGTTGACCAGGTCCACGACCGTGGCCTCGCTCTTGGGGCCGAACGCGATCCCGAGCGTGGTCTCGCTCGCCGCGAGGTGGCCCGGCCACGGGGCGAGCTTCGCCAGACTGCGCGGCTTGCGATCGGGCTTGATCTCGATGTTCGGGGCCAGCTTCGCGAGCCCGCCGGTGTGGTCGAGCTGCACGGCGGCAAAGCCGACCACCGACTCGGGCCCGTTGTGCCCGACCTTGACATCGTTGATCACGACGAACGCGCCGCGCAGGCCGGCGAAGAACGGCGGCAGCGGCCGGGCGGCGGCGCCCGCCAGCTTGTCCATCGCCTCGGTCACGCTCGACATCTGGCAGGCGCGTCCGAGATCGCCGAGCCCGCCGCCGAGCCGCGCCAGCAGCGGGCGAACCCGCTCGACGTTGGCCGCTGTCGCCAGCGCCAGCAGCGGGCGCTGGCCGAGCGCCCGATCGAAGCCCGCCAGCGAGCCCGCCAGCCCGCGCAACTCGGCGACGACCGCGGGCGCGACCTCGGCGACCACGCCGATCGAGAACCGCCGCGGCGCGATGTCGTCGAGCCCCACCGCGATCCGCGGGATGCGCTGGCCGAGCGCGGCGAACGCGGCGCTGCATTCGTCGCCCGCCCCGAGCAGCGCGGCGACCCGCGCCCCGACGCGCGCGACGTCGACGAACCCGACGCCCTGGCCGGTGAAGCCGTCGCGCTGGGCGAGCGCGCGGAGCTGCGCCGTGGTCAGCGCCTTCGCCGGCCGCTGGATCCCCAGGAGCAGATCGAGGTTGGCCTGGATCACGTCGCGCGGCGCGATGGTCACCACCAGCTCGCGGGGGCCGATCGACAGGAAGATCGTCCCCAGCGTGCTGCCGCTGACCCAGTAGTGATGGCCGCCGCGCTCGACCGGCGACTCCGACCCGTCGTTCCAGTGCTGGACGAACTTGAACACGCGGTCGCCGCTGGCCAGCTCGAGCCGCAAGACGCCGTGGCCGGCGAGTTCGTAGAGCGCGAACCGCGCCCGGGTGGTGAACCCGACCTCCTCGAAGCGCTTGACGTCGAGCGCTGCGATGTCCTGGAGCACCTGCCGCCCGGCGCGCTGCTGGGTCGGGTTGCCCATCGTCGCGTAGTCCGCGAACGCCTCGCGCGCGATCGGCGCGAACAGGTCGACCAGGCCGCGCTGAGCCTCGAGCGGGACCGGCTTGAAGCTGGCGAACACGTACAGCGTGTCCACCGGCACCGAGGCGAGCAGCGGGTTGTCGGGGATATCGCCGGTCTTCGCGGCGCGCGACGCCAGCGGCGCGGCACCGCCGGCGCTCGCGGCGCCGGGCTCGCAGACGATCGCCGTGACGACGGCGAGCACGGTCACGACAGCGCAGCGGGAGTGCATGTCCGCGCATATCACAGAGCCACGGCCGCCGACCGGCAAACTACGCGCGCTCCTGCACGGGTACGTCCTGCCGCAACGTCCAGCGGCGCAAAGCGCGGGTCGGCTTGACAGGATGCCGGCGCGCCGTGCGCCGCCAGCTCCGGGTCGGTGACGACACCACGTTGTGCTCCCCGCGCCGCTCGGCGCCACACCACAGACGACCGACAAGGGCGACACGGTCGTGATCTGCGCATCGACGCCGGAGCGCCGGAACGAAACCTTGGTGCGGCTGGCACTTGCCTGATTGACTAACAGACTAAGTCGACTAAACTAGAGCGATGGTGAAGCACATCCATCGCGTGGGCATTCACGTGGCCAAGACGCACCTCTCTCGTCTTCTCCGGGACGTCGAGAACGGTGATGAGGTGATCCTCGAACGCGGCGGGCGACCGATTGCGCGAATCGTGCCCGCCGCCCAGCCGGTGTCGCCCGCAGACTCTTACGGCATGTTCGCCGGGCAGTTCACGACCAGCGATGACTTCGACGCCGACAGCGAACAGCTCGCCGATCTGTTCGGCGTGCCGCGGTGAAGCTGCTCGTCGACACGCAGGCCGTGATCTGGTGGCTGGCGGCCGACGAACGCCTGACCACGTCCGCGCGCGCGGCGATCGCCCGGGCCGGAGCCAGCGCCGTCGTGAGCGTCGCCACGATCTGGGAGGCTTCGATCAAGCGCGCGTCGGGCCGCATGACCGGGCCCGATCTGCTGAGTGCGGTGACGGCGGCAGGCTTGCCGTTCCTGCGGATCGACGAGCACCATGCAAAGCTCGCCGGTGAGCTCCCCCTCCATCACCGCGATCCGTTCGACCGCATGCTGGTCGCGCAGGCGATGCTCGAGCAGCTCGTGCTCGTGACCTCGGACACCGAGATTCCTCGCTACGGTGTTCCGATCGTCTGGTGATCGCCCCACCGCACCTGCGCGATCACAGGCAGCTGGCGATCGCCCGGTCGCTGGCGAACACCTGCTCGTAGTAGTCGGGATCGATGCCCCGGACCTTCGCGCCGAGCGCGCCGACCAGGTAGCAGTGACCGACGCGCGCCGCGAGGTTGGCCTCGCGGGTCAGCTGCGCGGCCCGCGGATCGCGCGCCGCCAGCGGCACGACCGGCGCGGCGCCGGGGGGCCAGACCGGCGTGCCATCGGCCTGGACCAGACCGGGCGAGGCCGGCTTGTCAGGCGCGCCGTAGACCTCGAACACCAGCGAGGTGAACAGCGCCACGCCGGTGAGCAGGCCCAGGCCCACCATCATGGCGGCGTCCTGGAGGCACCGGCCAAATTCGCCGCTGCCGCGCTCGCAGCCCGTGCTCTGCGTGGCCACGAGGACCGTGCTGGTCGCGGTGACCGCAGCGAAGACGGCGCTGACCTTGCCGCCGGTGGTCGCACAGCCGCCGGCACATCCGAGGACCGCGATCACCGCCACGAGCTGGTTCCGCATCGTGGTTGCGATCATGCGACCAGCGGCGCGCCCCGTCAACGCGCGCGCAGGCCGCGTCCGCGGTTTGCCATGGCGTGTGACATGACGGATCCCGCGACGCGATGCTGCCGCTACTGCAGCTTCGCGCCGTCGGAGATCCACTTGCCGAGCTCGGCGCGCTCGAGCGGCGTGATCTGGGTCCGGTTGAGGAACGGCATGGTGCGGCTCTGGACCGCGCGCTCGTGGATCCGCGGCACCATCAGCTTGATCTGCGCGGTGGTCTCGAACACCACGTTGTTGGGCGGCGCGGGGAACGCCGGGTCCGAGGGGTGCGTGCTGTGGCACGGCAGGCAGCGCTGGACGATGATGTCCTGGGCGCGCGCGAAGCTCACCGCGTAGTTGACCTCGACGTCGGGCGCGGCGGGGATCCGCGTGACGATCACCAGGCCGGCGATCGCGATCGCCGCCATGATCGCCGCCGGGGTGAGCCAGGCGATCGGGAGCATCTGCCGGCCCTCGCCGCGGTAGCGGACGTTCATGAAGTGGCGCACGCCGGCGCCGCCGACCATCACCGCGATCAGGACCAGCCAGTTGAGGTGGTGGCCCGTTGCGCTCGGGAAGTGATTGGACAGCATCATGAACAACAGCGGGAACGTCAGGTAGTTGTTGTGGATGCTGCGCTGCTTGGCGCGCAGCGACAGCACCGGGTCCTGCGGCTGGCCCGCCCTGGTCGCCGCGATCAGCGAGCGCTGCGACGGCAGGATGCACAGCCACACGTTGCCGGTCATGATCGTGCCGATCAGCACCCCGGTCAGGACGTAGGCCGCCGGGCCCGCGAACATCTTCGTGTAGCCGTAGATCGCGGCGAACAGCATCGCGATCGAGGCGACGGTCGCGGCCCGCGGGTTGTGCTCGCCGATCGTCCGCCACAGCCCGTCGTAGAGGATCCATCCGGTGAGCAGCGAGCTCGCCGACAGCGTGATCGCGACGACCGGGTCGAGCGCGCGGACGTTGGTGTCGACCAGGAACGAGGCACCGTTGCCGTAGTAGACGATGATCAAGAGGCAGATGCCGGTCATCCACGTGAAGCCGTTCTGCCACTTGAACCAGTGCAGCGTGGTCGGCAGCTCGCCCGGCGCGAGCAGCTTCTTCTCGACGTCGTAGAACGCGCCGGAGTGGACCATGTAGATCTTGCCCTGCGACAGCGGCGACAGCTGGCCGTGGCGCTCGAGGTTGCGCTCGAGGTTGCGATCGAGCCAGTTGAACAGCATCGAGTTGCCGATCCACATGATGCCCGCGATCAGGTGGGCCCAGCGGAACACGACATTGAGCAGCTCGGACAGACGCACGGCCGGGGACTATACGGGACTTCGCCCGCGCGGTTCACGCCCCGGTGAGCTTTGCCGCGCCGTCCGCCGCCGCGCGCACCGCGGCCGCATGCACGCGGCCCGCCGCCACGCGGTCGACGCAGACCCCGAGGACGAGCACGACGAGCGCGCCGATCACCACGAAGAACGCGGCGACCAGGTCGCCGTAGCCGCGGTGATCCGCCTGGCCGTGGGGCAGCACGAGATCGGGTCCGAAGATCGCGAGCAGGCCGGCGATCGCGAACCCGGTGGCCCAGGCGAGGCCCGCCCCCAGCGCCGCGAGCATCGACGGCAGCACTCCGGCGGCGGACCGGCGCCGCTGGCGCGCCGTGGCCCGGGTGAACACCGCGATGCCGCCGCCGAGCGCCACGATCGCGGCCAGCGCCCCGAGGGCGTAGCGCACCAGGTGGTACGCGCCGCTCGGCGCCTGCACGGTCAGCGCGATCGCGTCGGCAGGCACGCCGGAGAACACGGCATGCAGCGTGTCGCGGTCGCGCGCCAGTGGTGGGCTGACCCCGGCGCTCCACCCGGCCGGCAGGCGCACGATGACGTCGAGCTGACCGAAGCTCGCCCAGGTCCGCGCCGGCGCCAGCACGTAGGCGAACTGGCGCAGGATCGTCGGCTCGCGGTGGTGGTGGCGCATCGCATCGGCGGTGTAGGCGATCGTGAGATCGTGCGGGCCCGGCGCCACCGCGAGCTGGAAGCCGATCGCGCCACCGGACTCGCGCAGCGGGTAGTCGAGCTCGCCGGCGCCGCCGGGCAACGGCGTCGAGCCCGGCGCGCGCCAGCTCTCGGGGAGCGTCGCGCCGGGCTTCGGCCTGCTGGCGATCGGCCGGCCATCGAGGGTGATGCGGAACTCGTCGGGCGAGCCCGAGCCCGAGGCGAACACCAGGTCGAGGGTCTGCTCGGCGGCCCGGCTATCCAGGTGATAGGTCGCCGTCACCGCCACAAGGCCGCCGACGGCCAGCGGCCGCAGGTCGATCACGAGGTCCTCGCGCGAGATCGCGATGTCGCGGATCCCCGTCGGCTCACCGGTCAGCTGGCCGCCCGTCGTCGGCGCTCCGACGTTGGCGGACGCGGCGCCGGGAGCCGCGGCCACGACCGCGGCACATGCGATCGCCATTGCTCGCATCACGAGTTCACCATGCGCCACCGGCGATCCGGAGCTTGGCACAGTCCGGCACGGCGTCGTCGCAGGACGGCGACAATCGGGCAGCCGTCAGCCCCAGGAGCGGCGGATCGCCTCGGCGATGCCACCGCCGACGCCAGAGGCGCTGACCAGGACGTCGCTGGCCTTGGCGCGTACCAGATCGGGCGCGCTGGCCATCGCGAACGACCGCCCGGCGACCTCGAACATCGGGACGTCGTTGATCCAGTCGCCGACCGCGACCGCCTCGGCGAGGCTGCAGCCGACGTGGCGGCACAGCTCGGCGAGCGCGGTGCCCTTGGTGGGACCGGCGGCGCGGACCATCACCGCGTGCTTGCCGGGCACGGCGTGGACCGCGAAGCTGACGCTGAACAGCTGGTGGCGGTGCTCGAGCAGCACCGCGTGCGCGGCCGCGACCGCGGCCTCGTCGCCGACCGCGACCGCGGCGAGCGGGATGGTCTGCCACGCGACGTCCTGCTCGACGACGCGCAGGTTGGGCGACCAGGTCCGGATGTACGGCGCGTACGGCGCGCCCGCGTGCTCGTGGTGGATGCCGTCGGCGTCGAACACGAACGGGGTCAGGCCGTGGTCGACGAACGCGCCGCGGACCACCGCGGCGACCTCGCCGGTCATGCCGTGGTGCAGGAGCGTCCGGCCGCTGGCGAGCTCGATGATGTGGCTGCCCTCGCAGCAGGCGATCGCGCCCTCGATCGCGCAGGCGCGCGCCGCGCCGACGGCCCCGGAGTGCAGCCGTCCGGTCGCGATCGTGACCGTGACGCCGGCGGCCTGGAGTTCCGAAATTGCAGCGATATCCCGATGATCGACGCTCTGATCGGTGCGGAGCAGGGTGCCATCGAGGTCGAGCGCGAGCAGCCGATACGACATGAGCGCAACACCATAGCACCCGGGTGCGACGCCGCTCCCCGCCGCGCGGCTCAGCGGTTGGGGGCGAGATCGGCCACCGCGGTCGAGTCGAGCACGACGCGCACGGCGGCCATGTTCTCCTCGAGGTGCGCGACCTTGGCGGTGCCGGGGATCGGCAGCATGACCGGCGAGCGCGCGAGCAGCCAGGCGAGCGCGAGCTGGGCCGGCGTGCAGTTGTGGCGCTTGGCGGCAGCGGCGAGCGCGCCGCTGCCCGCGGTGAGCGCACCGATCGCGAGCGGGAAGAACGGCAGGAACGCGATGCCCCGGGCCTCGCACGCGGTGAGGACGGCCTCGGGGCGGTCGGCGACCGGGATCGGCCCGCCGCTGCCCCCGACGTTGAACATGTTCTGGACCGCGACGATCGGCGTGCGGGTCAAGGCGTAGGCGAGCTGCTCGGCGCTGACGTTGCTGAGCGCGAGGTGGCGGATCTTGCCCTCGTGCTGCAGCGCGATCAGCGCGTCGAGCGCCTCGGCGAAGCCGACGTCGGGCTGGTCGATCCAGCGCAGGTGGACGACCGGCAGCTGCTCGAGCCTCAGGCCGCGCAGGTCCTCCTCGGCGCCCGCGCGCAGCTCGTCGGGCCGCAGATAGGGCGCCCAGCCCTTGTCGGGCAGCCGGCGACCGCCGAGCTTGGTCGCGATCACCAGGTCGCTGGGGTACGGGTGCAGCGCCTCGACGATCAACCGGTTGGCGACGTGCGGGCCGTAGTACCAGGCCGTGTCGATCAGGTTGACGCCGAGCTCGATCGCCCGGCGGAGCACGGCGTGCGCGGTCGCCGCATCGGCGGGCTCGCCCCAGACCTCGGGGCCGGGCAGCCGCATCGCGCCGAAGCCGAGGCGCCTGACCTCGAGGTCGCCGAGCGTGAGGGTCTCGGGGCCGGTGGCGAAGCGCAGCATCCGAACACCTTGCCCGATCCGCCGCGGCCCGGCATCGCCGGCGCGCCGCGATCACGCGGCCTCACGCCAGCGCGTCACCGCCGGGTGAGCTTGAGGGTCAGCGGCCAGCGGACGCAGCGCCGCTCGCTCCCGGGCCAGATCTCGGCGAGCCGGCGGCGCAGGTCGTCGAGCGGAGCCTCGCCGCGCGCCGCGACCAGGCGGCCGGTGGCCGACCACGTGGTGATGTAGCCGAACAGCTCGTCGCGGGTCCACTGCGCGGTCATCTCGACCGCTGGCGCCTCGACCGCCGGCCAGGGAAACGTCAGGTCGCGGTAGTGGTTGTCGACCTGGATCCGGCCGTTGGGCCAGTAGCCCTGGAGCACGCGGTAGTAGTCGGCCAGGAGCTGGCCGACGTCGCCGGCGACCTCGGCGTTGCGGTAGCTGACCAGCGCGATCAGCCCGCCGGGCCGGACCACGCGGCCGGCCTCGGCGACGAACCGGGGCCAGTCGAACCAGTGCGCGGCCTGGGCGACGGCGGCGAGCTCGACGCTGGCGTCGGGCAGCCCGCTGGTCTCGGCCGGGACACAGCGGTACTCGACCCGCGGGGCGCGCTCGGCGTGGTCGAGCTGAGCCTGGGCCGGATCGGTGGCGATCACGCGGTCGAAGTGGGCCGTGAGCGCGACCGAGAGCTGGCCGTTGCCGCAGCCGACGTCCCAGGCGACGTCGTGGCGGGCGCAGCGCGCCGCGAGCACATCGAGCAGCGCGGCGGGATAGTGCGGGCGAAACGCGGCATAGCTCGCGGCGAGCGCCGAGAAGTGGTCCGGGAACCCGGTCATGGCGATTCGATGCGCCATCCTCTCAGACCGTCGCGTCGCTGGCAGCAGGATCCGATGCGCATCACGCAACCGGCACTGGCTCCGGGCAGGAGCGAGCGGTAGTTTCGGATCCATGTTCACGCGGCGCGGCTTGCTCGCCGGCGGCCTGGCGGCGGCGCTCGGGCTCGCCGCGCGGCGCGCGTTCGCGATCGGTCCGGGATCGAAGTTCCGGTTCGGCCAGCTCCAGATCGGCCCCGGCACCGGGCCCCGACCCGGGGCGCTGCGCCGCCTGGCGTGGGAGCTCGAGAAGCGCACGTCGCTCGACGTCCAGCTCGAGCCGATCCTGGTCGCGCCGGCCAGCGACAGCCTGCACGAGACCCCGTTCCTCTACCTGTCGGGCGAGCGCGAGCTCGAGCTGCCCAGCGCCGCGGGGATCGAGGGGCTGCGCCGGTTCCTCACGTTCGGCGGCTTCCTCGTGATCGACTCGGCCGAGGGCTCGACCGACGGCGCGTTCGACGGCTCGGTGCGCAAGCTGCTGGCGGCGGTGTTCCCGCCGGTCGGCGCGGCCAAGACCCTCGAGGTCGTGCCCGCCGATCACGTGGTCTACAAGTCGTTCTACCTGCTCGATCGGCCGCTCGGCCGGCTCGCGATCGCGCCGGCGATGGAGGCGGTGTTCCGCGACGGCCGGATCGTCTGCGCCTACATCGCCAACGACCTCGGCGGCGCGTGGATGCGCGACGACTTCGGCAACTACGACCTGCCGTGCGAGCCCGGCGGCGAGCGCCAGCGCGAGCTCGCGTTCCGCATGGGCGTCAACCTCGTGATGTACGCGCTGTGCCTCGACTACAAGGCCGATCAGGTCCACGTGCCGTTCATCATGAAGCGCCGGCGGTGGAAGCCCGACGACGGCGCACTGACCCCGAGCAAGCCGTGATGCCGCAGCCCTTGATGATCCCGCTTGCTGGGCCGCGCGACGCGACGCGCGGAGGGGTGAATGGACCGGCTCTGCCGGTCCATCCCCCACAGGGGGGTCATCTGGAACGCCCCCTGGTAGATCGATGAATATCGTCCTGTTCAGCTCGCTGGTCCGGGTGTCGCTCGCCGCCGCCGCGGTGTTGCTGATCGTCGCCACGATCGTCGCGGTGCGGCGCGGCCACGGCGGGCTCGGCGCGCTGCTCGGCGTCACCGCGCTGCTCGGCGGCGGCGCGCTCGCCGCCGAGGCGCTGGTCGCGCTCAGCGTGAGGATGGCCGCGCCCGGTGCCAGCGACTTCAACGAGTACCGCTGGGTATTCCTCGCGCCGTGGGGCCGGCTCGGCCTCGCGCTCGGCGGCGCCGCGGTCGCCGGGATCGTCGCGCTGGCGTGGCGCGCCAGCCGCGGGGCCAGCGCGTGGCGGCGCGCCACGATGATCGGGCTGCGCGCCGGCGCCGCGGTCACCGCGATGGTGGTGTTCCTCGAGCCCGCGGTCGAGCTCCGCCAGGTCGCGCGCGAGCCCAACCGGATCGCGATCCTGATCGACGACTCGAAGTCGATGGCGCTCGGCGAGGACCCGCGCGGTCCGTCGCGGATCGAGCGCGTGCGCCAGCTGCTCGCCGCGTCCGCCGACACCCTGGCGGGCTGGGAGCGCGAGCACAAGATCGACTACTACACGTTCGCCGAGACCGTCGGCGCGACCTCGCTCAAGGGCCTCGCCAGCGACCACGCCCAGGGCAAGGCCACGCTGATCCGCAAGGCGCTCGAGTACCTCCGCGGCCGCTACGAGGGCCGCGACCTCGCCGGCATCGTGCTGATCTCCGACGGCGCGTCGACCGGCGGGTTCGACGAGGACTCGGGCGACGGCGCGGTCCGCGACTTCCTGCGCTCGCTCGACACCCGGGTCCACACCGTGTGGGCCGCGCGCCCCGGGCTGCGCGACGTCGCGGTCGCCAAGGTCATGGCCGACGAGTTCGCGTTCGTCCGCACCGTGGTCCGGATCGACGCGGTGATCCGCACCACCGGCCTGCCGGCGCGCCAGGTCCCGGTCACGCTGTCGACCGACGGCCAGCCGCTGCGCCAGAAGCTGGTCGAGCTGCCCGCCGGCGAGCACGACGTCACCGTGACCTTCGAGGTCACCCCGCCGCGGGTCGGCCGCTACGTCTACGAGATCTCGGTGCCGGTCGCGGCCGGCGAGGCGGTGACCACCAACAACACCCGCAGCTTCGTGGTCCGCGTGATCCGCGACAAGATCCGCGTGCTCCAGGTCGCCGGCCAGCCGTCGTGGGACGTCCGCGCGCTGCGCCAGATGCTCAAGAGCAACCCCAACGTCGATCTGAT
>Ga0307515_10009595_pt1 | contig 18694 bp, 13 predicted proteins | sample 17_EM_MG_FD_194513 | JGI IMG/M metagenome (GOLD analysis project Ga0307515, IMG submission 194513) | Populus trichocarpa ectomycorrhiza microbial communities from riparian zone in the Pacific Northwest, United States - 17_EM | ecosystem: Host-associated > Plants > Roots > Unclassified | place...
AGCCGGCGGGCGTGAACTGCATTGTACGCTGGCGCCTGTGACGAGCGTGATCTCGGTATCCGGGTTGGTGAAGACCTTCGGCTCGACCCGTGCGCTCGACGGGCTCGATCTCGTGGTGCGCGCCGGCGAGGTCCACGGCTTCCTGGGACCGAACGGCGCGGGCAAGTCGACGACTCTCCGCGTGCTGCTCGGGCTCTTGCGTGCTGATGCCGGGCAACTCCGGCTCCTGGGCGGCGATCCCTGGCGCGACGCGGTCCAGCTGCACCGGCGGCTCGCCTACGTCCCCGGCGACGTCACGCTATGGCCGAACCTCACGGGTGGCGAAGTCATCGACCTGCTCGGACGGCTCCGATCCGGGATCGATCCTCGGCGTCGGGCGGATCTGATCGCGCGCTTCGATCTCGATCCGACCAAGAAAGCCCGTGCCTACTCCAAGGGGAATCGAGTGAAGGTCGCGCTGATCGCAGCGCTGGCCTCCGACGTGGAGCTGTTGCTCCTCGACGAGCCGACCTCCGGCCTCGACCCGCTCATGGAGGGGGTGTTCCGCGCCTGCATCGCCGAGGAGCGCCACAAGGGACGAACGGTGCTGCTGTCCAGCCACCTGCTCGATGAGGTCGAGGCGCTGTGCGACCGCGTGACCATCATCCGGGCCGGCAAGGTGGTGGAGAGCGGCTCGCTCGCCGAGCTACGACACCTGTCACGCACGGCGATCTTCGTCGAGCTGGCGGCGCCGCCCATCGGTCTGGCCGAGCTGCCCGGCGTCCATGACGTGCACGTCGACGGCACGCGCGTGCGCCTCAAGGTCGATGCATGTGAACTCGATCGCGTGATGAGCGCGCTCACCACGTTCGGCCTGCGCAGCCTGGTCAGCCAGCCGCCCACTCTCGAGGAGCTGTTCCTCCGCCACTACACGGCCACGCGATGAACACGCTCGCGGGCACCGGCACGCTGGTCCGGTTGATCCTGCGGCGCGACCGCGTGAGGCTGGCGATGTGGATCGGCGTTGTCGTCGTCGTCACCATCGCGACCGCCGCCGCCCTGGCGAAGCTGGTTCCAACCGCGGAGTCGCGCGCGCTGTTCGCAGCCGGGATCGCCGGTAACCCGTCGCTCGTCGCGCTGGTCGGCCCGCTGTTCGACGCCACCACGATCGGCGGACTCCTCGCCTGGCGCGTGGGTGGCATCGGCTCGGTACTGGTCGCGCTCATGAGTCTGCTCACCGTTATCCGGCACACACGTGCCGAAGAAGAAGCGGGGCGCCGCGAGTTGCTCGGCTCGGCCGCAGTCGGTCGGCACGCGGCGCTGGCGGCGGCGCTGCTTGTCACCGGTTCCGCTGATCTGCTGGTGGGGGTGTTGGTCGCGGCCGGGCTCATCGCCCGCGGTCTGCCGGTCGCCGGCGCAATCGCGATGGGCCTCTCGTTCGCGTCCGTGGGATGGATATTCGCGGCGATCGCCGCCGTCGCGGCGCAACTCGTCGAGAGCGCGCGCGCCGCGAACGGCATCGCTGGCGCAACCCTCGGCGCCGCATATCTTGCGCGCACTGTCGGCGACGCCGGGCTGGGCGGGCTGTCGTGGCTGTCGTGGGTCTCGCCGATCGGCTGGTCACAGCGAACACGTCCGTTCGCCGGAGAGCGATGGTGGATCTGTGCCGTCGCCGCGGCAGTCGCCGCCGCCCTGGCAGCTGCAGCGCACGCGCTGTCCGCGCGCCGGGACCTCGGCACCGGGATCGTGCCGCCGCGCGCCGGCCCTGCCACGGCATCGCGCCGGCTCAGCGGAGCGCTCGGGCTCGCGTGGCGCTTGCAACGGGGCACGCTGTTCGGATGGACGATCGCGTTCGCTGTGGTGGGCGCCGCGCTCGGCGGGGTTGCGCAAGGCCTGGCCGAACTGCTGAACAGCAGCCCGCGACTCAGAATGATGGTCGCGACGCTGGCCGGCCAGGTCGGGATCGTGGACGCGTACTTCGCCTCGGTCCTCGGAATACTCGGGCTGGTGGCCTCCGGATACGCCGTGCAGGCCACGCTCAGGCTGCGGTCCGAGGAAGAGGAGGCACGCGCCGAGCCGGTGCTCGCCACCGCGGTGAGCCGGCTGCGATGGGCGACGGGTCACCTGATCTTCGCGGCCCTCGGCCCCGCGATCGCGCTGGTGACTGCAGGCATGACGGCCGGTTTCGCCCACGGTGGGCGCGGTGATGTACCGCGGCTCATCGCCGCCGCGCTGGTGCAGCTACCGGCAGTCTGGGTGCTGGTCGGAATCACGCTGGCGCTGTTCGGTCTCGCGCCGCGATTCGCACGAGCAAGCTGGGGCGTGCTCGCGGCTGGAGTGCTGCTCGGCCAGCTCGGCCCGCTCTTGCGGCTTCCGCCCTGGGTGATGAACCTTTCGCCGTTCACCCATGTACCGCGGCTCCCGGGCGGTGTCTTCGAGGCGGCGCCGCTTCTTGCGCTCCAGGGCGTGGCTGCTCTGCTCACGATCGCGGGGCTGCTCGGATGGCAGCGGCGGGATGTCGGCTGATTGGCGCATGCCGGACCGGTCCGCAGCAACGCGGATCCATCGACTTTCGCTGCAGAAATAGGAACCAGGCGATACCATGTCACAGCGACCTCGTCTATCTCGTCTGTTGGGCATGCTGGGCCCGGGCCTATGACCACGACCGACGATTTCGAGCCGCTTCGTCAGTTTCTGATCGGCGTCGCGTACAGCATGCTCGGTTCGTTCGCGGAGGCCGAGGACATCGTGCAGGACGCGTTCCTTCGCTGGTCGGCCAGCGACCGTCATACCGTCGACCATCCGCGCGCGTTTCTCGCACGCGTCGTGTCGCGCCTGTGTCTCGATCGCATGAAGTCTGCAACGTCACGGCGCGAGCACTACGTCGGCACCTGGTTGCCCGAACCGATGGTTACCGAGAATCTCGAACCGAGCGCGGCGGACGTATCGGTCGCGCTGCTGCTCACGCTGGAACGGCTGTCGCCGCTCGAACGCGCCGCGTTCCTGCTCCACGACATCTTCGACATGGACTATGCCGAGATCGCGAAGGCGCTCGACCGGAGCGAGGCCGCTTGTCGCCAGCTCGCGGCACGTGCACGCGAGCACGTCCGCGAAGATCGCCCGCGCTTCGGTGCGAGCGAAGACGGGCGCGCGAAGCTGACGGAAGCGTTCGCAGCGGCGATCGCACAGGAAAACATCGATCCGATCGCGAAGCTGTTGGCAGACGATGCGATCCTCTATCAAGACGGCGGCGGCAAGCGTCCGGCCGCGAAGCATCCGATCCGCGGCAAGGACCACATCGTCCAGTTCTTGACCGCCGTGAGAAAGACAAAAACCACAGCGACGCTCGAGCACGTCGCGCGCGTCTACGTCAACGGCTTGCCGGGGTTCTTGATCCGCACGTCCGCGGGACTCGAAACGATGTCGTTCGAGATCGCGGACGATCAGATCGTCGCGATCTACTCGATCCGCAATCCCGACAAGCTCCGCCACTTGAGCCAGTAACCCATGTGCGGCTTCCGGTTCTCGATGTCGCTGCTGGCGGCAGGATGTTCAGGCCTGGGACTTCGCACCGTCATCAAGGTGCCATGAGCCGAGCACGCGTCGGCTGCAGGAGGAAATGACATGAAACGAACCTTCTCTCTCATTCTCGCCAGTCTCGTCGCGGTTGCCGTGTTCGCGGGGCTCGTGCATCTCGTCCTGGTCGCGACGCACCGCGCCGACTCGGCCGCCACGACGGTGCATGGCATGACACCCCAGCGACTCTGGGCCGCCATCGCCGCTGGGCTCGCGCTGGTGAGCGTCATCGCCGGCGGGGTGGCTCTGACTCGCCGCGCCACTCGTCTCGCTACCGTGGCCATGTTCGCGGGACTGATCGCCGCGATCAACGGTGGACTGGTCCTGGCCACCGCGAATGGAGGTCCCGGCACCGGCAACGGCGTCGTCGGGGGCGCCGCTGCGCTCGTGCTCGGGATCGCTGCAGTGGCCTTCGGTGGGTTCGCTGTGTCCCGCGCTCGCACCGTCGGGTCTGCGCGCTCGGTTTGAGTGGAGAACTTCGTCGCGCACCCATGAGGGTGGATGGCCTTCGGCCAACCGGCTCACGCTCGCCGGTCAGAGGTGGTGGACGCGCGCGATCAGCGCGGCGACCTCGTCGGGTGACAGCCGCGGATTGTCGGTCACCGTGACCGGGCCGCCGACCGCCATGAGCTGGTCAAGCCCGGTGAGCGAGGCCAGCGTCGCGTTCCCGGTCAGCGCGAGCTCGCCCGCCACCGCGGTGATGTGCTCGAGGCCCGCCAGCGAAGCAAGCACCGGATTGCCGTCCAGCACCAGATTGTCGAGCGTGGCGAGCGCCTGCAAGCTGGTGAGATCGACCAGCTGCGTGCCGTGCAGCTCGAACCGCTCGAGCGCCGTGACCGCGCCGAGCGACAGCGCGGAGACCGGCGAATCCCGCACATCGATCGCCGTGACGTTCTCGAGGGCCGGCAGCGAGATCGTGTGCAGTCCGCTGGCCACGACCGAAACCTCGTCGGCCAGGAACCGCAGCCGGGGAAGCTCGACCGTCTCCAGCGCGGGGAGTCGCTCGAACACGAGCACGGGGGATGGCCGGAAGATGGTGGCGACCTCGCCGATCGACACGAGGAGCGGCAGCTCCAGCGTCGCGAGCTTCGCACACCGCGTGATCGCAAGCTCGAGGCCGACCTGCCGCAGCGTGGGCAACGAGAGCTGCTCGAGATCGGGTAACAGATCGAAGATCACCACGCCGGCCACCGCCAGCGCGGGTGCGTGCAGCGTCTGTGTGTTGCCGGCGGCGACCATCAGCTCGTCGGCGGAGCGCAGCACAGGCAGCTCGACCGTCTGTCCGACGTCGAGCATCTCGATCGCCCCTGCCGATGCGAGCGCAGGCAGCGCGAGCACCGGTAGCTCGAGGTTCTCGAGCTGGAGCTGCGACCGGACCGTCCGCAGCGCGGGCAAGCTGACCTGGTCGGCCGCTGACAGCGCGATGCGCAACGTCCGGCCGACCTCGACCAGCGCCGGGGCCGACACGGCGTGCGTGGCGGCCGGGCCAGGTGGATCGACCCGCTCGACGGCAAATGTGCCGCCGACCCGCGCGAGCGCCGGCAGGCGCAGCTCGCCGGTGAATCCCGTCCCGGCGGCCACCAGGTCCGCGCCCACCTCCGCGAGCGCGGGCACCTCGAGCTGCGTCGGCGTGCCCGCCCGGATCAGTGTCACCGATCCGCCGACCAGGAGGAGGTGCGGCAGCGACACGGGCGCATCGCTGTCGATCGTGAGGTTGCCGGTGATCACCCGGACCTCGCGCAGCGCCGCGACCGCCGCGGGGTCTTGCCACATCGCCTGCGTGAAGTCGCCCTCGATCAGCTCGGCGACGTCGCACACGAACGTCGTGGTCGCGACCTCATCAACGTCGAGCACGCGATCGCCGTTGCGATCCGGCCCGGAGCGGACCGCGTGCCCGCCGCTCACACAGTGTGCCCCGGCGGGCTCGGAGTCGACCCGGGTCAGCGTGGTCGGCGCCACGCCGTTGCACACCACCTCGCTGCGCTCGACCTCGTCGTCGTCGAGTGCGCCGTCGCCGTCGCGATCCGGACCGCTCACCACCACATGACCGCCGGCGGGGCAGCGCCCCCCTGCCGGCTCGTCGATCACCCGGGTGCGGGTCACCGGGATCGCGGCGTTGCACACCGTATCGGTGCGCTCGACCTCGCCGTCGTCGAGTACACCGTTCGCGTTGCTGTCGCGCCCGGTCCGGATCTCGGTGCCGCCCGCCGAGCACACGGCTCCCGGCGCCACGCTCACCGTGCGTTCGACCAGCGGCGGCGGCGGCGCCGCCGGCGGCGAGACACCGGGCATCGAATCGTCACATCCGAACGTGACAGTCGCGAGTAAGGAAATTGTAAGTAATCGACTATGCATGATAATTCTCCCGGACGGCACCGGCGCACGGAGCAGGTCTCGTGCCGGAGGCAACCCCCGGAGCAGCGCGCTGCGAGGCGCTCGCGGCCACGGTGTGACTGCGGGTTCACGCCTCTGCGACTGCGGCTCAACACCAGCGCCTTGGCGCTTCGCGCCGGCGCAGCCACGACGCCACGCCGGCCGACATCACCTACCGGCGTCGACGTGTACGCGATCGCCGCGAGCTTCCAGACGCCACCGTCAGAAGACGTCGATGCGGTCGGCCACGTCTACAAGTACCAGCTACGCGGCGGCTGCCGGCTGGATCAATCGGATCGCTACCCGGGCGCCCTGGCTGCGGAGCCTCTCCGGCGACGGCGGCATCGCGATCGCGTCAGGACGCCCGCACCGACCGCGACCCAGAGCAGCCAGCCGGACTGCGAGCCGGAGCTGCGGCAGCCGCAGCCGCCACCGCCCATGCTGTCGTCGCCGATCATCTCCGGAGGAGCGCCGTGGGGCGGAGCACCGGGTGCACTGGCGTTCGCCTCGAACGCACCGATATCCGGCGCGCCCTGGTTGTTGCGGCCGTCGCCCATCCCGGCGGCAAGCAGGACATGCTGCGGAGAGTTGTACGTCGGCATGAGCAGCGCCCGCGGGAACCCCAGCGATCCCGCGGACACCGTGATGGTGGTTCCGTGGTCGACGAGCGGTGAGGACATCTGGGGCCGAAGATCGTAGTTCGCGAGATCGACAAACCCAGGGTTGGTGCCGCTCGAGCTGCCGATCCAGTCCTTGGGGATGCTGGTCGTGCCGGTGAGGACCCAGTTGTTCGCCCCGAAGTGAACCGTTGGTAGGCCTACCAGCTCGTTGACGTCATAGACCTCGAATCCGGCCTTCGATCCGTAGATCACGTTGTTGTACATCTCGAGGACCTGGACCGTGTTCTGGAGGCTGATGACCGTGGACGAGGAATCCGTCATCACCATGGTGTTATTGGAGAATCGGTAGCGCCCTCCCGTGTTGCCATCTCCGTCCCCACCGAGGCGCGCGATACGCCATTGCGAGTTCTTCTTGATGAGCACGTTGCCCACGATGTCCGAGTCCTCGCGGAACGGAAGCGAATCACCGTCGATCGGACCGATCAGATCCAGCTCGTGATAGAACGCGCCCTCGATCCAGTTGTAATAGATCTCGTTGCGCTCGGCGCGCGATCGTACGTTGTTGCCGCCGAGCCCATCGTGTACGTAGCAGAACCGGATCCTGAACACGGAGCCGGGATACGTCGTCTCGTCCGTCGTCATGTAGATCTGGTGCGAGCTCAAACCGTTGCCATTGTGATAGAGCTCGCTGTATTCGAGTGTGAGCGATCCGGAGTCAGAGTCGGTGCCGACCAGCCCGCCCTGGTGACGGCAGTTGTGGATCACGAAGTCACGAAGAGTGACGTCGTCTGCCTTGTGCACGACACAGTAGTTGCTGTCACCGCCATCTCCGATGACCTCGAAGCCCTCCATGACCACATGGTTGGCATTGAGAAGGAGAATGATGTTCTCGTACTGGCCCGAGCCCACCCCACTCAGCACCGGCCGCTTGCCGTCGACCTTGATCCCCCGGATGGTGACCGGCTGGTCCTTCGTTCCACCGTTGCTGTCCCGGAGCCAGATCATCCCCGGGTAGGTGTTGCCTCCCTGCACCTCGATCACGTCACCAGGGTGCGCGTCCGGCATGGCGGCCGCGATGCCCGCATACGCCTGACCCGGGCCGACGCTCAGCGTTTTCGCCGCCGCGGGAGCGGCCCCGAGGGCCGAACCGGCTACCAACAAGCACAGACACAGCCGCATGTTCATCGGGGGCATCGCCAGTTCCACCTCGCAACGGTGCGCGCTCTCCGTTCGCACCCCAACCAGTTAACCGAATCTTGTTCGCCAGCGCAAGCCTGCGTCGTTCCTGGCGAGCACGCCGCGCCGACCCGCGGCGTGTCCGCGGTGAAGGTGCACACGCTGCCGCCGAAGGGCGTTGCTGTAGGCATCGACGTACCAGCCGGCAGGGATGCGCAGCGACGACATCCAGTCATCGGGATGTCCGCGGGCAGCGTAGGGTATTCACCGAGCGCCTTGACGAGGCTCGCCAGGCGTGAACAGCCACGCACCGAGTCGGGTGTCGGCGGCGAGACTCCACGCGAGGACAACGCATTGGTCCTTCGCCACAGCGAAGGCTCGCGTGGCGGTTACTTCGGCCGCGGATCGACGATGTCTTCACCGACCAGCGCCACGCCGCCGCGCACCTGGCCGATCCGTTCGACCAGGACGCGCATCGCGTTGCGCACCTCGGCGATCAACGCGACGTCGCGATCGAGCGCGTCGTGGCTGGTCGCGTAGGGCTCGAGATACCCGACATAGCGATCGAGGTCGCCGTGATGGCCGGCCGGCTCGAGTGCCATGTCGGCGAGCGCGTCGTGGAGGTTGCGGCGCAGCACCTCCGCGCCGGCCGCGTCGCCATGCACGATCACCGAGAACACGCGACCGCGAAGGTGGCGCGGGTAGCTCCAGCCCGCGAGCTCGAGGGCCTTGGCGCGCCCAGCTTCCTTGCCGCGGGTCGAGCTGGGATCCGGGTTGCCCCCGTCGGCGCAGACCAGGCGATCGAGCATGAGCTTGAGCGGCGACGGCGCTTGGTACCAGTAGACCGGCGTGACGATCGCGACGCCGTGCGCGGCGACCCAGCGCGGATAGATCTCGTTCATCCAGTCGAGCGTCTGGCCCAGCGCGTGGTTCGGGTAACACGAGCACGGCCAGTGACAGAGCGGCATCGCGGTCGAGACGCAGGCCTTGCAGGGATAGATCCGGCGGCCGTACTCGCTCGCGAGGTTCGAGAGGTCGAGGAGGTCGACGTGGCAGCCGGTGCGCCGCAGCTCATCGCTCGCTTCCGACACCAGGCGGAATGACTTCGCCACCTCGGATGGGCACGTGTGCTCGCTGCGCGCCGAGCCGTGGATCACCAGCACCCGCGGCGCGCCCTGCCCTTCGAAGTGACGCTGCGCGGTCTGGATCGCCGCGCGGGTCGCCAGCCAGTCTTCGCTGAGCTGGTAGCTCGGATCGGCAAAGCCCGGCCCGGCGGCGCGCGTCCGCGGCGCCTTGCGAGACGCGGCATAGGCCTCCCACGCGATCGCCTCGACAGCGTCGAGCTCGGCGCTGACCCGTTCGAACGCTGGATCGAAGAACTGCGCCCGGAACCGCTCGCGGAACTCGTCGCGCGTCAGCTTGACGCTCGGCGAGCCCGTGCGGATCTTGAGCTCGAGATCATCGTCGCCCATCATCAGTCGATCACCGAACGCACCGAACGCGGGGACGCGAGTCCGAGCGGGCCATCCAGGCTTGCGTCGTCGTGCAGCAGCGCACGGGTGCGAGCGAAATCGCCCGATGTCCCCGCCGCGAGCATGTCGGTTGCGATGGATTTCGCGTCCTTGGTTGCCATGCGGGTGACAATTGCAAGGTCCGCGCTAACGCGCCTCGAAGCACCCCAGCGGTGGGCAGCGAGGAACACTGCGCACGTCGACCGAGCGCGGTGACATCGCCGAGCCGGCCGGCGGCACATGGTCGGGTGTGATAGACCTCCCGCTGCGTGCCGCCGTTCGTGCCCTATCCCAAGATCGTCGATCGGATCGCGGCGTGGCAGGCGGACGAGACCGATCGCCGCATGCTCGACAAGCACACCTGGGTCGCCAGCGAGAAGATCCACGGCGCGAACCTGTGCATCTGTACCGACGGGACCGAGATCGCGGTCGCGAAGCGGCGCGCCGTGCTCGATGTCAGCGACCCGTTCTTCGGCTACAGGCGAGCCATCGCGCCGCTGGTTCCGGGCGTGCGCGCGCTGTTTCGTCAGCTCGGCAATGTCACCTGGGCATTCATCTACGGCGAGCTGTTCGGCGGCCACTATCCGCATCCCGGCGTGGCCCCGATCGAAGGCAGCCAGCCGGTGCAGACCGCGATCCACTACTGTCCGGACGTCCGGTTCTGTGCGTTCGACCTCGCCGCCATCGATGCCTCCGGCAGCGAGAGCTTCCTGTCCTACCGCCGCGCCGTCGCGCTGTTCGAATCCGCCGGCATCCCGGTGGCGCCGGTGCTGCGCACGGGACGCCTCGAGGAGCTCCTCGAGCTGCCGGTTGGCTTTGCGACCCGCGTACCGGAGCAGCTCGGTCTACCCGCGCTACCGGACAACCGGGCCGAAGGCATGGTCATCAAGCCGTGGGATCTCGAGGCGCCGCTGACCGCGCCGCGCTACGTCCTGAAGCGCAAGCGTCCGGAGTTTGCCGAGACCCGCGACGAGCTGGCCCCGGGCGGCTACCGGGGAGACGCGACCGGCGAAGGCGCCGCGCTGGAGCGCGCCGAGGTGGTGCTGTCGGCGATGGTCACGGACAATCGCGTGCACAGCGCGATCACCAAGCTCGGACTGCCGGCGGAGCTCGATGCGACCGCTCGACTCGACGAGATCGTCGCCGAAGTCGTGGCCGATCTTCGTGACGAGATGGACCGCGCGCATGGCGAGATGGTGGTGTCGTTGACGCGAGACGACGCCGCGTTGCTGTGGTCGGTCGTGACCGATGACGTGATCGACCTCGTCCTCGATCACGTGACCGAGGCATCGACCATCGATCCCGAGCGCTACCATGCCGATCTGGCGTGGGCGTTCCTGCGCGGACGCTTGCCCGACGCCGGCGATGGCGCGCAGCTGCTGGCCGCCGCACGCGAAGCCGGGCTGCGCTGGAACAAGTTCAAGCGCAAGTCGGGGCCACCGCGGGTGACCCAGGTCCTCGCGATGCTCGAGGGCGTCGACCCGCGCTCGTTGCTCGATATCGGCTCGGGGCGTGGCGCGTTTCTGTGGCCACTGGTCGCGCGCTTCGACGACCTCGCGGTCACTGCGGTCGATCGCCTCGCGCATCGCGCGGCGGACATCGAAGCGGTCCACGCCGGCGGGATCGCGCGCGTCCGAGCGCACGTCGCCGACGTCACCGCGCTGCCGTTCGAGGACGCGTCGTTCGACGTCGTGACCATCCTCGAGGTCCTCGAGCATCTCGAGGATCCCGCCGCCGCGGTGCGAGAGGTGCTCCGCGTCGCGGCGCGCTTCGTGATCGCGAGCGTGCCATCTCACGAGGACGACAATCCCGAGCATATCCGGCTGTTCACCCGAGACAGTCTCACCCAGCTGTTCGAGCGCGCCGGGGCCGGTCGGGTGCAGATCTACTACGTTCTCAATCACATGATCGCGCTGGTTCCGGCCACGCCACGTCGCCCGGAGCCGCCGGAACCACGTGGGTCACCTCGTGTGCCTCGCTGAGATCCGGCACCGTCCAGCGGCCGAGCATCCGGCCGATCACGGCGGCGGGGACGGGCGCCGAGCGTGCCCGGTTGCGCTCGCGCTGCTCGGCGGCGGTGGTCTCGCAGTAGACCACGTGGGTGCGCGCGCGGTACCCGCGAAACAGCCCGAGCAGCTGGCTGCGCAGCGCCGCGGACAGATTGGTCGCGTTCCACGCGAAGCCGGTAGCGGTGCGCAGGTAGCTGCGCGCCTGGTCGCGCGCCGCCGCGATCACCTGCGATTGCTGCTCGTCCGGTGACACGTCGAGGTCGGCGCGAAGCTCGTCGAGCGAGATCACGGGCAGCTCGGGTCGCGATCGCAGCCAGTGATCCTTGCCGCTCGCGGGCAACCCGCACATGAGGATGACTTCGCACGCCGTGTCGTCGTGGGCACGAACGTCGGGCTGGCGCGTCCCCGGCTCGGACTCGAACCACACGCGCGCGGTGTGCGCGGTCGGAAACACGAACCGGCGGTCGAGCACGCCCAGCTCTCGGCAGTGCTCGGCCCACAGCTCGCAGTGCTCGATGAGCCGGACCTGATCGGCGGGATCGGCGCAACGCCGGCCACGGGCATCGGCATCGGCGACCGCGACCAGCCAATCGTGACGGGTCACCAGCGACAACCGGATCGCGAGCCGGAGCGCGTCGGGCGCCGCGCGGGTGATCCCGAAGAACGGGATCTGGTGACTGCGCACCAGCGCGCAGACCTGCTCGCGCACGCCGAACGGCACACCGAGGTGCCACAGCGCGACCCGCACGAGGTTGTCGCCACGCAGCGAGTGGCCGCGCGAGGTCAGCTTGTCACCCTCGAGCCGAGTCGTCGATGGCTTGCCGACGTCGTGAAGCAGCACCGCCGCCAGCACGATCGATCGCCCGATCGGATCGAGCGCTGCGTACCGCGCGCCGGCGATCAGCGACTCCACGGCCATGCGGGTGTGTGTCCAGACGTCGCCCTCGGCATGAAACCCCGCGTCCTGCATCGTGGCCGCGAGCTGCGCGGCCGGAACGACCTCGGCGAGGAGCGCCTCGAGCGCAGGCCAGTCGATCTCGGCGCCGGGCGCGACCACCGGTAGCGTCACTGGCTCTCCGCGAACAGGTCCACGCCCTCGGCGAGCCGGTTGGGCACGATCGGGCGGTCGAGCCAGTGACCGCCGGACTCGACCACACTGGTCAAGAACGACGCGCGTATCCACTTGTAGCGGCCGAGCACGACGCCGGTGTCCGGGTCCTCGACCTTGACGTAGAGTCCCTCCGCCAGATCCGTCGGATCCGTCTCCAGCCCGGCACGCTCCGGGTCGACCGCCGCCGCCGTCGCCGCTTCGCGCAGGCGCTCTCGCCAGCGCGCCGACTTGTACAGCGAGTGCGCGACCAGCTCCGGGAGCGCCTTCGGCGCGGTGACCACGCCTCGCCACAGTACGGGAACCGAGACCACGGGTGATCCGGCCAGGAGGGTCGCACGGCGAGCGGTCGACCAGAACGCACCGGTGGCGTCGCGAACATCGAACTCGAGGAAGTAGTGCGGAAGCTGATCGTAGAACACGGTGTGCTTGGCGTAGAGCCACTCGCCGTAGAGCGTCGAGCCGGCGGGGATGCGCGCGACGAGCGCCGCTTCGTGGGCGTGTGCCCAGCGCTTGAACAGGTCCCAGTGCCGTTCCCGCTCGCCGCCGACCAGGACATGGCCGCGGCTCTGCAGCCGGAGCCGTCCGTCGGGGTCGACCGAGATCCCGGCGTTCGCGCCGTCCAGCTTCTCCTCGATCTCGCAGTACGACCCACGAAGCTCGGACAGCGGGACCTGCGTCAGATCGTGATCGCCTGGTTGCAGACGGCTGCCTTCGAGGTGCTGCGTGCGTGGATAGCGATGGATCGATTCGATCATGGACGCTCGGTGCGAACGCGGTGGAGCTCCAGGATCGCTTCGAACCTGCGATCAGGCAAGTGCGCCCGCCGACGTTGACGTCACCTGGCGTTGATGGCGATCTGTAGCCTCTGCCGCTCGCGCTCGATCTCGGTGGTCTCGTAGCTGGTGAGCAGGACGAGCTGCTGATCGTCGAGGATGGCGGCCGCGTCGCGCAGGAACGCGTCGCGATAGCGATCGAGCGCCGCGTTGACGACGGTGTACGCTCGCGCGCGCTCGTCGGCGGACAGCACCGGTTGATCCAGGTGCGCGTCACCCAGTTCGCGCTCGAAGATGGCCTTGCACCGCAGCCTGGCGGCGAGCAGCCTCTTCATCTGGTTGTCGTCCAGCGGCGCCACCTCGTCGATGCCTCCGCCGTAGTCGCCGAGCCGGTGCTGCTCGGCGTCCGAGTCGCGCAGGGCCCTGTAGTGCTCGCGATCGGCGGCGCCGAGCAGCGCGTCCAGCTGACGCTCGATGTCGGCGAGCTGGTCGTGCAGGTTTGCGGCGTCCGGATCGCGTACCAGGCGCTCACGTGCCATCAACAGACCGACGAGCTGCCTGCGCGACGCCGGATCGAGCTGCGCGTCCTCGAGCAGGTACCGGTATTTCCACTCGGTCCACGCCAGGAGGTCGCGGGTCTCGGAGCTCTCGCTGTCGTCAACCGGCGCCGTGGCCAGGCTCGCCGCGGTGTGCCGGTGGGGCTCCGACGTGGCGCCCGATGCGGCGAGCACCGATGCACGCCCGGCCGCGGCAGTCCCCAGCCGAGGCCCTGGCGCACGCGTGGCAACGAGGATGATCACGACCACGGCCGCCGCCGCGACCGCGACATGCCGCCGGTGCAGCACGGCCTGCGATCGACGCGCCGCCATCGGATCAGTAGCTGGTGATCGCGGACGACGTGCAGCTCGACCACGGGCCGATGCACGTCGAGCCGGCATCGTGGACACGGCTGTTGGTGATGCGTGCCGTGCTCGCCGAGCTGTCGGTGCGGAAGATCCCCTCGTCCATCGTGTTGATGTCACAGCGATCGAACGTCACGTTGATGCGGAACGTGGTTCCACCGTTCTGCCGCAGCGCCTTGCCGGCATTGCGAATGATGCAGTTGGACACGTTCAGCGTCGACGCAGCGTTGACCTGGAAGAACTTGTCGTCGGCATTGGATCCGGTGATGTTGCGAACGTTGACGGTGCCCGCGGTCTTGACCGTGAGCGCGTCCTCGCCGACGTCCATCCACACCACGTTATCGATGGTGCCGCCGTTGTAGACGTGGATGCCGTCCGCCCCGTTCGTGCCGATGACGACGTTGCGCAGCGTCGCGCCATTCTCGACGCGGAACACCGGGTCCTGGCCCTCGCCTTGACCACCGTCGCCCAGCTCGGAGCCGGCGGTGAACCGGCGGCATCCGCCATCGAACGTGCCGCTGGTGACGCGGATCGTCTCGTGCACGACGGTCTGGGCGCCGTTGGTACCGCACGACGAGCCGGTGATCCCGGTCCCACCGCCACCGCCACCGCCGCCGCCACCTCCGCCACCGCCTCCGCCGCCACCGCCACCGCCCGGGGGCACGGAGCACTCCTTCACCGCCTTGTCGGGCGCCGGGTCGCTGCCGAATGTGGCGACGGAGCACGAGAAGCTACCGTTCAGCTGCTTGTGCACGAACAGTCCGGCCGCACCGAACGCCACGTCCGTCGAGGCCGGAACCGAGCAGGTCTCGCCGATCTTGCAGATCGTGACGTACCCGCTGGGGCGATTGGTGGCTGCCAGCGCGACCACAGCAGTTCCTGTGACCACAGCACCCACGATGATCTTGCGCAGCATAGAAGCTCCTTGTTGTTCGCATTCGCGTCGCGCTACAGGCTCGCTACTGGCCCGACGCAGGGTTCGATGCTCCGGCGAGCTCGATGTGCGGCGCAATCTACGTCAACGATAGTGTGCTGTCGAGAGTCATATTCAGAGCAAATTAATCTTTTCTGGAAGTGCCTGCCGTGGCAGCGAAAACCAGCACTCCCGGTCAGGTGGCCGGGTGGTAAGTTGGCAAGGTGGCCAGCTGGCCAGGTGGTCCAGCCAATACTGATGGCCAATTTCTTGTAAGCAAGATCGCGCTGCGCAGCACCAAGGCCGAGCGGGAACCTGCGCCATCAACCCGGGGAACGGCCTCGATCAGCGCGGGCGGCGCTGGCGAGCGTTGACCAGATCACGGGCAGAGCGCGGTCACCAGCTCGCCGAACTCGTGGATCGTGGCGTGCGGCGCGGCGCTCCGGCCGAAGCCATACGCCGCGTGGATGAATGGCACCTGGCAGACCTGCGCGGCCTGCTCGTCGCCCTCACCGTCGCCGATGAAGATCGCGGTCTGGAGCCGATTGCGCTCGATCACGCTTCGCAGGTTGGCCGGCTTCGGCAACCCCGTGTTCCCCCAGCACTCGTGATCGCGAAAACAGCTGCGCAGATCGGCGCTGTCGAGGAACATATCGATATATCCAGACTGGCAATTGCTGACGATGAACAGCGGATAATGGGACGCGAGGCGGCCGAGCCCAGCTGCGACTCCCGGATACAGCTGACCGCCCAGCTCGGCGATCATCTGGATGTCCTCGGCCTGGGTCTCGTCGATCAGGATCCGGAGCTCCGGCTCCGCGACGCCCTGGAACACGTCGCGGATGCACGCGTCGTGGGATCTGCCGGCGACCGAGCGCACGTCGTCGGCGGTGACGTCGCGAAACGCGATCCCGTGGCGGCGGCGAACGTTGTTCCATCCGACCGCGCAAGCCGGACAGGTGTCCCACAGCGTTCCATCGAGGTCGAACACGACCGAATCGATCCGGGGAAGTCGGAACCGGGCCTCGTGCGCGTTTGCGGGATGACTCACGACAGGCATGCTGTCTGGTCATACCACGCGCGCGGCAGGTGATGGATCTCACGCCCTGGCTCAGACGTCGCTGACGGTGGCCGGCCGGTGAGTCGTGCATGGCCGTGCTAGCGTCCCCGCCCCCATGAAAACGATCCCGCTTGGAGTGATGGTGTGTATCACTGGACTTGTCGCCGGATGCGGTGAGCTCGACAGCAATGACGATCGCGCGGCGACGAGCGCGCTCGCCGCGGCGTGCGGCGATGGCATCCTCGACGCGGGCGAGCAATGCGACGACGGCAACCTCGCGGACCACGACGGCTGCTCGGCGGCGTGCGCGCTCGAGCTCGTGGCGCAGTGGTCGTTCGCCGGCGCGGCCGGCACCGAGGTGACGTTCGCCGCCGCCGTCGCCGACCCGGATCTGACGACGATTCCGGTGATCGGTCGCGGCATCGGCGTCGCGCCGTCCGCGGCGACCGACGCGTTCTCGGCGTCGGCGTGGACGACCGGCGCGGTGATCGACCTGGACGACTTCTACAGCGTCACGGTGGCGCCGGCCGCCGGCACGGCGATGAACCTGCTCGCGCTCCAGCTCGACGAGCGCCGCTCCGCGACGGGCATCCGCAGCTGGTCGGTGCGCTCGAGCCTCGATGGCTTCGCGAGCGACATCGCGGTGATCGCGGTGCCCGACGACACGCTGTTTCGCACCCAGTCGATCCCGCTGCCGGCGACGTTCCGCGGGCTGGCGATGGCCGTCGAGTTCCGGATCTTCGGCTTCCAGGCCGAGGCGAGTGGAGGGACCTGGCGCGTCGACAACGTGGCGTTGATCGGCGAGGTCGCGCCGCCGTGCGGCAACGGCAGCCTCGATCCCGGCGAGCAGTGCGACGACGGCAACACCGCCGACCACGACGGCTGCTCGGCGACGTGCACGCTCGAGCTCGTGGCGCAGTGGACGTTCACCGGCGCGGCCGGCACCGAGGCGACGTTCGCCGCCGAGCTCGCGGACCCGGAGCTGGCGACCACCCCGGTGATGAGCCGCGGCCCCGGTGTCGTGCCGTCGCCGGCGATCGATGCGTTCTCGGCGTCGGCGTGGACGACCGGCGCGGTCCTCGATCCGGGCGACTTCTACCGCTTCACCGTGGCGCCGGCCGCCGGTACGGCATTGAACCTGTTCGCGCTCGCGCTCGACGAACGCCGCTCGGCGACCGGCATCCGCAGCTGGTCGGTGCGCTCGAGCCTCGACGGGTTCGCGAGCGACCTCGCGGTGGTGGCGGTGCCCGATGACACCGTGTTCCGCACCCAGCGCATCGCGCTGCCGGCGGCGTTCCGCGGCGTCACCGCGGCGGTCGAGTTCCGCGTGTTCGGCTTTCTGGCCGAAGCCGACGGCGGGACGTGGCGGATCGACAACGTGACGCTGATCGGCGACGTCGAGCCGACCTGCGGCAACGGCACGCTCGATCCCGGCGAGGACTGCGACGACGGCAACACGGCCGCGGGCGACGGCTGCTCGCCGGTGTGCCGCCTGGAGGTCTGCGGCAACGGCATCGTCGAAGGCAACGAGCAATGCGACGACGGCAACACCGTCAACGGCGACGGCTGTGACAACAACTGCGCGTTCACTCCGATCACGTACATCAAGTCCTCCAACACGGGCTCCAACGACACCTTCGGCAGCCAGATCGCGCTGTCGGCGGACGGCTCGACGATGGCGATCGCTGCCAGCGCCGAGGACAGCGCCGCGACCGGCATCAACGGCAACCAGGCCGACAACACCACGCGGAACGCCGGCGCGCTCTACATCTTCACGCGCAGCGGCACGACGTGGCAGCAGCAGGCGTACATCAAGGCCTCGAACAGCGGCATGGATGACAGCTTCGGGTTGGCGATCGCGCTGTCGGCGGATGGCTCGACCCTGGCGGTCGGCGCGTTCGGCGAGGACAGCTCGGCGACCGGGATCAACGGCAACCAGGCCAGCGAGTCCGCGACGGACGCCGGCGCGGCCTACGTGTTCACGCGCAGCGGCACGACGTGGAGCCAGCAGGCCTATGTCAAGGCGTCCAACACCGGCGCGGGTGACCAGTTCGGGATCAGCGTCGCGCTGTCGGCGGACGGCTCGACGATGGCGGTCGGGGCGGTGACCGAGGACAGCTCCTCGACGGGCATCAACGGCAACCAGACCAACGACAACACCGGCAACTCGGGCGCGGCCTACGTGTTCACGCGCAGCGGGACGACGTGGAGCCAGCAGGCCTACGTCAAGGCCTCCAATACCGGCGTGCTGGATGCGTTCGGCTCCGACGTGACCCTGTCCAGCGATGGCTCGACGCTCGTCGCGGGGGCCGACGGCGAGGCGAGCGCGGCGACCGGCGTCGATGGCAACCAGCTCGACAACTCCGCATCCGGCGCCGGGGCCGCCTACGTGTTCACGCGCAGCGGGACCACGTGGAGTCAGCAGGCGTACGTCAAGGCCTCCAACGCCGGCAGCGGTGACCGGTTCGGCCGGCACCTGGTGCTGTCGCTCGACGGCGCCACGCTGGCGGTCGCGGCCTCGACCGAGGCCAGCGCGGCGACCGGGATCAACGGAAACCAGACCGACAACTCCGCATCCAGCGCGGGGGCCGCCTACGTGTTCACGCGCAGCGGCGCGGCCTGGAGCCAGCAGGCGTACATCAAGGCATCCAACACCGGCGCAGGCGACCGGTTCGCGCGCAACGGCACGAC
>Ga0307515_10009596_pt1 | contig 18692 bp, 15 predicted proteins | sample 17_EM_MG_FD_194513 | JGI IMG/M metagenome (GOLD analysis project Ga0307515, IMG submission 194513) | Populus trichocarpa ectomycorrhiza microbial communities from riparian zone in the Pacific Northwest, United States - 17_EM | ecosystem: Host-associated > Plants > Roots > Unclassified | place...
CACCGCCCATAGCAGGTTGAACACGCCGGTCACCATGCCAAGCCGGCTGGCCTGGGCGCCGAGGCTGGCACGCGATCCGGCCACCGTCGCCGTGCTCGCGTGGCCGGACTGGGGGCGGTCGCTTGGCTCGGCCGGTGGCGCGGGCGGGCCGGGCTGCGCGGCGAGCGCGGTCAGGACGGCGGCCTGGCGGGGCAGGACCAGCAGGGCGAGGACCGCCGCCGCGAGCAGGGTCAGGCCGATCGAGACGAGCAGCCAGGCGTCGCCCAGGACGCCGAGGCTGGTCGCCGTCGCCAGGCCGAAGACCGGGACCACCACGCCCAACGCCGTGTAGACCGTGCAGATTCGGTGCAGTGTGCGCAGCGTCGGGAGGTCGGCTCGACGGGTTGCGGCCGGAAACATGCTGGCCGCCACCGTGACCGGGCCGATGGCGACTATCGCGGCCAGGACGTGGATCGTGAGGAGCAGTTTTGTCACGGACGCTGACGTTATGCGTGCGCCTGAGGCCTCGGAAGTGGCGAGAATGCCAGATGCCAACAGATTCTCGCCACGTAGGTGGGTAGGCTCTCCGGCTATGCATGTCGTCGCCGTGCTCGCGCTTGATGGCGTCGTCGCCTTTGACCTGGCCACGCCGATCGAGGTCTTCAACCGGACCCGGCTGGCGGACGGCTCGACCGCCTACGAGGTGCGGGTCTGCGCCGCCGCCGCCGAGGTGGACGCCGGGGCGTTCGTCCTGAAGGCGCCCTGGGGGCTGGACGCGCTGGAGAGCGCCGACACGATCCTGCTGCCCGGCTGCGCGGACCCGACTGTGCCCGTACCCGAAGAGGTCCTTGATCGGCTGCGGGCGGCCGCGCGGCGCGGCACTCGGATCGCGTCGATCTGTGCCGGCGCCTTCGTGCTGGCCGCGACCGGGTTGCTCGACGGGGCGCGGGCCACCACGCATTGGGTGGCGGCCGGGCTGCTCGCCGATCGCCATCCGGAGATCGAGGTGGATCCGGGCGTGCTCTATGTCGACAACGGGCAGTTTTTGACCTCTGCCGGGGCCGCTGCGGGGCTGGATCTCTGCCTGCACCTGATTCGGCGGGATTACGGGTCGGCGGTGGCGGCCGACGCGGCCCGGCTCTCGGTGATGCCGCTGGAGCGCGACGGTGGACAGGCGCAGTTCATCGTGCATGAGCGGCCGCCCGCACCGCGCGGATCCACAATGGAGCCGCTGCTTGCCTGGCTCGAGGAAGCGGCAGCCCGCGACCTCACGCTGGACGAGATCGCGGCCCACGCGGGCATGAGCACGCGGACGCTGAACCGGCGCTTTCGCGAGCAGACCGGCACGACGCCGCTGCAGTGGCTGCACCGGGCCCGGATCCGGCGGGCGCAACACCTGCTTGAGACGACCGCGCATCCGGTCGACCGGATCGGCGGGCAGGTCGGCTTCGGGTCGCCGACCGCCTTTCGCGAGCGGTTCAAGCGGATCGTGGGCACGAGCCCGCATGCTTATCGGCACGCCTTCCGGTCGGCTGGACTGCCGCAAGGGTGACTGTGCACCGATCGACGAGCCGACCCGATCGGCGGTGTTGCGGTGTGGCGATCTAGTCATTGAGCTGGGCCCGTTCGATCTCGGCCAGTGCTGCGGTCAGATAGCCGGCCATCGGGCGCTGCCGCAGCAGGCTGGCGAGCAGCAGCGCGGCGTGCCGGGCGAGCGAGTCGGGCTTGGGTGGCGGCTCGCCATCGTCCTCGAGCACGCCGAGCGCGCCGGCCAGCAAGAGAAGCACGACGTGCGGATCGACGTCGGGCTGCCACTCGGCGGCGGAGCGGACGCATTGCTCGAGGACGGCGCGCACGTCATCGCCGTCGAGGCCGTCCGGGTGGGTGTCCTCCAACAGCAGGCGGACCGCCGTACCCAAGATCAGTCCGGTTTGGGGTGGGTCTTGGGCCGCGAGAACGCTGACTGCATCGGTCAACGCCTCGCGGTCGCGGGCCGTGGCGGCCGCGACCGCCGCGTCGGCTGCGGCGGCGATGGGGCGAGCGGGTGCGGGCAGATGCCGCCAGTCGTTGGTCACGGTCCGAAGTTAGCGACCGGGTCCGACAGAAATCCGCGACCCGCGGCGGATCGCCGAAATCGACTGGCCGATCAGTTTTTGAAACTCGTCGCGGAGGTCTGAAACTGTCGGAGGGGGCTGGCATGCTGACTGGCATGACTCTTCATGAGGCCATGGCCGAGCGCATCGAGCGCGGTGAGTTTCCGGGCATCGTCACGCTCGTCGGGCGCGGCGAGGAGGTCATCGTCGACGCGATCGGGGTGACCTCGTTCGGCGGCGACGTGCCGATGCGCCGCGACACGATCTTCCGGATCGCCTCGATGACCAAACCTGTGCTGGCCGCCGCGGCGATGATTCTGGTCGAGGACGATGCGTTCGATCTCGAGGAGCCGGTGGCCAAGCTGCTGCCCGAGCTCGGCGGCCAGCGGGTGCTCGCCCGCATCGACGGCCCGCTCGACGAAACCGTCCCGCTGGATCGGCCGGTCACGATCGAAGACCTGCTGACCTTCCGGATGGGCTTCGGCGCGGTCACCGAGCCGATGGATCCGGTGTGGCCGATCGTCGAGGCGGGACGGCGGCGACCGCTCGTGCTCGGCGAGCCCGATCCGCGCACCCCATATGGTCCGGATGAGTGGATCCAGCTGTTCGGCGAGTTGCCGCTGATGTGCCAGCCGGGGAGCCGGTGGCAATACAACGTCGGCAGCCTGGTGCTCGGTGTCCTGCTGGCCCGGGCCGCCGGCAAGCCGCTCGGCGACGTGTTGCGCGAGCGGGTCTTCGAGCCGCTCGGCATGCGCGACACCGGCTTCTGGTTGCCCGCCGAGAAGGCCGCGCAACTGCCGGCCTATTACTTCAAGGGCGAGGAGCGCACCGGCACCGGGGCCGAGGTGTGGAGCAGCCCGCCCGTGTTCCCGTCCGGGGCGGGCGGGCTGGCGTCGACGGTCGACGACTTCTACACGTTCGGCCGGATGCTGCTCGATGGCGGGGTGCACGGCGGCACGCGGCTGCTCTCCGAGAAGTCGGTCGACCTGATGACGCGCAACCACCTCACGGACGAGCAGGTCGGCACCGCCGGGATGTTGCTCGGTGGCAGCGGCTGGGGGCTCGGCATGGCGGTCACCGTCCAGACCGACGAGATTTCCGGCCCCGGGCGCTACGGCTGGTCCGGCGGCTACGGCACGACGTGGTTCAACGATCCCGGCGAGCGGCTGACCGGCATCGCGATGACCCAGGTCAGTGACTTCCTGTGGAGCGGGGCATTGACCGATTTCAACAAGCGGGCGTACGAGTGATGCAAGTCCTGGGCATGGATCACCTGGTGCTGACGGTGGCCTCGGTCGAGCGCACGGTTGCCTTCTACCGTGACGTGCTCGGGCTGCGGGCGGAGACGTTCGCCGACGACCGGTGGGCATTGCATTTCGGCGAGCAGAAGTTCAACCTGCACGAGGAGGGGCACGAGTTCGAGCCGAAGGCGGCCCGCGCAACTCCCGGCAGCGTCGACATCTGCCTGGTCGTGGCGACGCCGATCGGGTCGGTGGTCGCCGAGCTCCGGGCCCACGGCGTGCCGATCGTCGAGGGGCCGGTGGACCGGACCGGCGCGCGCGGCGCGATCCGCAGCGTCTATCTGCGCGACCCCGACGGCAATCTGGTCGAGCTGGCGAACTACTGAGCTGGCGAACTACTGAGGGGAAACGACATGACCAGCCTGGACGCGGTGACGGCCTGGATCCAGAACTATCGATCAGCCTGGGAGTCGAACGATCCCGAGGAGATCGGAAATCTGTTCGCCGAGGACGCTGCCTACTTCACCGAGCCGTTCGCAAAGCCGTGGCTCGGCCGGGAGAAGATCGTCAAGAAGTGGCTGAAGAATCAGGACGAGCCGGGCACCACGACGTTCGAGTGGCATCCGCTGATCGTTACGGAGGACCTGGCGATCATCGAGGCGACGACGCGGTATCCGAAGAAGGCCTACAGCAACCTGTGGGTGCTGCGACTCGACATTTCGGGCCAGGCCCGCCAGTTCACGGAGTGGTGGATGCGCCACCCGTCCTGACCGGGTGCGCTAGTGGAAGCACGAGGTGTGAATGCGCACAATGGACGGTGTGTGCCGACGGGGCGAGCTTGCTGCCTTCGGCCAGGGTGCCGTCGGTGCCGAGGTTCCGCGCGTAGCGGGGGAAGGCGCCTCCCGATACCTGGAGCCGGAGCCGGTGTCCGATGGCCAGCCGGTGGAAGCAGTGGTCCAGCATTAGCCGCAGCTGCTGGGTCTGGCCGGCGGGCACGGCCGGGTCGAGTCGCTGGAGCCGGTCGGAGAAGTTGCGCGAGCGGCCCTTTTCGTCGACATCGCAGAGCCGCAGGAAGATGTCGGCGTGCGGGTTGTCGACCGAGATCGTCAGCTCGACCACCGGCGCGCCGGCCACATCGAGGGCGGCGGGCAGCGGGCCGGTCGTGAACGTCAGGACATCGGGGCGCGCTTCGAGTTCGCGGTTTTCGCACACGCCCATCTCGCCGGTCATCACCCGCCCGCCGACCGACGGCGTGGGGTCGGCCGGGTCGTACCGGAACGTCACGGTGCCTTCGGGCCCGTCGACCACCCGCCGGCCTTCGGGCCCGAGCTGCCCGTCGACTGCGTGCTGGTCGTCGGGCGCGGACTGCTCGTCGGGTCCGAGTTGCCCGTCGGCCTTCGAGCCTTCGACGTTTTCCGCGGGTTCGGCGGGCGTCGGGGCGGGAATGGCTTCGGTGGGCTGGGCGGCTGGTTTGCCGTTGGCGGTCGTGGGGGTGGCCGCCGGTGTGAGGCGGCCGTCGGGAGTCAGGCGCAGGGTGTGGGTTGTGGCTGCTGGCGGCCAGCCGGTGAGGGCCTGCCACTTGTTGTCGCCGGTGCGGAAGGCTCGTACCGGGGGGCGGCTTCTTGGGGCTGTGCCTGCGACGTGTTCGTCCAGCCAGGCCAGTGCGTCTCGGGTGTTCAGGCCCGCGCCCTTGGCCGCCACGCCGAAGTGGGTCCATGGGCCGACCGTCAGCGCCACGTCGATGCCTCGTTCGTGTAGCACCCGGTACTGCTCCAGCGTCTGCAGCAGGAACAGGTCTTGCCAGCCGCTGACCAGCAGGATCGGCACGTCGACCCGGTGCAGGGCCGCGTTCGCCCGGTACGGGTCCCAGAATGCCTCGTCTTCGGCGTGTTCGAGCCATTCGAAATACCAGGGGGTGCGGCCGTCGAGCGTGCTGGCCGCGGCGTCGGCCAGGGGGAGGCCGTTGAGCGCCGGTTCGAGTCGGCGGCGGGCGGTCATACCGTCTGCGAAGCGGCGCAGGATTCCGCCGTCCTCCTGGTGGGCTATCTGGTACGCCCAGCCGAGGAAGTCGCCGAGCGTGTACGAGCCCGTGCCGAATACCGCCTCGCGGAAGTCGTGCGGGCCCACGTACACGATGCTGGTTTTGAGCTCTGGGGGTGGATCTTGCAGTAGCGCCCACTGCACCCAGCCGAGGTAGGAGCCGCCGAGGGTGGCCAGTTTGCCGGTGAACCAGGGCTGGGCGCGCAGCCAGGCGACGGTGTCGTGGCCGTCCTCGGTCTCCTGGGCCATCGCCCGGAAGCTGCCGCCGGAGCCGAACGTGCCGCGCACACTCTGGATCAACACGTGGTAGCCGCGGGCTGCGAAGGTTCGCCCGTGCATCGCGGCCTCGGGGAAACCGCGGCCGTACGGCGTGCGGATGAGCACCGTTCCGAGCGGCGACGCGGTGAGCGGCGCGTAGTGGTCACCGATCAAGTCGACGCCGTCCCGCATCGCGATCCGCAGGCCCGGCTCGACGGCATAGCGGTTGCGGGCCTTGGCCTGGCCGAGTGCCTTGGCCACGGCGGCATCCGCGAGGCGCTGGAGCCGGCCCGGGAGTTGACCCGTGCTCGCGTTCGCCGAAGTCGTCATCGTGTGCCGCCTTCTGGTTCGGGTGGACCGACGTCGTTGACGATAGACATCGGCATCTGGGTTGGCCCAGCAGTCGGCCCGAAATCGGTGGCGTAATCGAATCCCCGGGTCGACGCTGCGGAGATGGCATGGTCGCTGGAGCACTCCTACACCGAATATCCGGCCGTGGAAGCGCAGTTCGAGGAGGCGCTCGACGAGAGTCTCGCGCCGCGCGGGCCCGACTTCCTGTTCGAGCTCGTGGCCGGGATGGGCCTGCCGCCCGGCGCGCGGGCCGTCGACGTCGGCTGCGGTGAGGGTCGGCAGGCCGTCGCGCTCGCCGAACGCTTCGGCCTCAGCGTCGCCGGCATCGACCCGGTCCAGCGGCACATCGACGTGTCCCGGGTCGAGGCCCGGGAATCTCCGGGCGTCGAGTTCCGGCTCGGGAGTGTCGAGGCGCTGCCGGTGCCGGATCGCAGTGTCGATCTGGTCTGGTGCCGGGACGTGCTGGTGCATGTCGCCGACCTGGGGCGGGCGTACCGGGAGCTCGCGCGGGTGCTCAAGCCCGGCGGGCGGGTGCTGGTCTATCAGATGTTCGGGACCGAACTGCTCGAGCCGCGCGAGGCCGGCTGGCTCTTCGCGACCATGGGCGTCGTGCCGGGCAGCGCCGAGCCCGCGAACACCGAGGCCGCCATCGCGACCGCCGGGTTGCTGCTCGACCGGACCGTCGAAATCTCGTCGGAGTGGGGCGAGCAGGCCCAGGAACTCGGCGGCAAGCCCGGCCGGAAATTGCTGCATGCCGCGCGCCTGCGGCGCCAAGAAAGGATCTTCAAAGAACGGTACGGCGAGGCCGCGTACGAGTTGATGATGGGCGATTGTTTCTGGCATGTGTACGCGATGATCGGCAAGCTCACCCGGCGGGTGTACCTGCTGACGAAGCCGCTGCCGTAGCGCTGTGGCGATCTGCCGGGTTGTCGCCGGTTTCGTTACTCATTTCGGCAATGTCAAATGCCCGCGGGGTTAGCCAATCGTCGAAGTAGGCGGCACACTTCCTCGCGTGGAGTTGCGACAGACGCTGGGTGGGCGCTACACGCTGCTGAGCGTGCTCGGCGTCGGCGGGATGGCCCACGTGTGGAAAGCGCGGGACGAGATTCTCGGCCGGTTCGTCGCCGTGAAGGTCCTGGCCGGCCGGTACGCCGAGCAGCCGGAGTCCCGCGCCCGGATCCGCGACGAGGCCCGGGCGGCCGCCGCGTTGTCGCACCCGAACATCGCCCAGATCTACGACTTCGGCGAATCCGAGGAGGACGGCGCCTGGGTCTCGTACGTCGTGATGGAACTTGTCCACGGCATCACGCTGCAGCAACGCACCCAGGCCGGGATGCTCGAACCGAAGCAGTCCTTCCTGATCTGCGGTCAGGTGGCGGCCGCGCTGGCGGCCGCACACGCCGACGGCCTGGTGCACCGCGACATCAAACCGGCGAACGTCATGGTCACCCAGGCCGGCGCCAAGGTGGTCGACTTCGGCATCGCCGCCCTGGCCGGACCGGGTCAGCCGGGTTCGGAGCTGCTCGGCACGCCCGCCTATCTGGCGCCCGAGCGGCTGACGGCGGACGCGATCGAGCCGGCTTCGGACGTGTACGCGCTGGGTGTGCTGCTCTATCGCCTGCTCGCGGGGGAGTCGCCGTGGACGGTCGACACCACGACCCAGATGCTGGACGCGCACATCTACGTCGAGCCGATCCCGCTGCCCCGGCTGCCCGAGGTGCCGGACGAGGTGCGGGTGCTGGTCAACGAGTGTCTGCGCAAGGATCCCGGTGCGCGGCCGACGGCTGCCGAGGCTGCGGCGGTGCTCGCCGCGGTCAACTCGGAGCCAGTTGACAGCAGCCCGGCCGCGCCGAGCGAAAACCCGGGCGAGGCAACGACTGGCGAGCCGTCGTCGCGGCGGCGGCTGGTGCTGATCGGCGGCCTCGCGGTCGTCGTCGTGGCCGGGGTGCTTGCCTGGATGTTCGTGCCCAGCGGCGCCGACGGCCGGGACGATCGGGTCGCCGTGCTGCCGTCCGCTCCGGGCTTCTCGGCGCCGGTCGTGGCCGGCAAGCCCGCCGGCACCGCGGCCCCGACCAGCCAGCCGACCCACCTGTCCGGGGTGGCCGCCGGGCAGGAATCGACGAGCCGGGCCGCACTTCCCCCGACCATCGTCGCCACCCCGCCGCCCACCGCGGCCGGCCCGACCGCCACGCCGACGACCGAGCCCACGACGGCACCGACGACTCCGGCGCCGACTGGCACCTTGCTGACCTCGAAGGGTGGCACCGTCCTGGCCAGGTGCGACGGCCTCGGCAAGTCGAAGCTGGTGGCCTGGAAGCCGAAGCCGGACTGGACGGTCTACAGCGTCGCCGCCGGCCCGGCGGTGGCGACTTCGATCGTTTTCAAGAACGGCGCCAGCAAGATCCGGATGACCGTGACCTGTGTCGCCGGCAAGCCAACCGCGGTCGTCCTCGGACTCTGACCGGCGGGCAGAGCCAGCCGCTACGACTCCGCATAGCGGGTCGGTGGGAACGGGTTGTCCTCGCTGAGCGGAGTCGTCTCGCCCTCGTCCTCCTGGCGTGCCGCGATCCCCTCGATCTCCTGGTACGTCTCCGTCTGCGTGATGTCGTAGGGCAGCGCCGCGTCGGCGGCCGGCGGGACGTCCGCGGAGTCGTACGGCTGCAGGCCGGCCTCGACCCGCTCCCGTTCCGTGCGCAGCGCCAGTTCGTCGTCGTTCGGCCGGTCGGCTCCGCCGCCGTGCTCGTGGCGGTCGCGGGCCGGAACCGGGACGTCGCTGTCAAAGGGCTCGCTGGACATGTCGCCTCCGCGTGGATGAAGTGGAACGGCGCAGCTTTACCCAGGATCCGAGCGACGAAACCGGTCCGGCTCGGCTATCTGCGGACCAGCTTGGACAGCTTCTCGACCTGGTCCGGGTCGGCCAGCGCCGAGCCGAGCGACACCACCCGCGCCCCGGCGGCGAGGAAGTCGCCCGCGTCGCCGACCGACACCCCGCCGGTGGCCACGAACTTCACGTCCGGGAACGGCCCGAGCATCGCCTTGATCCAGCCCGGCCCCAGTGCCGCCGCCGGGAACGCCTTCAGCCAGCTCAGCCCGAGCTTTGTGCAGCGCTGGACCTCGCTGGCCGTCCCGACGCCCGGCAGGGTCGGCAGGCCCGCGTCCAGCGACGCCCGGATCACCTCTTCGTCGGTGCCGGGACTCACCGTGTACGTCGCCCCGGCCCGCTTCGCGATGCCGACGTGCTCGACCCGGACCACCGTCCCGGCGCCCACGGTCAGCCCGCGTTCCCGTGCCGCGGCCGCGACGGCCTCGAGCGCCTCGATGTCCGCGGGCCGCTGGATCGGCAGCTCGACGGCGGTCACGCCGGCCGCCCAGGCCTGCTCGGCCAGGGCCAGGCTCTTCTCGGCGCCCATGCCGCGCATGATCACCATGACCTGCGAGGTGGCGAACTCCCGATCGAACCACTCGTCGGACGAACTCACGCGAATCCTCCTTCTAGAAATCGGCCGTCGTGGCCAGGACCACGGCCGCGAACTCATGCCCGCGCTCGAGCGCGACGCCCGGCGACTCGCCGGCCAACTCGGCCGCGAGGAAACCGGCCGCGAACGCGTCCCCGGCGCCCACCGCCTCGATGACCTCGACCGGCTTGGTCGGCGCGAAGTCGTCGCCGCCGGGGTGGAAGCAGTGCGCGCCGACCTCCCCATCCTTTACCACCAGCCGGGGACCAGGACCGAGCAGCGCGCGTACGTCTGCCGCGGTGGCCGTGCCCCACAGCGTCTCGGCCTCGTCCCGGCCGACGAAGACCAGGTCGCACCGCTTGGCGAGGTCGAGCAGTTCGGCCGCCGCGACGCCGGGCGCCCACAACGTTGGGCGGTAGTTCACGTCGAACGAGACCGGCAGTCCGGCGGATCGGCGCGCGTCGAGCACCGCCTCCAGCAGGGCCCGGCACGAGTCGGAGAGGGCCGCGGTGATACCCGAAATGTGCACCAGCGGGACGCTGTCCAGCGGCAACTCGGCCGCGAACGCGGGGCCGAGGCGGGAGGCGGCCGAGCCGCGCCGGTAGTAGCTGACCCCGGCGCCGGGATCCTTGAAGTACACGCCGGTCGGCGCGTCCGGGTCGATCCGCACGAGGGAGGTGTCGACGCCGCGCCGCCGCAACGTCGCGACCAGCCGGCGGCCCAGCGCGTCATCGCCGACCGCGCTGGCCCAGGCCGCCGCGATGCCGGCCCGGGCGAGGTGGCTGGCGACATTCGACTCCGCGCCGCCGATGTCCAGCCGGAACGCCGAGGCCGTCTCGAGCGGCTCGGCCGCCTCGGGCGTCACCATCGCCATCGTCTCGCCCAGCGTGAGCACCTGTGTCACCGCAGCCCTGCCCTTCGTCGGGTGATCCACACCGATTCTCTCCCAGCCGACCCGGGGAACCGGTCCGAGAAGTGCACCCGAATTCTAGGGTCAGCCCTGGTAGCTGATCACCAGCTTCTGGTGGGTCGACTGCCGGGGCGCGTGCAGCGTGAGCGTGTTGGTCGCCCCGTCCCAACTCCAGGCCGCCGCCGTCACCTTCCGGCCGTTGACGCGGACGGTCGCCGGTGCCGTCGCGTTCCGGAACGACACGGTCCACGCCCGCTCCGCGACCTGGCCCGGGAATGAGCGGCTGACCGGCCCGACGGTCAGCGTGTGGGTCTTACCGGCGAGCGCATATCTGATCTCGGTCCGGCCGCTCCGCGCCGGGTCGCCGGTCACGCCATCGTCCTCGTACAGCGAAGTGGTGCCGTTTTTGCCCTCGGCGACCGTGAGCGTGACGTCGGTGAGCGGGTTCTGCTCGTCGTTGGCGACGTCGCCGCTGCGGGTGGTCACGATGCCGCCGGACCTGAGGAACACCGGCATGGTGTCGAGCCCGGTGGTGATCTCCTGGGTGGTTCCGCCCTGGTATGTCCTGCCGGTGAAGTAGTCCGTCCACGTGCTGCCGGCGGGGAACCACACCGAAGTGGTCGCCGTGCTGCCGGGCGCGGTCGCGGGCGCCACGAGCAGGTCCGGGCCGTAGAGGTATTCGCCGGCGTCGTTGGCGTACGCCTCCTGCTGGTCCGGGTATTGCAGATAGAGCGGCCGAACTATCGGCTCACCGGTGACGCTCGCTTGCTCGGCGAGGGTGTACGTGTACGGCACCAGCCGCTCGCGCAGGTTGAGGAACTTTTCCGCCGAGTTCTTCGCATCGGTCCCGTATTGCCAGGGCAGCCGGTCGCTGTGGTTGGAGTGCAGCCGGTCGATCGGCTGGAACGTGCCGAACTGCACCCACCGCGCGTAGAGGTCGTCCGGCAGCTTCGTGCTGCCCGGCTCGGTGCCCGGCAGCTGCAGGCCGTTGGTGTGACCGCCGACGTCGTGGCTGATCGACGCCAACCCGGTGGCCGCCGCCTCGCCGGGGGTGTATCCGACCTCGTAGCGCAGCGTCGCCCAGTTCGAGATGGTGTCGCCGGTGAAGTGCAGGGTGCTGCGTTTGTCCGCCCACGGCCCGGTCGGCAGGCCCACCTGCCCGCTGTATCCGCCGGCCTGCAGCGACCCGTACGCGCGGGAGAAGGCGAAGCCGCGCTCGATCAGCGCGCTGGTGTCGTCGGCGTACTGCTGGTTGATCCAGGCGTCCGGGGTCACGCCGGCGAGCGAGGACTGGGACGCGTCGCAGCACCAGTCCAGCCACCAGAAGTCCACTCCCTGCCGCTCCATAGCGGAGTGCAGGTCGAGGTAGGCCTTGAGCTGATCGGGGTCGCCGAAGTCGAAGACGTAACAGTCCGTGCCGCAATTGCTCCGCTGGAGCTTGCCCTTGGCGGTCTGCTGCGCCTGCGCGAACTGCGGGTCGGCGGCCAGGATGCTGGGGTGGATGTTCAGCGTCGTACGCAGACCCTGCGCGTGCGCCCAGTCGAAGAAGCCGGCCGGATCGGGGAACTTGGCGGTGTCGATCTCCCAGCCGTTCCACCGGTTGGGCGCCTTGAAATCGGTGTCCACGACCAGGACGTCCAGCGGAACGCCTTCGGCGCGGAACCGGGGCACGATCGTGTTCTGGAAGTCGGCGGCGGTGCGGTCGTAGTACTCGGAGTACCAGACCCCGTAGGCCCAGCGGGGCAGCAGCATGCTGGGCCCGGTCAACCGTGCGAGGTCCTGCAGGCCCTGCTGGTAGTCCAGGCCGTAGCCGAAGACGTAACCGTCCTGGTAGGGCTTGCCGTCGTGGGACGGGCGCGGCGTGACCTTGCGCGTCGCCGGGTCGTAGAGCGCCGACGGGCCGTCGTCGAGGAGCGACCAACCGTCCTGGTACAACAGGCCGGGAGTGGTCATGGCGGTGCCGTCGACGCAGTCCAGGCTGCGGCGGTAGCCGCCGAGCGGTGCGTGCGGGGCCAGCAAGGCGGCCGCTGGGGCGGTGAACGCCACCGTGTCCAGATTGACGTGGCAGCTGTTCGCGTCGGGACAGCCGATGGTGACCGTGTTGTCGCCGGCCGCCAGCTGCACCGGGGCGCTGACGATGCGCCACGAGTCCCAACTGCTCGTCGGGGCGAGCGTGGCCGTGGTCGGCGCGGCCGAGCCGACCTGGATCGAGATCCTGCGGGACTGGATCGGCTGCGCCCCGGCGGCTGCGTTGGCATAGCGCAGTTGCAGGTCGTATCCGCCCGCGCCGGGCACGCCGGTCAGCTGGATCGCGTCGGAGGCAGTCGTGCTCTCCAACCCCGCGACAAACCCGCGGCCGGAGTATCCATTGTGGTCGGTGGCGAGTTTGGCGCCGCCCGCGAGGACTCCGGTGTCGGCCTCGCAGGGCGATCCGAAGCCGCAGGGCGCGGCCGCTGACGAGGGCGCCGGGAAGCCCGCACCCGGGGTCACCACGGCGACGCTGTCGATGTTCACGTGGCCGGAGTCAGTGGCCGTCCGCTCGACAGTCACCGTGTGCCGGCCGGCCGGTAGCGACACTGGCACGGTTGCTAGCGCCCAGGTGTCCCAGTTCGCGGTGGTCGGCAGGCTGAGCTGCTGCGCAACGCCGCCGGCCACGGAGACGGAGAGCGTACGCGTGACGTTCTGGCCGTCACCGCCGACGCTGTTGGCGTAGCGCGCGTCGAACTGATAATCGCCCGCGGTGGCGACGTCGACGTCGAACGTCAGCGAGTCACCGGCGTTGCCGAAGCCCGCGGCGAAGCCGCGACCGGTGAAACCGGCATGGTCGGCGGCCACCGACGGGCCGGACAAGGCGAGATCCTCGGCCTCGCACGGGGTGGCGAGCGGGCAGGACGGCGTCATCCGCGCGGCCCACGGGCTGGCGGTCACCCCCTGCCCGTGCCGCAGCGTCAGCCGCAGGTTCCGATCCGTGAACGGGCCCGAGTCGATGTCGTAGCGCAGCGTCAGCGCGCTCGTCTCGATGATCAGCCAGCCGTCCTGCTTGCGCTGGGTGAAGGCGGTCTTGGCGAATCCGTCGCGGCCGATCGCGTTGAACGTGGCCGCGTCGATGAACTTGGCATCGCCGGCGTACTCGGTGCGGATCAGCGTCGGCGACAGCACCTCGAAGCGCGCGTTGCCCGACACGATCGCCGCCTTGGCCGCGTCGCGGATCGCCGGGGCCGCCGCGGCTCGCGTCGCGAGGCTGGCGCTGACGACCAGCGCCAGCACGGCAAGGGCGGCAACTGCTCGGCGCCGGCTCGATTTGCTGGGAATTCCCATGCGCGATGCCACCCCTCACGATCGCAAGCGAGATATTGATAACCTTCTTTGCGATGTGGTCTCGTTATACATGCTTGCGCCGGGTCGGGACAAGGTCGGATCATGCGAACGTGGGGATCTCGTGAACGCTCTCGACCCGGTCGAAGTCCATCCCGCGTGGCTGCCACCGGCCGCGTTTCAAGCCCTTGGCTCGCGCCGCGTCCTGGTCCGGGGCGAGGGCCTGCTCGTCGAGACGGTGCGCGCCGAGGTGGCCCGGGCCTGCGAGCGACACGGTGGCGCCGTGCTGTCCGGCTATGAGTCGCCGGATCTAGTTCTTACCCTCGGCGGGGCCCACGAGGAGGGCTTCGTGCTGGCCAACCAGGATGGTGTCACCGAGGTGCGGGCCGGCGGGCAGCCCGGGATGCTCTACGGGCTGTTCCACGTGGTCCGGCTGGGCGAGGCGGCGTTCGCGGCCGGGCGCGAGCCGGAGGTGCACCGGCCGGCGACGCGGCGGCGGATGGTCGACCACTGGGACAACGTCGACGCGCATCCGGTGATGGGGCAGGTCGAGCGCGGCTACTCCGGTGGCTCGCTCTTCTGGGCCGACGGCGAGTTGCGCGCCGACCGGGCCCGGATGCGCTCCTACGGACGGCTGCTGGCCGCCTGCGGAGTGAACGCGATCGCGGTGAACAACGTGAACGTGCATACCACCGAGGCGCACCTGCTGACGGACCGGCTCGGCGACGTCGCCGCGATCGCGAACGAACTTCGCCCGTACGGAATCCGCGTGCATCTGTCCGTCAGCTTCGCATCGCCCATTGTGCTCGGTGGGCTGCCGACCGCCGATCCCGCCGACGAGCAGGTGCGGGCTTGGTGGGCCGAGACAACCCGGCGAGTGTACGAGACAATCGCCGACTTCGGCGGCTACGTCGTGAAGGCCGACTCCGAGGGACAACCCGGCCCATTCGCGTACGGACGCAGCCACGCGGACGGCGCGAAGGTGCTCGCCGAGGCGCTCGCCCCGCACGGTGGAGTCGTGCACTGGCGCGCCTTCGTCTACAACCATCGCCAGGACTGGCGCGATCGCTCGACCGACCGGGCCCGCGCGGCGTACGACCACTTCAGCCCGCTCGACGGCCAGTTCCCGGAGAACGCGATCCTGCAGGTGAAGCACGGCCCGATCGACTTCCAGCCGCGCGAGCCGGTGTCCCCGCTGCTCACCGCCATGCCGGCCACCCGCCTGGCGGTGGAGTTCCAGGCGACCCAGGAGTACACGGGCCAGCAGCGGCACCTGTGCTATCTGGCTCCGATGTGGAGCGAAGTGCTGGCGTTCTCGCCGGAGGTGCCCGCCGCCGAGCTGGTCGCCGTCGCCAACGCCGGCGACGATCCATTTTGGACCGGCCACCCGCTGGCCCAGGCCAACCTGTACGCCTTCGGCCGGCTCGCCTGGTCGCCGCGAATGGACCCGCTAGCGGTCCTCGACGAGTGGATCGACCTCACCTTCGTCCCGTCGTCGACCAGCGATCCGGCGCTGCTGCGGCGGACGCTGCACGCGGTGATGGACGGCTCCTGGCGCACCTACGAGCGGTACACCGCCCCGCTGGGCGTCGGCTTCATGGTCCGCCCCGGGCACCACTACGGCCCCGACGTCGACGGCTACGAGTACACCCCGTGGGGCACCTATCATTTCGCCGACCGGGACGGCGTCGGCGTGGACCGCACCCGCGCCTCGGGAACAGGGTTCACCGGCCAGTATCCGCCGCCCTGGGCGCAGGTGTACGAGTCGCGCGAGCAATGCCCCGACGAACTTCTGCTGTTCTTCCACCACGTGCCGTATGGCCACGTCCTGCACGACGGGTCGACGGTCATCCAGCACATCTACGACACCCACTTCGCGGGCGCGGAGCAGGCGGCCGAGCTGCGGCAGCGCTGGGAGTCGGTCGCCGGGCTGGTCGCCGAGGATGTGTACGCACGGGTCCGGGACCGCCTCGACGAGCAGGTGCGCTCCGCCGCGGAGTGGCGCGATCAGATAAACGCCTACTTCTTCCGCAAGTCAGGCGTGCCCGATGCCAAGGGCCGCCGCATCCCTTAGCCGTTTGGTCGTGGCGGCGCGCGGCGGATGGATTGAGGCGATCTGGCCCGTCATGGGGCGGAGGACTTCATTGACGCAGCACGACGACCCCGGCGGCGTCGATGGTGAGTGGCTGGCCTGCCTCGACTCGATTGCCGGTCAGCAAGTCGACCCCGGACGTGCGGGCGGTCACCTCAACCGGCTCGGCCCCGTGGTTGAGCAGGAACAGCAGCCGGGTCCCATCGGGTGCGACCCGGACGGTCGTTTCCAGGTCGGGCACGTCGGGGTACGGGCCGTACAGGTCGTGCCGGTCCAGCACCTGCCGGATCACCCAGGAGACGCCCTGCTGGTCCAGCCCGGCGCCGACGTACCAGCCCGCCCCCGCGCCGAATGCGTTGCGGGTGACGGCCGGCGTGCCCGCGTAGAAGTCGGCCTGGTACTCGCCGATGACCTCGGCGCCCTGCGCGATCACCAACTCGAACAGCAGGCGCGATTCGACCTCCAGATCGGCGGTTCCGGCCCGCAGGCGTACGGGATTGACGACCTCCGGCCCGCGGGCGTCCCACTCGTCGACGCGTACGCCCATCAGCGGCCCGAGCGGGCCCGGCACGTCCATCAGGAAGGCGTTGTCGTCCTCGTCCACCCGGGCGGACAGGAAGGTCGTCACGACCGATCCGCCGCGGGTGGCCACCTCCTCGAGCCGCCGGGCCAGGTCGTCTTTGACCATATGCAGCGCCGGCGCGACCACCACGTCATACCGGGACAGGTCCGCGGTCACCGGGATCACGTCGACGTCGACGCCCGCCTCCCACAGCGCGCGGTAGTAGGCCAGCACGATCGGCTGGTAGCGGACCAGCCGGGACGGGCCGTCGGAGATCTCCAGCGCCCACCAGCTGTCCCAGTCGAACAGCAGCGCGGCCCGGGCCGGCGTGCGCGCGCCGAGCACCGCGTCGCCCAGCCGATCGAGCTCGGCGCCGACCTGTGCCACCTCGCGGAACACCCGGGTGTCCGGCCGTCCGGCGTGGCCGATGACCGCGCCGTGGTACTTCTCGCAGGCGCCCCGGGAGGCCCGCATCTGGAAGAACAGCACGGCGTCGGCCCCGTGCGCCACGGCCTGCCAACTCCATAGTCGCAGCACGCCGGGGCGCTTCAGCGGGTTGACGTCGCGGGACGCGGTGTAGCTGGGGGTCTGCTCCATCAGCCAGAACGGCTGGCCGTCCTTGAGGCCGCGGATCAGGTCGTGGTTGAGCGCCATCGGGGCCTGCGAGCGGTCGTCCGGCGGATAGTTGTCCCACGAGGCGAAGTCGAGGTGCTCGGCCCAGCGGTGGTAGTCGATCGGCCGGTACGCGCCCATGAGGTTCGTGGTGACCGGGACGTCGGGGCTGGACTCGCGGATGGCCGCTTTCTCGTCCACGAAGTTGGCGAGCATGGCGTCCGACATGAACCGCAGATAGTCCAGGGTGATGCCCTGGAACGCGGTGTGGTCCGGCCCGCGCCAATGCTCGGTCAGCGCGGACGGCGGCTCGATCTCGGCCCAGTCGGTGAAGGTGTGCGACCAGAAAGTCGTGTACCAGGCCGCGTTGAGAGCGTCCAGAGTGGAGTATCTGGCGCGTAGCCAATCGCGGAAACCCGCGGCGCACAGGTCGCAGTAGCAGGCCCCGCCGAACTCGTTGCCGACGTGCCACGCGACGATCGACCGATTGCCGGCGTACCGGTGCGCGACTCGGCGGGCCAACTCGGTGGCGAGGCGGCGGAAGACCGGGGAGCTGGGGCAGGAGTTGTGGCGCTGGCCGAACCGGTGCCGGCGGCCCTCGAAGTCGGTGCGGGTCACTTCGGGGAACGCGCGGGCCAGCCACGGCGGATGCGCGCCGGTTCCGGTCGCCAGGCAGATGTTCCGGCCCTGCGCACCGGCCCGCTCGACGATCCGGTCCAGCATCGAGAAGTCGTAGACGTCCGGCGCGGGCTGGGTCAGCGCCCAGACGAAGACGCCGATCGTGACGGTGTCGATCCGGGCGGCGTCGAACAGCCGGTAGTCCTCCGCCCACACGTGTTCCGGCCACTGCTCCGGGTTGTAGTCCCCGCCGAAGGGCACCTTCGAAGTGACGGGCAGACTCATTCGGTGAATTCCTCCTGGACCTGGGCGATCATCGGGCGGGAGTTCCGGAGCAGCAGCAGCGCGAGCACCGAGCCCAGCAACGCGAGCACCGCGTCGGAGAGGTAGACCGTGATGCCGGCGGCCACGATCAGCAGGCAGGCGTTGGCCAGCGGCACGCCCCGGGTGCGGACCAGGAAGTAGGTGGCCAGCCGGGCGACGTCGGTGCTCCGGAACGCGAAGAGCGACGCGATCGTCAGCGCGTTGGCCATCCACAGGGTGCCCGACACCGCGATGACGACCAGCAGCACCGCCCACCAACCGGGGACGCCGGCGGCCGCGAAGTTGGCCAGGTTCACGCCGACGACGGTCAGAAAGGCCAACCACGGAACCCAGATCATCAGTACGCCGGGAAGGTTGGTTCGGTAGCCGCGCCAGAACGCCGCGGCGGGTTGCAGGTCGGTCAGGTCGTCGCTGCGGTGCCGCAACGCGTACAGGGCGGCGGAGAGAGCCGGGCCGAGCGGGAGCGCGCACGCCGCGGCCAGCGGAACGTTGCTGGCGTCGTGGTCCAGCAGGAGCAACGGAACCACGCCGGGCAGCGTGCTGAGCAGCAGCAGGAGCTCGATGACTAGCAGGGTGTAGACCAGAGAGGCGGCGCGCGACAGCGGTCCGTCGCCGAACTGTCGCCGGACCGCTGTCGCGTCCATCAGGAGTGGTCGCTCTTGTAGCGCTCGTACGCCTTGTTGACCAGGTCCATATAGGAGTCCATCTTTTTGCCCTTCAACTCGGCGACGTACGCGTCCCATTCGCTCAGATCGCGCTTGCCGAGGATGAATTGCAGCGACATCTGGGTGACGTAGTCCTTGAGCGGGGTCTCCCAGAGCGTCGCCTGTTCGCGTTCCTCA
>Ga0307515_10009597_pt1 | contig 18691 bp, 17 predicted proteins | sample 17_EM_MG_FD_194513 | JGI IMG/M metagenome (GOLD analysis project Ga0307515, IMG submission 194513) | Populus trichocarpa ectomycorrhiza microbial communities from riparian zone in the Pacific Northwest, United States - 17_EM | ecosystem: Host-associated > Plants > Roots > Unclassified | place...
CGATGCAGGCAGTCATGCCGTGCCCCTCCCTAGGCATGCCCTTCCGGCCCTCGCCCGCCACGCCGTTGCTCGGCGCGACCGTGTGCCGCTCGGCGCAGGCAGTCATGCCGCGGCTCGCGCGTGCGCTCATCGGGCCGGCTCCGCGCCCAGGTAGGCGGCGATCACCCGCGGATCGGTGCGGATCTGTTGCGGCGTGCCCTGCGCGATGACCCGCCCCAGATCGAGGACCGTGACCCGGTCGGCGAGCCGGGTCACGAACGCGACGTCGTGCTCCACCAGCATCATGGTGAGACCGCCCGCGCGCAGTTCGCCGATCAGCTCGGCCAGCGCGGCCCGCTCGGCGGCGCGCAACCCGGATGCCGGCTCGTCGAGCAGCAACAACCTCGGGCTCGCGCAGAGCGCCCGGCCCACCTGCAGCGCCCGCTGCTGGCCGAGCGGCAGGGCCTCCGCCGGCCGGTCGGCCCAGTCGGCCAACCCCACCCGGGCCAGCGCCTCGCTCGCCCAGCCGCGGATCTCCCGCTCCTCCCGCCGGTGCCGGGGCAACCGCAGCGTCGCGCTGAGCGCCCCGGCCCGGGTCGTCGCGTGCGCGCCGACCATGACGTTCTCCAGCGCCGTCATGCCGTGGAAGAGGCGAGCGCCCTGGAACACCATCGCGATCCCGGAGCGCGCCCGGCGGTGCGGCGCGACCCGGTCCAGGCGGGCACCGGCGTAGCTGATGCTTCCGGCGCTCGCCCGCAGGTGCCCGCCGATCAGGCTGAACAATGTGGACTTGCCGGCGCCGTTGGGGCCGATGACGGCGTGTGTCTCGCCGTACGCGACGTCGATGTCGACCTCGCGCACGGCGTACACGCCGCCGAAGGTGCGGGACACGCCCGCCACGTTCAGCAGCACGGTCATCGGCCTCTACCCGTTGGCGACGGCGGCGAACTGCGTGCTCGCCCACTCGGTCGGTTGGAAGGCTCCGCCCTTGACCACGTTGATGGAGATGTACTTTGCGGACAGTCCAGCATGGTCGGTGGCGCTGTAGTGGTAGGTGCCGTTCGGGGTGAGCAGGGTCAGCCCCTCCAGCGCCTGCTGGATCTTGGCCGGGTCGGTGCCGCCGGCCTGCTGGATGCCCGCGGCCAGCAGTTGCATTCCGGAGTATCCGTCACCGGCGAACTGCGGCGGCGGATACCCGTACTTGCTGGTGAAGGACTCGGTCAGCGTGGAGACGGCTTGTTTCTGGGTGCCCGCAGGCAGGGCCCCTCCGACGACGGCCAGCGAACTGGCGACGAAGATTGCCTCGGCGGCGGCGCCCGTCGGTTTCAACCACAGGGTGCTGGCCTGGGCGCCGGTGAACATCAGCGGGATGTCGAGGCCGGCCGTGGCGTACTGCTTGGCGAAGCCGACCGACGGCGCGCCGGTCGCCCAGACCACCAGCGCCTGCGCGCCCGAGGACTTGACGTGGTTGAGCACCGCGCTGAACTCGGTCGTCGTGGTCTGGAACTCCTCCGCGGCCACCAGGGTGATGCCGTACTGCGCGGCCTTGGCCTGGGTGCCGGCAAAACCCGCCTTGGCGTACGAGCTCTTGGTGTCGTACGCGATCGCGACCTTCGTGTATTTCTGCGCCTGGTAATACTGCAAGATCCGCTCGGAGTACGTGGCGGAGGTCGCGGGCACCACGAAGACGTACGGATGAACGGGATTGACCTGCTCGTCCGCCGGCGTCAGCGAGACGTAGGGAATCTTGTTGCGGTCCACCTGCGGGATGGTCGCCAGGGCGGAGTTGGAGAACGGCGAACCGAGCACGCCGGCCACGCCGTCCCCCTTGAGCTGGTTGAAGGCGAGCACGGACTGGTCGGGCTGGCTCTTGTCGTCCAGCACCGTCAACGCGACCTGGCGGCCGAGCAGACCGCCCTTGTCGTTGATCTGTTGCACCGCCAGTTCGACGGCCTTCTTGTCCTCGCTGCCCAGCGGCGCGTAGTTGCCGGTGAGCGAAGCGATCATGCCGATCTTGATTGGACCATCATCGGTGCCGCTAGTGGAGTCGGCGCCGCAGCCGGCGGCCAGGACCACCGCCAGGACGGCGAATACGGAAGGGAGACGTCGCACGGGTGCCTCCAACGGGGCGAGCGCGATGCGCACTTCGAAACGGCGTCGCGCAGAGGGGTGCGGACAGTGCGTTGCTCGGTGCCGGGAAGCCGGTAACGAATAGATTGGCGTCCCTTGGAGGCCAAAGCTAGGCTTGATTCGAACGGCCGTCAAGAATCTGCCAAACATGACCTCGAAACTCGGCCGAGACGCGGGCGTAATCTTCGACCGGCGTCCTGAGTACGGTGCGGAGAAATGGGGGTGGGAGTGGGTACTTCGGTCGGTGATCCACAGCCGGATGCGACGCAGGCGCCCGGTTTGCGGCCCCAGACGCTGATCCTCACGCTTTTCGGGGAATACATCGTTGATCATCCCATTTGCGTGTTCTCGGGCAGTCTGGTCGACGTGGCGGCCCGCGTCAACGTCGCCGAGCACGCGGCCCGATCCACCCTGGCCCGCATGGTCAACCGCGGGTTGCTACGCCGGCAGCGCAGCGGCCGGCGGATGTACTTCGGCGTGACTCCCCGCGCCAAACAGATCCTGCACGACGGCGGGGTGCGGGCATTCGAGACCGGCGCGGTCAACCACGACTGGGACGGCACCTGGACGCTGCTCGCATTCTCGCTGCCCGACTCCTGGCAACGCCAGCGCCACGACCTGCGCTCCCAGCTCGTCTGGGCCGGCTTCGGTCCACTGCAGGGCGGCCTGTGGATCGCGCCCGGCGGCCCCGAGGTCGCCCAGCTCGTCGCCGGGCTCGGCCTGGAATCGCACGTCCGGGTGTTCCGGTCCCGGGCCGACCAGCTCACCGACGTCGGCCAACTGGTCCGCGACGCCTACGACGTGGACGGCCTGGCCCGGCGCTACGAGGAATTCCTCAAGCGGTGGGACCGCCCCGCGATGCCGGCGGCGTCACCCGATCCGCTGGCGACAAAGCTGCGCCTGGTCGCCGACTGGCTGCAGCTCGTCCGGCGCGACCCGCACCTACCGGTCCAGCACCTACCCCGGGACTGGCCGGCGATCCGGGCCCAACAGGTCTTCCTGCGCCTCGACAACGCCCTGCGAGAGCCGGCGGCAGCGATCGCCGCGCAGGTGCTGGAAACAATCGCGGACGAGGCCCAGCCGAGCTAACCGGGTTTGCCGCCGCGGCGCCGGCGAGCACCGCCGAGCCGGGCGGCGGGCAGCGGGCAGCGGGCGACTTGACCGCCACGGCAGCGATGACCAGCGCGGCGACCGGCGCCGGGCCGGTCGCATTCACCGCCAACGTCTTCGGCACCGAACCGGATGCGTAATCCGCGTCTGACCATGGGCGGCTGGCCGGGCGACGACGTCCTGATCCTCAGGCTGCCGGAGGCCGCCGCACCCGAGACGACACTCAAGCGGCCCCGCGACGACGCCCTGATCCCCGTGCGACCGGAAGCCGCCGCACCCGAGACAGCACCCAGGCCCGCCTCGCGACCCCCCCGGATCCCCGTGCCACCGAAGCCACCACACCCGAGACAGCGCCCAGGCCCGCCCCGCGACGCCCGGATCCCCGTGCCACCGCAAGCCACCACACCCGAGACAACACCCAAACCACCCCGCGACCACGCCCTGATCCCGCGCGACCGGAGGCCCCCGCGCCCCGAGGCAGCGCCTATGCGGCCGACCGGCTCTGCGCGCGCGAACGGCCGTATGCGGCGAGGGCGTGGAAGGCGGCCTTCGGCGTCCATGAGCCGTCCGGCAGCACCCGCACGATCCCCCGCGCGGCCAGGTCGTAGTCGCGCTCCGGGTCCTCGGTGGTCGGCAGGTGCCGGTTCGCGAACGTATACACGAACGCCGCCTCCACCCCGCCGGCCTCGTAGTCGCGCAGCAGGTCCACGACGTAGCGGGCCTGGCCCTCCTCGTCGCGCTCCAGCCCCGCGGTGAGCTTCTCGGCGCGGCCGTGCTCGTCGTACGTCACCGGCTCCGCCCCGCCCGCGACGTCGGCCGCGCCGCGGAACGTGCAGCAGCCGAACTCGGTCGCGGCGTAGGGCTTGCCCTGCCCCACCGCCGCCGCCAGGGTCTGCGGGAACGCCGCGGCGTTGCTCGTGTCGCGGTAGCCGGCGTCGCTGGCGATGATGTCGAACGCCGCCCAGTCCACGGCCTCCATCGGGATCGAGGCGTACCCGATGGGGCCGCCGAACCGCTCCCGTACCGCGGGCACCGCCTCGGCGAGAAAGTCGCGCACCGCGGCGCGCGCGGCCGGGATCGCCTCCCGCATCCGCATCGGATCGGTGAACAGCGCCAAGCGCTCGGCCAGGTCGTGGCCGGGCAGGAAGCCGTCGGTGAACATGGCGATCTCGGAGCCGGTGAGGTAGACGACCGAGACCCCACTGCGCCGCAGCCGCTCGGCCCGCTCGGCGCCGTCGAGCACGAACGCCATGAGCCCGTCGCGGTCGAGGCCGTTGGTGAACGGGCAGTACCACACCTCGAGCCCGGCCTCGGCGGCTAACCGCGCGGCCAGCTCGAGCCGGTCCTGCACCCCGCCGGTGATGCGCACCGCGTCGCAGTGCAGCTCGTCGCGGATGACGCGCAGGTCGCGCCGTACGGTCTCGGGGTCGAACGGCTCGTGGGTCGTGGACCCGGCGCTCACGAAGCCGGTGTCATAGTTCATGCCGAAGACGCGCATCGGGAGGCCTCCTCGTTCGTAAGGTACTTCGAGTACCCTACAGGGTACGTCCGGTACCCTGCAAGTCATGAGCACGAGGCGTCGGGGCGAGGAGCTGGAACAGGCGATCCTGCACGCGGCGGCGGAGGAACTGCGCGAGTCCGGCTACGCGGGGATGACCATGGACCGCGTCGCCGCCCGGGCCGGGACCAACAAGAACGCCATCTACCGCCGGTGGCCGCATCGGGCGGCGCTGGGCATCGCGGCATACCGCCATCTGTCCGACGCAGTGATGCCCAACCCGGACACGGGCACCCTGCGGGGCGACGCGCTGGAGATGCTGCGGCGGGCGAACGAGACTTGGTCCTCGCCGCACGGAGCGATCCTGCGCGGCCTGCTCGCCGCCGCGGCCGACGACCCGGAGCTGCTCACCCTCATGCGCGAACGGTCCGGCGCGAACACCATGGACCTCGCCTGGCTGGGGATGCTCGAACGGGCCGCGGCCCGCGGCGAGGCGCCGGCGGCGGCCACGCACCCGCGGGTCGCGACCACCCCGATGATGCTGCTGCGCGCCGAGTACGCGACGCGCGGCATCCCCTCGGTCCCCGACGAGGTGCTGGTCGAGATCGTGGACGAAGTGTTCCTGCCACTCGTGCACGGCCGCGGCTGACGGCAGCACGTTGGGCCCGGGCTCACTGATCGCGTTGCTCAGCCGCCTGCTTCGGTGACCATGAGCGGGCGTACCGCCGGTTCTAGCAGCGACAAACTCCGCTGTCCCGCATCGAGGGCGACGCGAATGCCGACCGGCATCGGCAGATTCGGGCCGGCATGTCCGAACTCGACGTTGCCCAGGACCGGGATGTCACGGTCGCCGAGAACGTCGAGGACGATCTCGGCCAGGCTCGGGGACGCGTCGGGCCCCTCGAGTCCACTGATCTCACGCGGAATTCCCACGACCATGCCGGCGATCCGATCGAGGATGCCGCTGTGCCGCAGCACCTGCAGAAGGCTCCACACGTACGAGGCCAGGCCGCCCATCTCCTCCCAGAACAGCACCGCGCCGTCGAACCACTCGAGCGGAAGCGCGTAAGGCGTCGCCTGCGCCAGCACAATGCGATTGATCACCCCGCCGATCAGCCGGCCTTCGGCACGACCGGCACGCCAGCATTCCCACGACGGACTGGCAGGCAGCGCACCGATCGCCTCGGTATCGGTCAGCAACCTGGAGTAGAGCTTCTCGAGTTCCGCTTGGCGTGTCGCGGGCGCGGCCTGCCAGTTTCCGCCGAAGCCAGGGGTGGCCATGTCGGCATGGAACCCGACCAGACCCGTGCGTGCATAGAGCACCAGATGTAGCAGCGAGATGTCGCTGTAGCCGAGGATCGGCTTGGGGTCGGCCCTGATCGCCTCGACGTCGATCAGGTCGAGGTAGCCGAGCGCCGTCTGGCCGCCGTCATTCGCGATGATCGCGCGCACCTCAGGATCGCGCAGAAGACCGTTGAGTTCTGTGGCGATCTCCGCCGGCGTAGCCGCGCTCCACCAATGCTGCCGCCCTACTTCGAGTAGCGGTGCCCGACGCACACGGAATCCCATCCGCTCGAGCACAACCACCGCTTGCTCGACGTTGGGCTCGTAAATGGCAGGAAGCGGCCCGGACAGCGCTGCGATCACGACGAGGTCTCCGGGCCGCAGGGCACGAGGTCGAAGCAGCCGAGGCAGTGCAGAACCGGTCACCGACGCAGTGTCTCGACACCCGTGGCACCACGCTACACATTTACCAGTCGACCGCCCAGTAAGACGGGTATCGCATCGATCAGCCTGTCAAGCCGCTCGCCGAACCCTCGGACCCGCAATACGGTGGCCGCATGCCTGAACTGATTCTGCCGACCACCCGCATGCACGCCACCTTCCTGGAGTGCCGGGACGACTGGGGCCCCGGCCTCCACGAGGACGGCTTCGGCCTGGGAGCCGACGACGACGTGGACTCGCCCGACGGCTTTGCCGCCTGGGTGCACGAGCGGGTCCGGCTGACCCATCCGGCTGGTGACCCGTGCCCGGACGAAAAGCACGGCTCACCCCGGTGGATCGTCGAGGACGGCCAGGTACTCGGCGGAATCGCTCTGCGGCACAAATTCGACGACAATGTCGGCCACATCGGCTACGGCGTACGCCCGTCCGCGCGCCATCGCGGTCTGGCGAGTTGGGCAGTGGGCGAGATGCTCGGGGAGGCCCGCGCCGCCCTTCGCCTGGACCGCGTCCTCATCCCCTGCCTCGCGGACAACGTCGCCTCGGCCCGCACAATCGAACGCAACGGCGGCGTCCTCGAAGGCATCCGCGACACCGAGCACGGTCCGGTGCGGCGCTACTGGATCGCCTTGGACCGGTGACCTCAGGGATTTGTCCTGCGCGGTTGAGCCTGCCTTGCACCGGGCCGGCACTCCTGTACGACTCTGGTAGGTCATCATCGTGGCCGTGACAACCGACGAGATTGCCGTAGGCGACCTGACCGACGAAGAACGGTATGTCCTCTCCCGTGGCCTCGCCGAGTGGGGCGGACCGGCCCATTGCACCGATGCCCTGGCTGCCGCCATGGACTTCGACAACGCGGCGGCACTACTCGTAGAAGCACGGCGCTTGAGACCCTTGATCCGCAGTGGGCAGCCGCTCAGTCGCCGCGACTGGCGCCGGGCCCTCATCGCCACCGAGATCGTCTTCGCCAGCGACGTCTTCGGATCGGGTGGGGACTGGTCGACCACCACCGGCTTCTCCGACGAGGACACCATCCGCATCCTGCGCTCGCTCCAACGCAAAATCGCCCGTTCGGTGAGAATCCACCAACCCTAGGCTGCCTTGGTGGTCGCGTTTCGCCCGACGGGCACCCAGCGACCAACCCCTCGACGAGAAACCGGCTCAGAGGGTCTCGTCGAGGAAGGCGACAGTAGGGGTCAGCTGCGTACGCATGAAAGCGGGGTCCTCGTGCCCGGCGCCAGGCAGGATGGCCAGCGTCGCCACCCCGCCGGCTTTAGTCAGCGCCGCATACAAATGGCGGGACTGCCCGGCCGGCACAATACAATCAGCATCCCCGTGGGCGATCCGGAACGGTGGCAGCCGCCGTCCGGCCACAATGTACGTGTACGGAATCCCCACAGCACCTACATGCCCCGGCATGTTCGCCGCATCGGTGGGCCCGAACCAGTCGACGACAGCTTGCACCGCGCTCGAGACCTCCGCATTGCCCAGCGCCGCATCGTCGAAGACCGTGCGCTGGCCGCCGGTGACGCCCAGCATGATGGCCGTATACCCGCCCGCCGAGTCGCCCCACGCGGCGAACCGCTCCGGGTCCAGGTGATAACCCGCCGCGTTCGCCCGCAGGAAGCGCACCGCGGCCTTGGCGTCCTTGAGCGCCGTGCCGGGGTCGCGATCGAGTCGATAGTTGACGCTGGCGACCGCATAGCCCTTGGCGGTCAACGCCAGCACGTCGGGCACCTGGACCTGGACGATGTCGGTGCAGCTGGCCGGCTTCGGCGGGGGCGCGGACGGGTCGTATCGCGTGGCGATAGCGCTCTTGTCGCCGGTATGCCACCCGCCGCCGTGCACCCAGATGACCAGCGGCGCCGGGTCCGTCGCCCGCACCGGCAGATACAGGTCGAGTTGCTGCCACGGCGAAGTTGAAGCATAGGTCAGGTCGTGCAGGGTCCGCGCGGCCGTCTCGCTAGGCGCGGGCATCGCCACAGACCGGGACGAAGTGCAGCCGCCGAGGGCAACGGCCGCCGCGGCCACCAGCGAAAACAAGGCGGACGACTGCCTCATACCTCCAGCTTACTTGACCGCGATGGGATTGACCGGGGCGCCGACGGCTCCGGTGACCGGCAGCGGGGCCGCGGTGAGCCAGAATTCGTAGACGCCGTCGGCCGCGCAGTCGGCGGCGAGCGCGTCGAGGTCCCACATCTCGCCCAGGAACAGTCCTATGTGGGGGATCGCGACCTGGTGCAGCGGCTGGAAGGCGTCGTCGAACTCGTTGGGCCGCACCTCGAAGCCCCAGGTATCAGTAGCAATCGCGGCGATCTCGGTGCGGTGCAGCCAGTCGGCCGTGGTGAAGGACAAGCCTGGCGAGCCACCGCCCGCGTACTCGCCCCAGCCCTCCCGGCGGGCGCGGGCCAGCCGCCCGGTACGCACCAGCACGATGTCGCCGCGCCCGACGGATGCCGAGGCGCCCTGCCGTTCCATGGTCGCCCGCAGGTGTTCGGTGGTGATGGCGAAGCCGTCGGGCAACTCGCCGTCGGTGCCGATGGCGCGCCCCGCGTCGAGCAGCACGCCGCGCCCGGCGATGACGTCGGCGACGGTCTCGATGCCGGTGACCGCGTCGCCGAGGCTGGTGACGACCTGCCCGGCTGGCCGGCCGTTCCAGGCGACGCCGTGGTCGAAGATGTGGCCCAGCCCGTCCCATTGCGTCGAGCATTGCAGCGGCATGGCGATGATGTCGTCGGCGCCGCCGATGCCGTGCGGAAAGCCCTGGATGCCCGCGGCGGCGTCGGTCCCGGTGTCCAACATGGTGTGCACCGGGTTCGTGCGCCGCCGCCAGCCCCGTTGTGGACCGTCCATATCAAACCGTTGTGAGAGCGAAAAGGACACCCCGCGCCGCACCAGCGCGGCGCCTTCGATCCGCTTGGTGGCGGTCAGAAAATTCATGGTTCCGCGTACGTCGTCAGCGCCCCACCGCCCCCAGTTGGAGCAGCGTTTCGCCGCGTCCCGGATGGCGCTCTCGGGATCGGCGGGGTCCAGGCCGGTCATCCGCGCTCCCCGAACGTATCGGCGATCCAGTCGGCGATGAAGACACTGACGTGCGGCAGGTGATCGAGTCCAATGTGCTCGGCGCCGCCCTCGGCCGGAGTGAAGACGCGCAACTGCCGTTTCGGGCTGTTCACCGCCTGGTCATAGGAGCGGTGCGCGTACGCCAGCGGGATCTGCCGGTCGTTTTCGCCGTGCGCGATCAGGAACGGAACGGTGATCCGCTCGACGACCCCGTCGAGGTTGACCGCCTCGGCTTTCTTGAGGAACGCGTCGATGTCGTTCTCGCCCCACACCCACAGCACGTGCTCCCAGTAGTGTGGCACCGGATTCTCACCCTCGCGGTCCAGGCGGCGCTTCTGCACCGTGCCCCAGTCATGGTTGGCGCCCCAGGCCACACAGAGCGCCAACCGTTTCTCGTACGCGGCCGCGCGCGGGGCGTAGTAGCCGCCGAGCGACCAGCCGACCAGGCCGATCCGCACCGGGTCGACGTCCTCGCGCCGCTGCAGGAAGTCCACACACGCGGCGGCCCAGTCCTCGGTCTCGACCCGGGCGGCGAGGCCGTGGAAGCGCAACGCCTCGCCGCTGCCCGGGCAGTCGACCATCAGCGTCGAGATGCCCCGGGCGGCGAGTTCGTGCGGAAAGCCGGAAAGGTACATGTGCTCCTTTGTGGAGTCCAGCCCATTCCACATGATGATGCAAGGGGCCGGCGCAATACCTGAAGCCTTGGTGAAGTACGCGGGCAGCAGCTCCCCCTCGAACGGCACGGCGACCCGGGTGGTGGCCGGGTCGAGCAGGTCGAACGTCTTCTGCGCCAGGTCCAGGCAGCGCTGGTAGATCGCCCGGCGGTCCGGCGAGTGCGCGCTCTGCATCCGCTCCGCCTGGATCAGATAGTTCGTCGCGCGGTGGTAGCGCTGCCCGGCGGCCCGCCGGTGCCCGGCCAGTTCCTCGGCCTCGGCCTGCGCCTGCAGGTCGTCGACGACGGCCGTCCAGGCGGCCATGAAGTCGCTGGTGCCGACGTCCGATCCGGCGCGGGCGGCCGCGCGGATCGGCCGGCAGGCCCGGTCGACCTCGTCGATGAGCCCGCCACTGTTCAATGTGGCGACGACGCCCAGGTTCCAGACGTAGTTGCCGGGGAAGTACTCGAACATCACGGATGCCTTTCGGAACAGGTGCGGGCCTGGGCGAGATCGCGTTGGCGGACGGCCGGAAGGGTGGGTGCCGGTGGGCCGACGGCGACCCGGTTGCTGAGGCTGCCGATCCCCTGCACGGTCAAGGTGACCAGGTCGCCGGGCTGCAACGGCGGTGGCGTCTGCGCGCCGCTGCGGCCCCACAACTCGGCGAGGCAGCCGCCGTTGCCGACCGTGCCGGAACCGAGGACGTCGCCGGCCACGACACGGCTGTCGCGGGACGCGTACGCGATCATGGTTTCGAAGGTCCAGCCCATGTTGGACAGCAGGTCGTGTCCAATCTCGACACCGTTGACGGCCACCGAGCAACGCAGGTCGAGGAAGCCGGCGTCGTCCCGGTACGGTTCCAACTCGTCGGCGGTGACGATCCACGGCCCGAGCGTGCCGGCGAAGTCCTTGCCCTTGGCCGGGCCCAGGCTGACCTGCATCTCGCGGCGCTGCAGGTCCCGCGCCGACCAGTCATTGAGGATGGTGTAGCCGAAGACGGCGCCGCGGGCCTGCTCGACGGTCAGGCTCGTGCCGCCGCTGCCGAGCACGACGGCGACCTCCAGCTCGAAGTCCCGTGCCGCGCAGCCGGCCGGGAAGAGCACGTCGTCGCCGGGGCCGATAATCGTGTGCGGGTTGGTGAAATAGAACGTCGGCGCGTCAAACCAGGCCTCCGGGACGCCGCCGGCGCCGTCGATGCTGCGGCGTACGCCGGACACATGCTCTTCGAACGCGACGAAGTCCCGCACGCTGGCCGGGGCGAGCGGGGCGAGGAGCCGCACGTCGGCGAGCTCCACCCCGGCCGAGGCCGCGAGCGCGTCGGCGCCGAGTTCGAGCGCCGCTTCCAGGCCGTGCCCGATCACGGCGCGGGCGTCGAGGCCGTCACCGAACGGGTGCACCCGTTCGCGCGAGACGACCCCGGCCCGCTGAACGCCGTCGTGGTGATAGGTGGCGATGCGCATCCGGGTCGGCCTCAGACCGGCGGTGCGACGAAGACGCCGTGATCCGGGTCGTTGAACGACTGTTTGGCGACGAACTCGTTCATCGGGTTGGCCGTTCCCCACTGGTCGCTGACCATCGGATCGGAGAAGTCGTACAGATGCGGGTGCCAGGTGTCCTCGTCGAGCTGCTCCAGTTCGGTGGTGTATTCCACGGTATTGCCGTGCGGGTCCAGGAAATAGCTGAAAGTGTTGTTCCCGGCCAGATGCCGGCCCGGGCCCCAAACTTTCTCCACTCCGGACCGCAACAGCCGGCCGGTGCCGCGCAGATATTCGTCGATCCCGCGTAACTCGAACGACGCGTGGTGCAGCGAGGTGTGCGGGCCGCGCGCGATGGCCAGGCTGTGGTGATAGCGATTGGTCCGCAGGAACCACATCACCTCACCCAGGTGCGGCGACATCAGCGTGTCGGAGAGCGCGAAACCCAGATGCCGCCGATAGAACGCGACGGTCGCGGCCGGGTTCGCCGAGTTGATCACCACGTGCGAGAGCTTGACCGGGATAGACTCCCCCGCCTCGATCCGGCGATGCTCGCGCACTTCAACATCACAAGACACTTCGATCGTACGGCCGTCGATGTCGAAGAACCGGAAGCCGTAACCGCCGCCGGGGGTCTGCAGCTTGCCCGGCTCGCCGACCAGGGTGACGCCGTCCCGGCCGAGCCGCTCGGCGAGGGCGTCGACCTCGGTGGGCCCGGCGGCGCCGAAGGCGATCAGGTCCAGCCGCTTCTCCGCCGCCCGGCGCAGCCGCACCGAGTACTGCTCGGGCGAGCCCTCGGCGGCCAGGAACGCGATCCCCTCGTCGGTGGTCTCCGCAGCCAGGCCCCAGGTGCCGGCGAAGAAGTCGAGTTGCCGGTCGTAGTCCGGCACGGCCAGGTCGACGTGCCGCAGGTGGGTGATGAGTCGTTCGTCCATGACTGAGGTTTCCTTCGCCGTGCGGTCGGAGTCAGGCGGGCTCACTGAGCAGATGCGCGACGCCGGCCATCAGGCCCGGTACGTCGCCGCGTTCGTGGTCGAGCAGCCACTGGGCCAGTTGCAGGGAGGCGTCCACGACCGTCTTGGCGCGCGCGAACCGCCGGTCGGTGAAGGCCTGCCACATCGCGTCGGTCGGCTCGTCGGCGGCCAGCAGCAGTTCGGCCAGGACGGCGGCGTCCTCGAACGCCTGCGCGGCGCCCTGCGCCAGGGTGGGTGGGCAGGCGTGCACGGCGTCGCCGATCAGCACTACCCGCCCCCGGTGCCAGGGCGCGGGCAGGACGTGGCTTTCGAACCAGGTGTAGTTGACGCTCGACGCGTCGGTGAGCACGTCGCGGATGTCGTCCCACGGCCCGTGGTAGCTCTGCGCCAGCCCGCGCATCACCGCGAGCGCCTCCGGCGGGCTCAGCGTGCTGCGATCCTTGGCGTCCTCGACCAGGTAGGCGTACAGGGAATCGGCGCCGGTCGGGCAGTAACCGGCGATGTAGCAGGGTCCGCCGTAGTAGAGATCGGTGCGGGTCACGCTCGCCGGCCGCGAGGTGAACGCCCGCCAGATGCCCATCCCGGTGCCGCGGGTCTCCAGGTTGATGCCGAGCATCCGACGGGTCCACGAGCGGATCCCGTCGGCGCCGACGACCAGGTCGTAGCGGCCGGTGCCGGAGTCGGCGAAGGTGACGTCGACCCCCGCGGCGTCCTGGTCCAGCGCGGTGCAGGTGGTGCCGGAGCGGACCTTCGCCCCGGCCGCCGCCGCCCGGTGCAGCAGGATTCGGGCCAGGGTGGGCCGGTACATGCCGACGGTGGCGGGCAGGTCGGCGCCGCCGGTGCGCACATCGTCGAGTTCGGCGACGAGCGTGCCGTGCGGGTCCGGGGCGCGCAGCCCGAGCGAGTCGAACGCGTAGCCGTGCTCGAGCACCTGCTCCTCGACGCCGAGCCGGCGCAGCACCCGCAGCGCGTTGCCCTGCAACGTGATGCCGGAGCCGAGCGCGCCGGCGTCGGGCTTGATGTCGACCAGGTCGACCGAGACACCGCCCTCGGCAAGCAGAATGGCCGTCGCGGCCCCGGCAGCACCGCCACCCACGACGAGCACGTTACGAACTGCCGACATGACGGATGCCCCTTTGTTTCGGCTGTGTGACTCAGCCCAATGTCGCCGACGCCCTGGCCATCAGGAAGACCAATTCGTTGATGCCGGCCATCCACGGCGTTTATGGTGACCGGATGACGGTCGACCGCGTGCTGGTCAATCTGGACCTGAATCTGCTGGTCACCCTCGATGTGCTGCTGCGCGAGCGCAATGTCACCCGGGCCGCCGAGCAGCTGGGCTCCAGCCAACCCGCGGTCAGCGCCGCCCTGGCTCGACTCCGCCGGCATTTCGGCGACCAGCTGCTCAACCGGGTCGGCAACCGCTACGAGCTCACCCCGCTCGCCGCACACCTGGTGGCCCGCACGGCACCGGCCCTCGCCGGCGTCCGGCGGGTCTTCAGTGTCAGCACCGAGTTCGATCCGGCCACCGTCGAACGCGAGTTCACAATCGCCACATCCGACTACGCCGCCACGGTCCTCGGCCCGATCGCGGCGCGCCTGCTGGCCGAGCGGGCCCCCGGCATCCGGCTGCACCTGCAGCAGCAGACGCCCGCCACCGTCGACCACGCCGTGGACACGCTTCGCACCGTCGACGGCATCGTCCTGCCGCACGGCTTCCTCACCGACATCCCGCACACCGAGCTGTACGAGGACCGCTGGGTCTGCATCGTCGCACGCGACAACGACGCCGTCGGCGCGCAGCTGACCCTGGCCCAGCTCGGCGAACTGCCCTGGGTGGTCCTCTACAACCTGCCCACGGCATTCGCGCCGGCCACCCAGCAGCTACGAATGATCGGCGTAGAGCCGCACGTCCAGGTGGTGGTCGACGGATTCCTGCCGATGCCGTTCCTGGTGGCGGGCACCAACCGGGTGGCCCTGATCCAGGAGCACCTCGCCCGCCGAATCGCCGGAGTCGCCGACATCCGGGTAATGGCGTGCCCGTTCGAGGCGGTGCCACTCGCCGAGGCGTTCTGGTGGCACCCGATGTACCGCGCCGACCCGGCCCACGCATGGCTCCGCGACCTGCTCACCGAGGCAGGCCGACAGCTCACGGCAGGCGACCGATAGCCCGGGCAGCAGTTGTCGGCGTACGCCTTAGTCTGGCTCTGACAAGATTTTCGTAGCGGAGATCGTTAGGGAGCTGCGGGGTTGCGAGGACGGCCCAGCCCATTCTGGTCCTCAGCTAGTGATCGCAAATGGCCGGACGATCGTGACGTCGCCCGGCGCGTTCTGCCCTGTTCGACGGTAGGTGATCGCCCATGCGGTCCGAGTGTGTGTGATCTGGTCTATAGCGTCCGTGACGCACGTGCGGGTCGAATGGCGGCCATGCTGCCCGCCGACGGACATGTGCACACTGAATGGTCGTGGGACTGCGAGCCCGGCGACATGGAGGCCAGTTGCGTCCGGGCGATGGTAGTAGGTCTGCCGGCCATCGCCTTCACCGAGCACCTCGACTTCACGGTCTGGACCGGCGTGGAACCGGCGCCGGACGCCCCTGCGAAGGTGACTGACCTGATCACCGAGGACGGGACGCTGGCCCCGCCGCCACTCGACGTCGATGCGTACCTGGCATGCGTACAACGCTGCCGCGAGAAATTCCCCGACCTGCTGATTCTCACCGGTGTGGAAGTCGGGGAGCCGCATTGGCATCGAGATCAGGTTGCCGCGGTCCTCGGGGCGGGACAGTTCGACCGCGTGCTCGGCTCCTTGCACACCCTGCCGCTGGGCGCCGGCCTCAACGAGCCGGGCGAGCACTTCGCACGCCGGCCGGCCGACGAGGTGGTCCGCGACTACCTGGCCGAGATACCCCGGCTGGTGGCCGGCTCCACGGACTTCGAAGCGCTCGCCCATATCGACTTCGTCAGCCGGTACTGGCCCGCGGCCGCCGGCCCCTTCGACCCCGCAGATTTCGAGGAGGAGTTCCGGCATGCGCTGACGACGGTGGCGGCCGCAGGCAGGGTACTGGAGGTCAACACGAACCGCAGGCCATTCCCCGAGATCGTGCGGTGGTGGAGAGAAGCGGGCGGCAAGGTGATCACCTTCGGCAGCGACGCGCATTATCCCGGCGGCGTGGGCGGCGGCTTCGCACAAGCAGTCGCCATGGTCGAGGCGCTGGGCTTCCGTCCCGGCCGCCACCCCTACGACAGGTGGTACGCCTGACGTGGGGCTGAATCGGCGGCCGCCCGTTTCACCGACGAGGAATACGAGATGGCAATTGCCACACGGCTCGACCGGCCAGGCCATGTGGGAGCCGCATCCCGCCGCTGCGAATCTTCCTCGTCTGCCGATCTCCAGAAGGAGGCCACCGTGGATAACGAGACGCGTGCAGCGAACTCGGCTGGTTCGCCCTCGACCAACTCCCCACGCCACCTTTCGAACCGGACGTACCCGTCCTCAACGACGCGGCGGCGGCAAGACAGTCCTTTCGTCGACTAGCCGTACCGTGCTCGAAACACGCAAGATCAGGTGCACTGATCTGGTTCCCCTCTAGGTCAAGGGATCATGGTGACTTTGTTTTAGGCTTCTTGGTGGCGGGTCCGGGTTGTGACTTGTCCGAAGAGGCGGCTGTCGGGATCAGGCCGTCCGCGCTGGATTGCAGAGTCGCTCCCGAGTGTCCTCCCGGACCCGTTTCACCAGCTCCGCGCGTTGCGGCGTCGTGGAGCATCCGCTTGTAGACGACGTCGGACAGATGACGTTTGAGAGCACGGAGCGCTTCCATCGTGGTTTTGCCTTCGGCGAGGCGGCGCCGGTAGTAGGCGCGGCCGGGCGTGTCCCGGCGTAGCTGGACGATGGCCATGATGTGCAGGGTCCGGTTGATGCGCCGGTTGCCGGCGCGGGAGAGCCGGTGGCGGCGTTGGTCGCCGCAGGACGCTTCGAGCGGGGCGGTGCCGTTGCAGGAGGCGAAGTGCGCCGGGGTGCGGAACCGGTGGATGTCGGCGATGTCGCCGATCAGCCGGGCCGCGCCGGACGGGCCGATCCCGTGCAGCTCGGTCAGGGTGCTGCCGTGCTCGGTGACCAGCTGACGCAGTTGCTTGTCGGCTGCCCGGATCTTGGCGTCGATCGTGGTGAGCTCCTCGATGAGTTCCCGGGCCAGGTCGTGGCGGGTCTGGGCGACGATGCCGGCCGGTTCGGGTGCGGTGCGTAGCAGGTAGCTGGCCTGGCCGCGGGTGAGGAACTTCTTCGCCCTGCCCGGGATGAGCTGCAGCAGCAGCTGGTGGATGCGGCTGATGATGTCGGTGCGGGCCCGGCCGAGTTCGTCGCGGCGGTCGACCAGCAGCCGCACCACAACCGTGACATCGTCCGCGGCGACAGGGCGCAGGCCGTGGCTGCGCAGGCCGGCGACCGCGACGCTGTGCGCGTCGACCGGGTCGCTCTTGCGGCCTTGCCCGGTGTCGAAGACCCGGACGCGGGCCGACAGTTTCGCCGGCACGTCGAGCACCGGTTCGCCGTCGGCGACCAGCCGCTGGGCGATGTGCCGGCCGATGCCGTAGCTGCCTTCGACTGCCCAGACCCGGTCGGTGAAGGCCCGACCGGCCGCGAGCATCTGCTGGTATCCGTCGGTGTCGGTGCCGCGACGTATGACCGCGACATCACAACAAACTCCGTGTTGCGGTCAACGACTTAACGCATCGAGCAGCACCTCAGCGATCACACCCGGTGGTCGCAAATTTCGCCGACCCGGCCAGGCACCGACAGCGATCTTGAGTGCACTACTTTCGGCATGTCCGTGCGCGGATCCCTGCTGGTTCGCCGTAGCGCTATGTGATGACGGTGCCAGGCTGCTGGTGCTCGGCCGGGTGGTACACCGTTCGCACTCGGGCGGCGGGTTGTCAGCCGCGGGGCAGTGGCGGCCGGGTACGGGCCCAGTCGGTGGCCCGTTCGTAAGCGCGAGCGGCTCTGAGTACGAGTGCATCGGCGTGGCGAGGGCCGACGATCTGCAAGCCGACTGGAAGGCCGCCTGAAGTGAATCCGCAAGGCACGCTCGCGGCCGGCTGTTGGGTCATGTTGAACGGGTACGTATAGGGAGTCCAACTGGTCCAGTCCACCGAATGCCAACCGTGTGGGACATCCCTACCTTTCGGGAACGCGGTGATCGGCAGGGTCGGCGTGAGCAGCAAATCGTAGGACTGGTGGAAGCGGCCCATCCGCACGCCGAGATCCACCCGCACCGCGGTCGCCTCCAGATAGTCCGCGGTACTGACGCCAGCAGCCCATTCCACACCGCGGCGCAGGCCAGGATCCACCCGCCGCCGGGCGTCAGTGCCGTAGGCCTCAAGGACCTTGGCTGCGCCCGCGAACCACAGCACATGGAAGGCGTCGACCGGATCGGCGAAACCGGGATCGGCCTGCTCGACGTGCGCACCGGCATCGGCCAGGACCGCGGCAGCGGCCCGCACCGCGGCCTCGACCTGTGGGTCGTTGCGCACGTAGCCCAGATCCGGCGAGAACGCGATGCGCAAGCCGCGCACGCCGTCGTCCAGCCCGTCCAGGAACGACGCGGCCGGGGTGGGCAACGCCGACCAGTCCCTCGGGTCGAAGCCGGTGAGGATGTCGAGCATCAAAGCGGCATCCGCGACGCAGCGGGTGATCGGGCCGGCGTGCGAAAGGGTCCCGAACGGGCTCGCGGGCCACACCGGGACCAGCCCGTACGTCGGCTTGATCGTGACCGTACCGGTGAACGCGGCGGGAATGCGCAGTGATCCACCACCGTCGGTGCCGACCGACCACGCGCCCATGCCGAGCCCGACCGCCGCCGCGCTGCCCCCGCTCGATCCGCCGCAGGTCAGCGCGGCATCCCATGGATTGCCGGTGGGGCCGTGGCGCAGCGAGTCCGTGACGCCCTTCCAACCGAACTCCGGCGTCGTGGTCTTGCCCAACAAGACAGCTCCTGTTTCCCGGAGCCGGGCCACCGTCGGGGCGTCCTCAGTCCATAACCCGCGCTCATCGATCAGGTTTGTGCCGCGCAGCGTCGGCCATCCACGG
>Ga0307515_10009598_pt1 | contig 18689 bp, 18 predicted proteins | sample 17_EM_MG_FD_194513 | JGI IMG/M metagenome (GOLD analysis project Ga0307515, IMG submission 194513) | Populus trichocarpa ectomycorrhiza microbial communities from riparian zone in the Pacific Northwest, United States - 17_EM | ecosystem: Host-associated > Plants > Roots > Unclassified | place...
TCGACCGGGACCGATGCCGGTGACCACTTACACGCTAGAAGCCGGCGAACGTGAGCAGAGCCGTCAATCGACCGGGACCGAGACCGCGACGATGCCGGTGGTGACCACTTACATCCTAGAAGCCGGCGAACGTGAGCAGAGCCGTCAATCGACCGGGACCGATGCCGGTGACCACTTACACGCTAGAAGCCGGCGAACGTGAGCAGAGCCGTCAATCGACCGAGACCGCGACGATGCCGGTGGTGACCACTTACTTCCTAGAAGCCGGCGAACGTGAGCAGAGCCGTCAATCGACCGGGACCGAGACCGCGACGATGCCGGTGGTGACCACCTACCTCCTAGGCGCCGGTATATGTGAGCACCTAGTGCTCTCTATTTAAACGTGATTCTGGAATGGCTACTCACACGCTAGAGGCCGAATGAGCGCTGCCATTTTCGATCAATTATATCGTCTACTTACTGTCTACAAGTCGGCGAATATGAATATTGTCATTCCCATTCATCTACTGGGACGCTGCAGATGTCGACTTACAATCTTGACCAGCGAACGTAAATCTTAGTGATATAGAATAGTAACCGTATGTGTTGAGGATTCTTACTTACCATCTAGAGGTAAGTGAGGATAACTGTGTTAGCCCCCATCATCAACTATAATTTCTCAGTGGTAACTTACATTCTGCAAGTCGACAATGTAAGTAAAGCTCATCTCCTGCTATCCTACGCGGTATGGTCGGTCTTACCTCCTATATTCCAGAATGCATAGTGAGCGTCACCCCCAAAAGTGATTTTGTACTTACAATCTAGTAGCCGATAAGCATAAGTATAGTCAGTAAACTAGTGAGTGTAGATATCTTCCTACCCTCCTTGGCATTCTGTTGATCGCTCGCAAAAAAGGGTTTTGTAACTGAGGTTCACGCTCCAGCTCTTGTGTCTGGGGGATTTAGATGGTTTTATGAATGCATGTGTTATCGATTGGGCAGGGTTCCGCCGTAGGTTGCACGGATGATATAAATATGACGTCTCTGTTCAACACTGAGGGGATGATGGGGGATTGTTGGGACGCTACAACATGAACTTTTCCTTTGTTGCATTTGGAGTAGCGGAGGGAAGGTAGATGAATGTCATGCTCGCAAGCGAGCGAATACAATATGATTGCAAACAACTAAACTCCGAAATACAAATGTGATCAGGAATTGATGAGATGCACTACACCATATATCACTGAATGTTTTACCACGCGCTTCATAATTATCGGCCCCCACTAGAAAGGCTACGATTATCGCGAGTTTCTGAGTTACGTTGGGGGGGTAAAGAGGAGCCCAGACACGCTGAGGCGTAGGACGACAGAGGAAGCGAGTCATTTACCTGCGAAACGATTTTGAACGCTACCAGATAAACCGGAAATCCGAGACTCGTTCGATCTAGTACTCGCGAGATTATTCCAGACTCCAGTCGCATAAACAACCCCGCTCGCTAACCGTTTATGGATGGACGAATATACATATGCAAATGATGTACCGACAGCGACCGGGTTTAATTTTTGACAATTATAGGCAAAACAAAGGCGTGGGGGCTGTTTACGTTTAACCAATCGGACTTCAAACATCGGGCGCCCATCTAAATATATAACTTAGACCATGCAAGTACATGAACTTTGGAGGTCAAGACTCAACAACGCTAGTTTGCAAGGATGCCAGGAATAATTTTGAGACGGGTCCGCCAGTGCCCAACCAACCAAACCTCTCATTCCTCGAATTCTATTATTATTTTTGTTTTTTTTTTAATCATACTGTATTCACTCTACTTAGAGTATGACAGCCCCTTACTCCCCTCCGCCTCCGGGCTAGCCGGCTAGATGGCGGAGCTCCGCTCCTACTACCCGTCGTCCCCTTTTTTGTTTGTTTTAATCATACTGTATTCACTCTACTTACAGTATGACAGCCCCTTAGTCCCCTCCGCCTCCGGGCTGGCCGGCTAGATGGCGGAGCTCCACTCCTACTACCCATCGTCCCCTTCTGACAAAAGAAAAGAAAGCATCTGAAAGCGGTCGATATAATACAAAGGAGAAGGGATGAAATCCATGAGAGCCCGCTGGCCCTTACTCCTCCACCCGTTGCCTGCCGGCCCATTACTCCTCCACACGTTGCCCGCCGGCCCATTACTCCTCCACCTGTTGCCCGCTGGCTGTTGCCCCGCCACCCGTTTGGGGCGGGAATGTCCCGACATCAGTGGCCCCCAGGAAGTCCATCACTGCTTTGTCGCATTTGTCCATGGAGAGCAGCTCAGAGACTTGCATGTGTCAGCATCTGCCCGCTCTCCATCCCGTCGCTTTTCCCACCTTTTTTCAGAGCGTTTTCTGCTGGTCTTTAGAACAGCTTCAGTGGCAGAAGAGATGCTGCCGCGTCTGGGCCGTCGTGCTTCCGCCGCCACACCACCAGCATTTGTCATTGTTTCATTGTCTGAGCTATTTTAGGTATGTGCCCACTGGCGTGTGTCCGGACTTCAGTCGGTAAAACCTGGCAGCTAGAGGCTTCACGTTATTCGTTGGGATGGGTCTCTTGCTCCCAGCTTTCCCTTTCGGCCTCAAGCGTTGATGATTGCTGCATTTGGTGGCCTCCCACTTGGCCTTCGCCGGCCTCTTTGCTTCTGAGATTGGTCTGGTCCTGTTCGCCGCCGACGTGTACACTCACTCTCTCACTGCGCCTGTCCTGCGGCCCTCTCTCACTAGATTCGCTTGGCGGGCTGCATGCTCATTCCCGGGGATGCCCATGTGTCCCGGGACCCAGTGTATCCCAGTCACAATACCTGCTTCGCAAATGGTCCTCGCACTCCAGTGAATCCACCTGGCTAGAGGTTGCCCTGGCCCAGGCTGCAGGTGCTCTATTCGTCGAATGGCCGCTTGCAAGTCTCTCAAGACGGCTACCTTTGTCACTCCCTGAGGCTGCAGCATATGCCTCTTCCTCACTGACTCCCAGCATGCGAGTCCGATTGCCCACAGCTCTCCATCATGGTCCTCCATTTGTCAGTGGCCCAGGTGGCTGCGGAAGGCTTTCCAACAGTCTCTGTGCTTGCACACTGCGGCGGTTACTACTCTGCCGTTGTCGGATCGCAACCCGTCCATCCACCACATCCAGACCCCTGCACCAACTTTGGCCTCTCTATCCCTCGCCTAGTGGATCGCCTATCTCTTAGCCGCTGGGTCTTCGCTCAGTATGACCGTGTTGACAGCCAGGTCTTCTTCAGGGTTGGGCCAGCGCATGGTGTCTGCTTCCCAGCCTCGCTCGGGCTCTTTTATGATAACTCTGCACATCGGTGCACCAGATGTGGGGTGGTTGTGCACCGCCTGTAGTTTTGAGCCTTCGCAAGCGCTTGCGAGCCTTGCTGTGAATTGTTGCTGCCTGGCATCCGGGGCTACTGGCGCTGGTGTGAGCCCTGACTCTCTCATAGGTGCTCCCGTTGGCATCGTGGGGAGGGAGCCCAGGGTTGATCTACATTGCCAATTGAGCAGGAGTTGAAAGTCCTCTCGTCTGCCAATCTCTCTCGGGTCACACCAGAGCTCGCTTCCATACAACAGGACGGTTTGAACGCAGGCTATCTGGACAGCTTTTACACGCTCCAGGACGATTGAGTGCATCTTCGTGAGTACACACAATTGGGCTTCTGCTGCTCTGGCCTTCGTCATGCATCGGTTGAGGTGCTCTTTGAAGGTCAGGTGGGCGTCCCTCCAGACTCCCAGCCATGGGGTCGCCTCTTTCTGGAATTGGATGAAGCCGTTTCCTACCTTTATATTGGCTGTGAGTTTGGGCCGCAAGTGCTTCTTGTGGCCTCTCCTGAGTGTGAAATGTGTTGCCTCCATCATTGCAGTGACAAACTAGATATCTCGTCTGCTGGCCCACTCGATGGGCTTTGCTGCGCAGCCTTGATGTTTTTCGACCACCTGGTTCAGGTTGTCCCTGGTTGCCACCCATCCAAGGTCGTCTACAAAGCAGAGGCCTTTGGCTTGGACTCTCTCTTCCACCCACTTTATCAGTCCAGCAGTGTGTATCACAAAGAGAATTGGTGATATGGGTGAGCCCTGCAGGACACTTGCTTCCACGGGGTGTCTCTGTATGACATTGCCTTCAATTATGATCTCCACTGTCCCCTCTGAGAGAAACCTCTCGGTCCATCGTATGAGATCACCATCTATCTTCTTGGCCTTCATTGCATTGATCTGCCTTCCTCTGACTACACTTAGGAATGCTGCCTTGATGTCCATGAAGAGGGCGCCGGTGATAATGTCTTCTTTCCACGAGGCATGCGCTCTCTCGACCGTGATCGCTGCATAGTCGATGGCCGACCTTTTCCTTGTGCTGCCAAAGTGGCCATGGCCTAGCTATTCTCTTCGCTCGGCCTCGCCGGATAGCAGCTCTGTGACTACTTCCTCGATGTCTCTCCCCATGCAACTGAGTACGAAGATTGTTCAGTATGATTTCAGCTTCATATAATCCTCCTCTCCTGGTTTTGGTATCACCACCCGACTGGCGCATTTCCAGACGGCTGGGTGACGACCCTCTTGGACTGCGTCCTTCTCTAGTCCTGCAATTCTCGTTCTGCTCCACTTCCAGAGTAACTGTATGGCTCAGAACGGCAGCTTATCTCGGCCTGGGGCATTCTTAACCGACTGCGAAAACAGAGCTCGTTCGACTGACTGCTCAGTTATGTGTTCGTGGGCTTGGCCTGCTGGATGTAGTTTGTAGTACTGTTCCGCGTCATTCAGGGGGAATGACTCTCCTCTGAGCATTTCCTCCTTTTTGGCAATGGTAGTTGCATGCTTGCCCTCTCTGTCAGTCAGTGCTTCCACAGTGGCTCCCGCACGAGGGTTGGTGAACTTTGCTGCCCTCCAGACCTCTCCACCCCTAGGGATCTGCAAGCAGTCATTTGACATCCGGCTCTTGGACTGTCAAATTGACTTCTGTTGTTCTGCTTTCGCGCGCGCTGCCGCCTCTGATCTCCTTCCCCTTCTTCTGTCTTCTCTCCCCAGTGCGCTACTCCTCGCCTTGATCTCGCTGTTCCACCACAGCTTCGATCGAGCGCAGATTCTCATTTTCTTTGCTTTCGCATCAAGGACTTTGCTCAGTGTTTCTTGACATCATTCGGCCTCTCGCTCTACATCATCTCCCATGCATTGCTCACCTAGGTGGGCCCTTTCTCTCTCCAGCTTCTTCCAAAATTTCTCTGCTGCTTCCTCGTCCTCTTTGACATGGCGGCCAGATTCCATCCCATGACTTGCATGTAGTCTGCCTGCTCCTCTTTGTCGACGTTAAACTCCCACTGGATCAGCTCGTGGTCGAAGCCTGTAGCATGGCTCAGATCCAGTGTGGTCCATCGCGTGATCGGTTGGCTGGCTAGGGTCAGGTGAATGGTCGATTAGCCATCTTCGCTATTTCTCGCCCAGTGGGGAGTGGGCAGGTGATTATTTCCCATCTCTAGCTCGTATTCGTCTATAATCCTCTCCCAAAATGTCTCATCGCGTTGTTCCCTGCATTTCCAGACCCACCTTGGGCTGTGTGCATTCATGTCGCCCTCGATTATCGTCCCACCTCCCTGCCAGATGGCTCTGTGCCAGTTTAACTTCCTCGCCCGTCTCCATCCAGTCTGTTTGTCTCTTTGATCGTAAACGTTGATAATCCTTGTCTTCTCTTCATCTCTTCTTTTTACATGAGTCACCATGACATTGTCGTTTGCGCCCCTGCTGAGGTCTGTCCATTCGTCAGTTGCAAAGCCACTTCCCTTGTGCACCGCCGTCCACACTCTCTTTTGTTTTATACTGTCATACGCCAGTTGACAGATTCCGATTCTCCCTTTTTCCCCCGACGGCTCCTTCCAAAGTACGGAATCCGCTTTTTGATCCACTCGCATCTCCAGCGCTGCCATGGTCCACGTGTAAGACCTGGCACAATTGTGCTGGGTTGATCTAATGATGGGAAGCAGCGGCTCCCATTGCGATCTCTGAAGTGGTCTCACTCATGATCACGTCTCTCTCCACCTGCGCCACATCCATCTCCCCGCTACTGCCTCCACCCTCGTCGGCCATTGGCTCCCCTTCTCCGTTCCTTGTATTCCTAGCTTCCCTGCTGCCAAGCGCTCCTCTTGTGGCCCCCGTTACCTCCCTTGTCTCTCGTGCATTCAGTTGCACTCTCCTGCTCTGTCAGGCCATTGTGATGGCCTCGATTTTCTTCGCACACTTTCCGCTGAATGCAATATGATTCCCCTTGCAGTTCTGCCATTTTTCTTGCGTGTGGCTGCATACTGCCCCTGGTTTCGATGAGCACCCAACCAGGTTGCTCCTGTGCTCGCTCCATCGGTGAAGTCCGGCGAAGTAGCCGCAGTTTGGTCGATGTTGGCTGCAGTTGCTCACGATGTCACCCCATCCACAGCAGAGCTCAAAGAGGCTGTCAGGGCCAGCATTTGTGTACGGATCGACTTTGTATTGTACTCCCGCCAGCATTACCCCTCTGTTAACTATTCCTGGAGCCACCTTCTTCCCCCTCACAATGAAGACTACCAATGATGCCTTGATTCCTCCTCTCTGCTCTCTCTCCCTGATGGTTCAGGGGTTCGATAGCCATCTCAATTGAGCAGGAATTGCCACTCCCTCGTTCTCTGCCTGAATCTCCTCCCTCATTGTGCGTTGTCCTTTGCTGCCCTTGCCCATGTATCTCACTAGCCGGACAGTGTGAATTTTCAGTCTTTCCCAAGATTCGTTTCCTTCCACATCGATGATCCCCTTGTCCACTGTTCTGGCTGCCTGAATAATGATATCTCGGAACAGAAGAGCCATCTCTGCAGTTGGGTTTTGGTACGTGAGTGCGGTTATTGTGCCCTTCACATTCATTCGCGTATTGATGATCCGGACATGTGCCGGGGCGTGCTGCTGGAACAGTGCTCTGTTCACTGCTGATGTGATTTCGTCATCCATCATTCTGGGTAGGGGGATACGTTCGTCCTTCCTCAAAATCAGGTGTCTGTCTGCCATACCTGAGCCGGAAGTCGGAGCAGTTCCCAGGAGCGGTACACTTTCGCCTCGTTTTAATCTCGGGTGTCTCTCTGCCATGCTTGGTCCGCCTGGCCGGATGGGTGCCCTCTGACTCTGGGTTCTGGGTAGGACTGTCTCCCACCATGTCGCAGGTGTGGGTGCTGACTTTGGCTTGGGTTTGTCCTGCGGTTTCGGCTGCAATTTGAGTGGCAGTTTGGGCTTGGGTTGCGGCTGCAGCTGGTTGCGCTCCTCTGATCTTCCTTCCTGCGTTGTATCTGCATGTTGCGAGGCCTCTAGCCCCCTGCCGTCCATCCTCGCAGTCTTGTCTCTTTATTTCTCCCTCGCTTGCTGACCTAGTGCTACTTCTTTCATGACCTTCGCAACCGTATTTGTGATGCCTGCCCCCCATAGCTAGTCGTCCTCGTGGCGGGCATCCCACTTCTGCTCACTCTCCTGCATCCAGGCCATCATTGCTAGCCACTGTGCCTCGTCGTGGGCTGCCTGGGCTTCCACCAAGTTTGTTAGGTGTCCAATGGTTTGGTGCAGCTGGGTTAGCTCCTGCTCCTGCTGTTGCATTCTTCTCTCTATGCGGCTCCTCCAATCACTGGGGGCCGAAAACTGGGTCCTCCTTCGCCGCTTTCCATTCTCGTTTGTCCCCATCGGCTTAAATCTGATTGTGCGTGCAGTCTCCGTGGCGGTGGGTGTCGCCGCTGTCGCCATCTCCATTGCCTCATCCATAGGTGCATCACTTCTCGTTTCTCCTACTGCTCCCGCGTCCCAGTCGCTCTTCTCGCTCATTCTGCCTTCGCTCATGATTGCTGTGACATAAACCTCCTTTCCAGGGTACTCCTCGTCTTCGCTTGCTCTTTGGTCGACATGTTGCGTCAGTCACCTTTTCTGGCAAGACTCGAGGCAAATGATCTGATCTGTGTGGATTCACATGCACACCCTCCTCCGGTGGTCCAGATGGTGCGGGGAATCATGTTCTGGGGTCACTTCGACATTGAAAATCGATTGCCGCTCTCCGTTTTCCAATTGCTGTTGTTGTTGTTGACTTAACGCATCATTTTCTTTTGCCAAGGCGTGTTTGTTGAACAATATGTAACTCTCTGTTGCGCGGTACCCATCGTCCCCTTCTGACAAAAGAACAGAAAAACATTTGAAGGTGGTCTATATAAACTACAAAGGAAATATGATGAAATCAGGGAGAGCAGGTTCTTACTCCTCCACCCGTTCCCTGCCGGCTCTGACACCTACTCCACCGCATGTTTGGGCAGAAACGTCCCGATATTGGTAGCCATCAGGAAGTCCATCACGAACTTATCGCTCTTCTCCATGGAGAGCAGCTCAGAGACTCCCACATGTCAGCAGCTGTCCGCTCTCCATCCCATTGAGTTACCCACTTCTTCCCATAGTGTCTTCTGCTGGTCTGTCCACCGGCTGCAGTGGCGGACGAGATGCTCCCCCATCTGGGCTACCGTTGTACGTCCGGCGCCGGGTAACCACCATTTGTCATTGTCTCGGTGTCTGACCCGTTCTTGGTATGTTCCCACCGGCGCATGTCCGGAATTCAGTCTGTAGAACCTGGCTTCCCGTGGTTTCGCACAATTCAGTGGGATGGGTCTCTTGCTCCCAGCTTTCCCATTTAGTCTGCAACCCTGATGTTTGCTGCAGTTGTCGGCCTCCCATTGAGCCTTCGCTGCCGTCCTGGCTTTTGAGAGTCATCTTGTCCTGCTCGCCGGGTAGGGGTAAACTCGCTCTCGTACTTTGCCTGATTAGCGGCGCTCTCTCATTAAAGTCGCTTGGCGATCTCCTTCCTAATTGCCGGGCATTCCAGAGTGTCCTGGGACCCAGTGGATATCGGTCTCTATGCTGGCTTCATCTGAAGTTCTTGCACGCTGGTTGATCCACCTGCCTAGGGGCTGTCAGGGCCCAGGTTTCAGGTGCTCTGTTCTTTGAATGGCTGCTTGTGAGTCGCTGAAGTCAGCGGCTTTTGTCACTCCATGTGTCTGCAGTGTGTGGGTTTCATTACTGACTACCGGAGTGCGACTCCGATTGCCCGTAGGTCTGCATTGAAGACCTCCATCCATCTGGTGCTGAGGTGGCTGCGAAAAGCTCTCCAGCCGTCTCTGTGCTTGCATACTGCCACGGCACTCACTCTTCCGTCATCGGATCGCACTCCGTCCGTCCACCTCATCCAGACCTGCACCCCCACCTCTGCCTCCCTCTCTCACACACGAAGTACCACCTCTATTGTGCTGTGCTGTGATCGCTGAGTATGACCGTGTTGACCACCGGTTCATTGCCAAGCTTGGGCCAGCTCATGGTCTCTGTCTCTCGGCCGGGTTCATGGAGTGTCTTGATGACTCTGCATCTCAGCGCACCCGAGGTGGGGTGGTTGTGGATCCTCTTCAGTTTTTAGCGATCAAATGCATTTGCAAGTCTCGCTGTGTATTGTTGCTGCCTGGAGTCGAGGGCAACTGGTGCAGATGTGAATCCTGAATCCCTCATCAGTGCCCCCAGTGGCTGCATGGGCAGGGCACCCAGGGTTGACCTGGCGGGCCAATGAGGAAGGAGTTGAAGATCTTCTCGTCTGCCGGTTGTTTTGGGGTCCCGCCAGAGCTCGCTTCCATACAGCGCAACATCTTAGACGCAGGCAATATGGAACCCTAGTACCCGCTCTGGGACGATGCCGTGCATTGTTATGAGTACACGCAGTTGGGCTTCTGCTGCCTGTGCCTTCTCCCTGCAATGGTTGTGATGCTCTTTGAACATTAGGTGGGCATCCATCCAGACTCCCAGCCACCATGTCGCTTGCTTGCTGAATCGGATGATGCCTTTTCCTACTGTGATTTTAGTGGTGAGTTTTGGCCCGAGGTGCTTCTTTTGGCCTCTACTGTATGTGAAGAGTGCGGCGTCCATCTTCACAGTGTCGAACTGGAGGTCTTCCCTGTTAGCCCATTCGATGCTCTCCACTGCGCAGGCTTCAAGTTTCTTGACCACCTGGTTCACGTCCTTCCCGGTTGCCACCCATCCGAGGTCACCTATCAAGCAGAGGCTTGTCGCTTGGACTCTCTCTTCCACCAACTGTATAAGCCCAGCATTGTGTATCGGAAAGAGGCCCTGTGGTACGCCTGCTTCCACGGAGTGACTCTGCAAGACTTTGCCCTGGACTACGATATCCACCGTTCTGGCTGAGAGAAAGGTTTTGGTCCATGGTATGAGGTCTCCATCTATCCGCGTGGCCTTCATTGCCTGGATCAGCCTCCCTCTCACCACACTTGGGAACACAGCCTTGATATCCATCACAAGGACCCCCGCAATATTCTCTTCATTCCATGCTGAGTGCGATCTGTCCACCATGATGGCTGCTGCATTAATGGCCGATCTTTTGTTTCTACTGCCAAACGGGCCGTCACTCAGTGGTGCTCTTTTCTCGGCCTTGTTGGACTGTTGTTCTGCGACTACTTTCTCAATGCTTTTTCCAATGAAGCTGAGCAATGAGATCATGCGGTATGATTTCAGCCTCGTATCGTCCTCCTTTCCTGGTTTCACAATCACTGCGCCGCTGGTGTGCTTCCATACTGGTGGGTGGCATCCCGTTCGGAGTGCCGCTTTTGTTATTCCTACAATTCCCATCCCGTTCCACTTTCAGAGTAGCCTTACAGCTCCGAAAGACAGCTTGTCTGGGCCTGGGGTTTTCATGACAGACTGCGAGGATAGAGCTCCTTCAACTGACTGCTCAGTTATGGGCTTGTGGGCAGGGCCTGCTGGAGGTAGTTCGTAGTACTGGTCACCATTGTCTGGTGGGAATGACTCTCCTCTAAGCATTGTCTCCTTTTCGGCAATGGTGTTTGCTTGCATTCCCTCTCTGTCGGTCAATACTTCCACAGTGGCTCCAGCTCAAGGATTGGCGAACATTGCCACTCTCCAGACCTCGCCCCCTCTGAGGTTCAGCAAGTAATGATTCTGCATCTGGCTCTGAGACTGCCAGATCAACCTCTGTAATTCTGCCCTCGTGTGCGCTGCTGCTTCTGACCTGCTTCCTCTCTCTCTCTTGCTCCACAGTGCACTCCTCCTCTCCTTGATTTCGCCGTTCAACCACCTCGTTGATTGAGTGCGGATCCTTATTTTCTTCGCTTTGCCATTCAGAACATTGCTCAGCGCTTCCAGACACCATTCAGCTTCTCGTTCCACATTGACCCCGATACATTTCTCGTCTAGATGGGCTCTCTCTCCTTCCAGCTCCTTCCAAAGTTTTTCTGCTACTTCTTTGTCCTCTTTTGACATGGCGGCCAGGTTCCATCCTATGACTTGCACCTGGTCTGCCTCCTCCTGTGTTTCAACATTGAACTCCCATTCAATCACCTCGTGGTCGGAGCCTGTAGCGTGTCTCCCGTCCAGTGTGGTCCATCTCGTGATCGGTCGGTTGGCCAGGGTCAGGTATTCTATTATTATTGTTGGCTCTCCTCCGACTACCGATTCGGCTACCAAATGGTTCGTCAGATTTTTATTTGTAAGTGTCCGCACCCCTGTAACCCTAACCGGCTATAGGGTGCGAAAATCTGACGAGTAGAAGACTGAAGTACTTTGACAGTGTTGCTGTTGCTGTTCAGATGGTTGAATCGCACCCCCACTCAAACGACTTCAATGTAGTGGGGAGATGCCGAGACCGCAGTAAAGTATGTAGATTTGGAGCATGACGCCTTCTCATACCTAGACAAAATGCGCCCCGCATGGCATAACATCGCTACTGTTGACCAGCCCCGTTACAGGACAATTTTGGACGAAGTTTTACACTGCGTCATTACTATTCCCCACACACACTTCTCTCCTACTTGAGCCTGGTGCCATCATATTCCTTTAAAAGCCTCTCCACAGCCTCTTCTCCCTCAGCGAAATATCCCACCGACCTACCAGCCTCGTCTTTTGAATTTAGATTTGCCCCCTTCTCCAACAACAGCCTCACTACCGCCTCCACTCCCCTTTCAACTGCCCAATGCATCGCTGTGCGGCCAGTTGAATCACTAAGATCCGGATCTGCCCCATTCTCCAACAACAGCCTCACCACAGCCTCATCGCCCGCTACCACTGCATAATGTATCAGTGCAAAACCACCGTTATCTTTAAGGTTTGGATCAGCTTTTTTCTCCAACAACAGCGTCAACACGGCCTTGCATCCGGCTGTAGCAGTCAAGTGACTTATACTAGTACCGTCTGGCCCCACATGATTGAAATCGGCCCCTTTCGCAATTAAAAGTATCGCCATATTTTCAGATCCGGATGTTACGGCCACTTGTAGGGGTGTCGGATCTCCGCCGTTGATGTTTGCACCATTAAGGATCAGAAGCTCGATGATATCTCCCTTGTCCGCACTGAAGCCGCTCCGTCCAGTTTTGGCTGCCAACTGAAGTGGCGATCTCTTGAGTTTATCAGGTCCAGCCGCATTGGCTCCAAAGAAGAGTAATAGCCGTACGAGGTATATGTTTCCTTGGCTTGCAGCCAGACCGAGTGGTGTTATGCCGTTCTCGCACAAGCCATCGATATCTGAGTGGTTGAACTGTTGAAGGAAATCGTAAACTTCGTTTTCCAGACCGTTTTGAACAGCGTAATGGAGGGGATATTTGATAGTGTGAATATTTTTGGGTTCATCCGTCTGAAGGTTGACATTCGAGGGAGTTGTACTACTATTCAGAGGGTCCCGAGATTCAGAAGCAAACCGTTCGCCAAACTGCCTCATTGAACTTCGCATTTTGATAGTCTCTGGATGTTCCGAACCTAACATATCGACGAAAACACGTGCGAGGTGCATATACAAATTCCCAGCGTCCGTCCACTTGCCCGCACTGATCATTTTGCTAGTCTTGTCTATACATAAACTGCGAACTCTGCTACTGATCACTTCTTCATAATCGCTGCTTTCAGCAGGAGGCGATTTCACAACATGCAAGACCTTCGTAGCATTCGTGACGTTCAAAAGGTCGGGAAGCCTGTTCTCCACAAACAAAGCAGGAACGACAATTCTGTATGCATCGTCAAAGGTCGCCAGTCCGGATCTCTGAATTATATCTGCCAGTACACGCACGTCGTCATTGTCCACTTTTAGATGCCGGCTACCTTGAATTGCGTGGAGAGTTGTCTCAGAAGTGATCGGATTGATCCAGGCGGCAGCAGCGGTTAAAAAAGCTGAAAGTATATATTGAGAACACATATGTGAAAGAGACGTAGTGCTGATCATGCCTTGGATCGGGAAAGCCGAAGATTGGTTATTGATGGTCGTACAATTCAAAATACGGGATCCGTGAATATTGTGCGTTCTACAGAAACTGCTGAGATCAGGAACTTCGATGCTGTCGATGTCTCGCGAAATCCACCAGTCGCAAATTATACACCCTATATCCTTAGAACTTCCCCCAGCAAAGTTGAAGAGCCAGAGGTTGGTGCCACGATCCGAATTAAGCCGGAGATGAGACATCCATAGACTGAAAATTGCCTCTATGTCCGCTTGATCAGTCTTCCATGGCGTCCATCTACTATCAACCATGTCTCGCATTATTCTTGGCTTCACCCACCCCTCTCCACCGTTACCAGTCGCGAGATCAACCTTTGCCCTACACTGAAACACTTTCTCATTGGAGTTTGCTTCGCTTTCCGAAACCATACCCGGATGATTCCAGATATGGTTCATGAGGGCATCAATAGTTTCCGTAAGCGTAGCTACTGTTCCATCCATTTCGCCACGCCATCTTAATCCGGCAAGCTCAGAGAGCCTAATCCTGATCTGAAAAACACGTGAAACAGCATCTGCATAGTTTTCCTGCTCAGCCGACTCAGAAGAATCGCCGTCATGAGAATCGTTCGGCGAATCGCCCCCTGTGACAATGTTCCAGGCCTTGCAGCCAGCCATCTGCCTTGCCACAAAGTCGAGCTCATGACTTTCTGGCAGCTCCTTGACAGAAAATTGCTTCTCATTGCCCGAAGGGATTTCTCCCTCCTTGTATTGTTTCGCCTCTGTTGTAAGGTTCCTACGTAACAATACTCGTAATATAGTCATGATGAACGTAGCGGCGAGCTGAGCAATAGATGCTGAGAAATGCATTCCTCGAAGACTACAATTCAGTAATTTCAGTTAGTATCTTGTTCAGGGAAGTGGCTATCATGAAGGCGCCTCACCCAACGAACTGCAAGACAAAGCCTGAATATTCCATCAGTAATTTGGCAGACTCAGGTGAAACACTGCCGAGTCTTGCTTACCACCGATGCTAATAACTGTACCAACATTTGTCCAAAAATGAAACTGCTTAGCCGGGGCAGGCCTCGAGGTCATGATGAATTTCCGATCTTTAGCAGCATAAATAGCGTAAGACTTGAACCTCTGATCGCTGACAGTTTGACCTCGTTGGATCCAAAGTATCTGCATATTAGTCTGATCAGATTTTGTCTTCCATGTGCACTCTTTCGTGCTGGCCTCGATCACATATGCACAAACAAACATCCCCACTACAACCCCCAAGGTTCCAATAAATGTGAATGGGAACGCATAACCCACTACTATACGCCCCCCTTTTTTCCACTGCAGTCCCGAATAATACGTCGCTGCCGCGTCTAACACTAGCACACCGCTTTGTAAGAATATCCCAATGAGGGCAATTACCCACAACTCCGTTTTAGAAACAGCAGAATTCGACGTATTCAGCGAAATATTTGGTGCCCCGGTCTGCAAGTCGGTTTCAGCATTCAACCTACTCAGCGCAATATTTGATGACCCGGTCTCCAAATCATTGTCGGTATTGAACGTATTCAGCGAAATATTGTGTTCGTCGGCCTCCGCATGATATTCGCTATCGCGAACTCGGTTTTCCGTACTGTCCTTCATTGCCTCATGAAGCGCATAAACCCCCACAGGGCCATCCTTTTCTCTGTGAGGCTCTCTGTCGTCAGTTACACCAGCGTTTTCCCTGTCGTAAATCAGCTGGAGGATATCCGGCGATCCAGCTACTCGGACGATCCCAACACCATTCCAGAGCTCGCAAACGTCATCGGAGGTAGAACTACGCATTACCGGTATAAGCAAGGTTCGAGATTCAGGAGTGTAAAAGGGCTAACCTCATAATTTCAATCTCTGCCTGAGCGACTGGTTCTCTAGCTCGTCCGATAACTGCTCTTAACGATTTGTTTCCAGCTACTCGTATGGCACAGGTAACCGCAGTTAAAATACCAAGCGGTGCACAAGCAAATATCACATGTTCTAGCCAATGCAAACTTTGACTTAAATATTGCTTTGCTACCTGTTCTCCGAAAAGTGCAATCAAGGGCGCTAAAGAGTCCAGCTATGAGTTAACCACAACCTCCACAAATTATGTAGTTTTTATTGTTGGGGGTGTTACCAAGATCGCTAAACAAATTGTTGGAGAAATCATCACCTCCATCCGCGGCTACGATTGGAAAGTTGTATAACAAACAACCCATTAAAAGCAGCCCATACATGGAACTAAAGGTATTCATGATCTATAGTATTGCGGAATCGCATACGAATTTTGGAATAGATGAGGTACTAGGTCGCTATGAGGCAGTATAAAGTCGAAGTAAAATTCGAGAGAGACAAGTGGGGATTTAATGTACGGTTGGATCGTCTGAATACATAGACAGGATATAAATGAGCTATGATTTAGCAACGAAATTTCAATGGTGCTAAGCAAATTGTCTCTTGACAACTAAAGACATTCGATGTGCAAGACACCCGCAAATCAGCGGTAGAGTCCAACAACTAACGTGGCGCACGTAGAAGATATCAAAATTTGTGATGCATTATATGTCGAAGAGCGTCGTCGGCTACCTGATGGGGTGCGGTGATGCAGTCAGGTTTGTTTGCCAATCAAATTCGACCGGCTTGAGACAACGTTAGCGTTGTTGCAAGGTGCACAGGTTTGGAAAAGCATGCGATTGACCGTATCTGGTGGGTCTTGCATACCAAACAAGAAGATAAGAGGTATCGATGCTGCATTCCACACCCTCGGCAAAACTCGGGCGCTAGCCAAAGTTTATTCCGCATATGCATTCGCATCTGAGCACAATTCACCACCAGTCATTCCTTTGCCGAACCTCCACGCTGGCACATCACTTTCTCACAAACCCCGCTTGCACCTAGTTTGATGGAATTTTTCGGCTCCACCTGTTTGCGGTAATAAGTCCGGCATGGACTGCGGTCGTAAAGAGGTAGAAATCATACCATCTGCGCATACACCATGCGTGTACGTCTAGCTAGGTGGATGTAGGGTAGATACGTACCAAGGCTGCCGCATTTAGTACCAAAATATTGTCAAAAAAAATACAGGACATGGCTAAATACATCGAGAGCGGTGATGATGGATTGTTTGCCTACCTCTTCGATTAGGTTTTATCTCTTGCATTTTTTAGCAATAATGCTCGCAACGTGCTGGTAGATGTGAAAACATGGCACCAATAGTCTATACATTCTCTTCGATAGCGCTGCTAGCGAATTCTGATGAATGCTTGAACGCGTCACTTAAGCTCGCATGACTCCGATTGGTGCCACGGCCCTGTCTGGTAGAATATTTTTACTGGTTCGTTTTTCCTGCATATGACGATGCTGTGTCCGACACGTCCAGCATATCGGATGTTTGGATACGGCGCTAAGCTAAAAGTCAAAACTTACCAATCACCGATGGTAACTCTCAACTTCGAAGGAACTTGCAGAGTACTAGCTGTGTAGCGATCGAGCGGAGAGGTTGTGTTTTACTGCTATTTTGAGTGGGAATGTTACTGGTTGCTGTAATCTACTCGATCCTACGTAGAATGGCGATCCTTAGAATCTCGGGCGACTAGCGCGTACGTCCAGCAAGGTGATGATTGATCCATGTCGCGAGTTTAGTATGCTATGGTAAGGTTTGAGCCTGGTTGAGACGGTAGCAGTAGCTTCGACTTAGAAGCGGTATCGTTCTGACTTATCGTGATTTGCTGTGGGCAACTGGATATTTAATATTTCTTTGCTAAGGCTAGAGATGAGAGGGAATCTGTGTTTACCAGAGCTAGAAACTGTGTAGGCGAGAGTGGAAAAGCGCATTCGGCGATAATTCTACATAACTATTGGATACGGTCATCAATTATCACTCGCCTGTATATATGGGTGGTTAGTATCAGATGAAATAAAAGAGTGAATTCATTGGATAGAGAAATTGCATCGTGTATGTATTCGAGCCAGGTACTATGACCACTACTATGATGGTCCCAGACTTACTAGTGGAGGATGTCCCCAGTCTGATAGTGACAAATCGCGGATACCAGACAGATTCCATTGACGATTGTATGATTTATGACCCCACCGATTTGCGTTACGGGTACAGCTTGACAAATCCATATTTCTTCCGCCATACGTTTTGAACGACTTATATTGTGCCCCAAAATGTTGACCGTTGCTGCTGTTGATTCATCCGCCTCTGAAATATTTGGTAAGATATGTTATTTTGCTCTTCTGTTGTCTCACACAAATACCTCATGTCATCTTTACCTATGAGGGAAGGAAATGGTTCCAATTTAAGTTGTTGCATGTGTACTTGGATCGTGAGTCTCAGCACCGTCTGACGTCTTGTATGAGAATGAAGACTTGTATGAAGATAGTGGCTTGTATGAGGATATACATCAGGATCAAGGTGATGCGTCTCATGTCAGATAGTGCATACGCGTACGCATATGGGAGCTTGTACATATACGGGCCTTCTGCCCTCGAGAGAGAGATCAGTCAATCAAGTCATTCTAGCATCCAAAGTAACATAAGTTGTTGAAATATGGGGAGAACCGTGTGCGTGTATAGATTTAGGTACAGAGAGAAGAGAGAAGGAGAAAGACGCGACATATATACAAGGGTAGCTGGGTGCCTTATGCCCTACCGGCTGTGTGCCTTGACATCAGCTCAGCTGAAGCTCAGCTCGGTCAGGTCCATATGCAACATAACTTGTTGAAAATATACTGACTGCTCTGTCTCGAGGGCCAAAGACCGTATATGTACAATCTTCCATATGCGTACGCGTATGCTCTATCTAACATGAGACGCATCACCCTAGTCCTGATGCATATCCTCATACAGTCACCATCTTCATACAAGTCTTCATTCTCATACAAGACTTCAGACGATGCTGAGATTCAGAGATGCTGAGACTCACGATCCAAGTATTCGATTATAACAGCGAAAGTCCGAAGAGATTTATTCAAATCTCAGAAGAAGTATGCGAAGGATAAGTATTGCAAATATAACAATTTCAAAAAGTGTTCGAAAGAGAAGCATATACTGAGAAGTGGATTCGAGAGGAGATATTATAGTATTCCGATCGATGTCTGAGCAAGTCTAAAGAACTGTTCTCTAACTGGAGAAACAATATCTATATATACAATAATAAACAAGTGATTGTCCGTGACCACAGTTGCGGATCAATAACCAAAACAGGAAGAGAAAAACTCTGCAACTGTACAAAAATACTTAAGAACCGTAAAGAATATAACAGAATAATCTAGACGCGATCTTTTAAGATAAGCGCTGAAAAATCCCTCTTCCAACGGAACTAAAAAGAAGGTTCTAGACAAGTTCTAACCGGAACTTTCTAGACAACCTAAACATAAAAGATAACAAAAGTATTAAAAGTTATTAACACACCAC
>Ga0307515_10009599_pt1 | contig 18688 bp, 6 predicted proteins | sample 17_EM_MG_FD_194513 | JGI IMG/M metagenome (GOLD analysis project Ga0307515, IMG submission 194513) | Populus trichocarpa ectomycorrhiza microbial communities from riparian zone in the Pacific Northwest, United States - 17_EM | ecosystem: Host-associated > Plants > Roots > Unclassified | place...
CTAGGGAGTATAGATATAATAATAAAGTAATTAAAGTCTATTAAGCTTTTTAACCCCTAATTACTATCTAATAGAATAACCCCTATCTTTAAAAATTAGAGGATTTAAGTATAAGAAAAGCTCCGCGTTAATAATAACTATTTCCTCTCCAAATAACCTAAAATACTCTACCTCTTTAGTTAAACTACTAGAAGTACCTAACTTTTAGTAGAAGATATGGCTAAAATCTATATTAAGGAAGTATTTATAAGATATAGAGTACTAAGCAAGATTATATTGGATAGAGATCTAAGATTTATAACAATATTCTAGGAGGTATTCTTAGCGGAATAAGAAGTTAGAGCAGTAACTTCCACTATATACTATCTATAGACGGACGGATAGATAGAAAGACTAAATTAGATACTAAAATAGTATTTAAGACATTATATAAACTATATATAGAATAATTAGGTATTACTACTACAAGTTATATAGTTTATATACAATACGACACTATAAGAAAGTATAAAGATATTACTATTTTAGGCGAATTATAGATATAAGCCTAGAATATTGTTATTACTACAATAAGTAAAGAAGATAAGTAGTATAGTAAAGTAAAGAATAAAGACTTTTATAAATCTTTATAAAGACCTCTACTTTATAGTAAAGATAGTATAAAAGTAAATAGCTAAGTATTATAATAGTAAGAGATCTAAGGGACCAGACCTTAAGGAGGGAGATAAAGTATAGCTACTATATAAAATTTTTATAAGTTAACGACTAAGCAAGAAATTAGACTACGTTAAACTAGGACTATTTAAAATTATATTAAGAACTTTAAAAGTTATATATAGACTTAACTTACTAGCGGAAATAAAGATCTACCCTATATAGCATATTACGATACTAAAGCTAGCGTATAAAGATATAGAGCTACGAGTTTATAAGGTAGACATATATAGAGGATAAGAAGAAGATAAATAGTAAGTTTTAAAGATTATTAGTTATAAGGATATAGATAATAAAATATAGTATAAGGTTAAGTAGATAGGCTATAATAAGACTACTTAGGAGCTATTATAAAATCTAAAGAACGCTATAGGAAAGGTAATGGAGTATTAGAAGAAATTAGGTTAGGTAATATATAAAAAAAGGATTGCTAAAGAACGAGTTACCTAAGGGGGACTTAGAAAGAATAGTTATCAAGCTACTTAAAATCATTTCCTTTTTAGCTAGAGGAGAACCCTTTCTTTTATTGGACTTAAGCTCTACTAGGCCTTATTTAATAAGTCTCTACTTCTTTAAACATATCTTTATATAACTCTTTTTAAGATAGTATTGTGGGAGGGTAAGGCCTCTCTTAGATAGGAAGTCATAGTGCTATTAGTCTGTCTATCTATCAGTTAGTCGGTCAGTTAGTTAGTCGGTTAGTTAGTTATAATTAGTTAGTAAAATAGTTAGAATTAATTAGTAAGAAAAAAAAGAAAAGAGTGTATTTCTAGTAATTAGTAGAATTGTAATATATATAGAGGTAAGAAGGAAGCCAAAGGCTCTATAAATATAGGAAAATGCCAAGACACTAGGCGTCGTCTAATCTATACTACTATAGTATAACTAAGTATAAGTAGCTAGTTAAGCGTTAAGTATATAAGCTTCTTTAATATAAAGACGCTATATATTAGTAAGGGTAGAGATAAGTTTACTCTTAAGATAGGAGACTTTAAATTAAATACAAAACCCTATAATAGATTAGATAAGGTACTAAACGCCTATAGAGAATAACGGGATATATATACTTAGCGTTAAAAACGGATTAAGCGTTATAGGACAATTGTATATTTAATTTTGTATATTTAGTATATAAAAGAAGTTAGCAACTAAAAAGAGGCGCAATTATAATATATATTAACCCTTTCTTAGTATAACGGGAATAAGATAGTATAATTTTACTAAGGAAAAGGATGGCTATAATAAGCTTATTATAATGTTTAGATTATAAGGATATAATAAAGGTTATTAAATTAAAGATGGGAATACTATACCTCTAATTAATAACCTAAAGATAGGCAATATCTTTAAGGACAAAGGTAAAGAGGAGGGAGATAGTATTATAGACCTTATATTGGCAGTAGTATAACTACTTAAAAGGGATATAAACGGACTAGCAATAGAAGCGCGGAAGGCGTTAGAATTAATTAAGCTATAGAATAAAGGGTAGCTAAGTGTAGCTAGAAGTGTTAGACACATCATAAGGGCGGCCAAGGCGCTAGTAGTAAGCGAGCCAATGGCGATTTTCCATGCCAGGTATGGAAAATCGTGATTGGTTAACAGAGGCACAGGAGAACACGCGACAAGCCTTACCTCTCGCGACGCGTAGATCTTAGAGAATTAATTATCTATCTATAACACCGTATAGTACATATTATTGTGATATATGTATTCTATATATTATAAAAGTCATACTAACACTAATTAGTAAGCGCGCATAGATTAGGAGATACGTACTTACTTAGAAGACATTTATACTCCACCTTATAAAGGCCCTATTTCAGTTAAAGAGAATTATAGTACTTTAGATTTAGAAGACGTCTAACGCTCTACCTTACCCGGAAATACCTTAAATCTACCCTAGATTTAGAAGACGTTTAACGCTCTACCTTAACTAGAGACAGACCACTATACCAGTAGTTAACATAACTATATTAAGAACGCAACCACACTAAAAACGCAACTACCCTAACCACCACTTAAACTGTCTCTTAAACGACCACTTAAACCGTCCCCTAAACTATTCTACGTATCTTCCTTATTTCTTTTAAAATAGCTACACCTATAGACTAGAAGGCAGAAACAGAATAATAGAGGAACGGGATTAATATATAAACGGTAACTAGTAAAGACCTTATAGACTTTATACTGTTTAAGTTATGGGAATATAATAAGTACAAGTTAATAGACAATAGACTTTAGTCCTCCTTCCAAGACGATTTTAAAACATTTAGTATTAATATATTTTTAAAAGTAAATATATAGCACCTTTAAAGCATATATACCTTCCTGCGACATAGAGGAGTATATATATGCATAAAGGAGAAACGTATAACATATATGCAACTCTTATTTAAATTAACCTAGGAAGAACGTTAATATTCCTAGACTTAAGAGAACTTAGACAAGGTATATAATAAACTAGATAAAAATAGGTTTTAGTTAAATAAAATAAACAATATACTTAAGCGCGGTCTTAACTATAAAGTATCACAAGACCCAACAGTTTGTATAACCCTATTTTAACTATAATAACCATTAAGTATCCAGACTATAACCCCACCACTGTCTAGAGGAACACTAGTAGGACCTTTACCGTATATAACCCCATAACCCTAAACCGCTCCCCTCCTATAGATGCCAACTATACTAAGATAGGGCAAAGAGATTTCTAATACAGTAAAGATATATATAGAGGAACTTAAATATAATAGCATAAATAGCAGCTTTAATTACAAACTTACCATCTTTTATAATATCTGCAACCGATCTAATGTTCCACAAGAGGCTTATAATAAAGCTTTACCAATTATATTAACAGGTCTAGCCTTAAACTAGTACTTTAACAGCGGACTTAGTAATCTCTCATTTAAAGACGCTTATAGGCACCTTCGCAATTTCTTTAAAGGCCCTAACTTAAAACATAAGAACCTTAATGAATAGAATGTAATCTTATTAAGGATAATAATAGACAAGAACACAGATAAATCGACTAGTAATTGCCTCTAAATATTAATTGATATACTCTCCTAACTATAGTATAGCCTTACCCCAGAACTATAAATAACACCATTCCTAACCAACAAACTTGTTACGTCTTGCCAGGGAATTCACGTATACTAATTCGCTGTATTAGACCCACCTTAAGAACTAGGCCCCCTTATTAATAAACTATAGTCCTTAATTATGGCTTATAAAAAACAGAACCTAGAGCAAGCTTAAACTTAAGCTTACTACACAAATCGTTGGTACTTTAGAAGGGAGAATAACCATAATTAGTATCGAAACTATAACTAATATTAAAACCGAACTTACAACCGAAACTATAACCGCAACCGCATTTGCCCTTATTTCTCTCTATATTATAAACCACGTTACTTTATATATAATAAGGAAGGCTACTAATTATAAAACCATACCTAAGAAGAATAAGAAGAGTCTAAAGCCAAGTTTAGAACCGCTAACAGAGACAAGTTTAGTAAATTCGACAACCGATTTGATAAATGACTTAATTAATATATTATAGACTATAAAGATGACGATATTAACTTAGAAGAAGAGCTTAAGGAAGCTTTCTAAGCACTAACTATTAACATAAATTATAAGGCAACCGATAAGAACTCTTAACTAGATATTAACCACTTCTATACCTTTTTTAGCCAAGTAGAACAGCATAAAGCAACTTCTATAGCTGCTACCCTAGCTAATAAAGCCTTTAGCCATTTGGTTACAACTATAGACAATATAACACCTCTTATAACTAACTAGGACCCCTTTACCTACAATGCAACCATATCCACGTCCTGCTATACTGCAGACTACTTTATAGGTATAATAATTAACATAGGAGCATCTAAACGATCTATAGCAGGATATAGCCAATTCCTAGCATTCTAAAGACTTAATACTAGTGTATAACTTAATACCACTATATAAGGTATAGTTAATGTACAATTCGGCATCGGATTAACCTTATTAATTAAATCAACCAAAGTAACTACCCTAATCGGCACAATTGAGTTTCATATTATTAAAGTTGATATCCTATTTTTGCTTTGCCTAGTAGATATAGATTAACTATAAGTATACTTTAACAACATAAAAAATATACTAATTACCCCTTAGAGCGAAGTACCAGTTATACATCGCTTTGGCTATTTATTCCTCCTTTAGAATATATCCCTATATAACTACTTAACTATATTATTTAATTAAAACCCTTGCTACTTAACTGACATTGAATTAAGACGACTACATTATCGCTTCGGCTACCCTTTAGTTAAGCGTCTTGCACGAATACTTAAACGCTTAGGGCACGACATTAATAGCAAGACTTTAGACCATCTCACACGTTACTACCACCATTATTAAAAACATAGAAAGTCGCCTAGTAGATTCAGATTTACCTTGCATAATAATATTAATTTTAACTACTTAATCATGGTTAATATCATGTATATTAATGGCATACCTCTACTATATATTATTGATGAAGGAATACGATTTTAAGCTAGCAGATAGCTGTAAAGCATTAGTGCCAAGCATATATAGGATGTATTATGAATGTGCTGGATTAATATATACTTAGGACCCCCTGATATTATTATATATAATGTAAGCAAGAACTTTATAAGTAAAGAATTCAAACAATACGCTATAATACTTAGAATAGTCACAAAAGGCGTACCTGTCGAAGCCCACAATTTAGTTAGAATGGTAGAACGTTACTATAGCCCCCTCCGTCGCATATACCACATTATTATTGCGGAACTACTGGACATTAATAAAGACATAGCTTTGTAAATAGCTTTTAAAGCAATTAACGACTCCGTAGGCCCTAATAGTCTTATACCTACCTTATTAGTATTTGGAGCTTACCTATATATGGTAGAATCTGACGCACCCAATCCTACGGTTATAAAACGAGTAGTAGCTCTTAAAAAGGCTATAGAAGAAGTTAAGAAGCTTAGAGCTAAGCGCTAAGTGGTAGATGCCCTTAATATGTGTAACGGACCTAAGACAACCGCGATTTATAACCTACCGCTTAACTTACCTATATTAGTATGGAGAGAAGGACCTATAAGCTAACCTGGCTACTAATCTAGTCCGTATAACCTACTTAGCATTAAAAATAAAACCTATACTATATAACTTCCCCACAGACCTACTAACTTCCGCAGCATAGTTATTAAACCATATATGGTAGACCCTAAAATCACAGAAGATACGTAATAAGAAAATGATAATATTAAACTACCTTTACCTTAAACTAAGCCTAAACCTTAACCTTAAACTAAGCCTAGACCTTAACCTATTAAACGCAGAAGAGGTAAACTACGTAAGTACCCTATTAAAGCAAATACTGTAAATATCTTAATTTATCTACAGGATAAGGATAATAATTAATTTATAAATCCTAATTAGTTTACAGTATTACGCTAGAAGGAGATTAAGGGATTACTTAAGAAAGGAGTTTTTAAATTAGTTAACCCTAAGGATATACTATAAGGTAATAGAGTATTTAACTTTAGATTTGTTAACAAGATTAAGAACCCTAGTACTAATAAAGCCTTTAAGAAGTCAAGACTAGTTATATAGGCCTATAATAACTTAGAGAAAGACCTCGTACTAACCTAATCACCTACAATTTAATGAGTCAGCCAACGCCTTATTCTTTGCATTATAGCTATAACTTAAAACGATGGTATATATCTCTACTTATGAGACATTTTATAGGCCTATATATAATTAACTATAAAACTAAACTAAGACTTTTATATTAAAGCACCTCTTAAACTTAGTATAGCACTTAGAGTCTTATAAGGTATAATTTTAAAGGTCGTTAGACCTTTATACAGCATTCCTAAGGCAGGCAATTATTAGTTTAAGACTTACCATAACTACTATATTAAAGAACTAAATATAAGCTAATTTACTTATAACCCCTACCTACTTTACCTTAATAATACTATAAGTTTCGGAATAGTTGGTTTACAGACTAATAATATCCTCCTACTAGCTAATTTAGTTTTTGTAGCTTCGGAATAGGAGAAGATTAAAAAAGCTAAGTTTCTAACTAAAGAACGCGAGTAACTTATACTAGAACACCCAATTAAGTTTAATAGAGGCATTATCTACAATAGGATTATATAATTATGTTTATATAAAAGCGCCAATACTAAAACTTAACCCTTATTAATATTAAGGAAGCTACTATAATAACTAGTTCCAGAGGCACTATTTATACAGCACTTATACCTAAAAACTAATATATCGCCTAATAAGTAAGAGGAGCTTATATTACGTCTATATACCAGCCTAAAGCTTCTTTTAATTTATCCTACGCTGCCTAGGTAATTAACCCTAATAAGAAAGACGCAAACCTACTTAATAAGAGAATTCAGTGGCAAATTAAGAACTTAATAAGAGGCTTAAGCTTTATTAAGCTTGATATAAAGACACTTTAACTACTTATATTTACTAATTCCTTATTCGCAAATAATAAAGACCTCTTATTACAGATTAGATATATTCTAGTACTAGCAGACTTATTAAATAAGGCGAATATTGTTTACTGGTTCTTAGTTAAGTATAAGAGAATCACTAGAAGCGTACTAGCCTCCAAATTATATGCTATAGCCTATGGTTTTAATATTAGCGCTATAATTAAGGCCATAATCGAATTATAACTTAATATTAGCCTCCCGCTTATTCTTTGCACTAATTCTAAGTTAATTTATAAATGCCTTGTCAAACTAGGAACTACATAAGAGAAGAGACTTATAATTAATGTTATATACCTACGCCAGTTATATAAAAGACGCAAAATAGCGGAAGTTAAATAGATTAACGGAGACAGTAACCCTATGGACGCTATAACTAAAAGCAAACCATTATTAGCCCTTAAGCGACTTATTAACACAAACCGAATTAAGTTAAAGATAGTGGAATGGGTAAAACGCACTATGTTAGTGACCTAGTTAATTAACGTATAAGCATAGCAAAGAGGGTGTATATAATCTCTGTGTCACGTGACCGCAATCTACGGCAATCTACGGTAACCTATAGTAATCTGCCTGCACCTATAACACTACCTGGTACTATTATAACCTATACTATAACAGCAAGGAAGGAAGGAAGGAGAAGTGCGTATATAGATTTTTAAATTACACAATTATAGGATACCGGATCTTTACGTTTTCTAAAGTATTCCTAGTATAGCTAGAAGTGTTAGACACATCGTGAGGGCGGCCAAGGCGCTAGTGGTAAGCGAGCCAATGGCAATTTTCCATGCCGGGCATAGAAAATCGTGATTAGTTGACAGAGGCATAGGAGAACACGCGACAAGCCTTACCTCTCGCGACGCGTAGATCTTAGAGAATTAATCATCTATCTACAACACCGTATAGTACATATCATTGTAATATATGTATTCTGCACGTTGTAAAAGTTATACCAATACTAAGTTATATAATAAGTTATAGAGCTTATGTACTTAACGTACTATACACTAACGCACCTAATATACTAATGTACTAAATACTTTTCTTAGGAGTTAGGTTGTATATTTAAAGAACTACCATTCCTACCTTAGGTAGTTCTCTTCTTTATAGTAAATCTTAGAATATAATTAGAGTTAATCTATTAGGCAACCGCTTTACTAGTTATATTTATATTATTAACTTCTTATTTACTTATACACCTAGCCTATTAATAAGTCTACCGTAGTAACTACTATAAGGCTTTATTATAAGCTATTAGGAATATAACGGGGACCTAATAGCACTATATATTGCGTGTACGCGTATATAGGAGGATAATTAAAAAGGGTGTCGCTTAGGGGGTCTTCCGCCAGGAACCCGGTAAAACAGTTAAGAAATACTAGTTTCCTATTAAGAGCCTAATAAGACAATTAGGAAATACTAGTTTTCTATTAGAAGCCTATTAGGGCGATTAAGACGATTAAAATCCTATTAGGAGCCTATTAGGAGCCTATTAAAACGACTAAAATAATTAAGAAAATTAAAATCCTGCTAAGAGCCTACTAGGACCCTATTAGGACGAGCACGACCTCTAAGAGGCCTTTAGGGTCTTAGCACCTTAATAATATTAATGCTATATTAAGCTACCTAGAAAGTATTTATATATATAGGACTATAGCGCTATAGCTTAAAGGCCATATATGTAGTATTATATATAGTATAATATAATAGATTATATATATATAAAAGAGAAGGATATAGTATCTTAGGGATTTAAGACTTTAAGATATAAGTTAAAAAGGAAGTAAGGCGTACCGTTAAAAGGTTAAAAAGTTAATACTATATTTAACCAACTTAAGAAACGTAAAGATCTATTTACTAGATAAAGGCTAAAAGAAAATTAGTCTATATAACGGCTTAAACTAATATCTCTAAATAGAAGCTTAAACGATTGTTACCTTATAAAGATACTAAGCTAAGGAAAAGAAGAAGAAAGGAGAAGGTGGTTAGACGTAATACAGGTAAATATCTCGCCAGGAGCGCCGAGACGCTAGTAGTAAGCGAGCCAATAGTAATATAGTAGAATATAGTAGAATATAGTAGGTGTCGCGCCCTAGGGCTATCACATTAACCCCCCTCTAAAAGAAAGCCTATTCTTAGGCTTAGTTAGAAATAAGGCGAAACTAGGCGGGCCGAGGGTGGGTAAGTACCAGTTAAGGGCACGTTCGATAACTTTTTTTGGCCAAGTCGACGATTTTAAGGCTCACCCTGGCGCAATCTTCAGGATGTAAGCGCCTCTTCTAGACGCCAAAGCAAGGGTGCTTTTCACCTGGTGGAAGGCGTTCGTTCGGCAGGCGATTCGCCAGAAAGGAGCATCGCTAGATAAGGACTCAGCTGGTTTGATTCTTGTGACTTATTCGCTGTCTTTTTTATAGCCCCAGACCCGCTCACGCAATTTCCAGAGTTCAACATAATTATGGTACAGTCCCTATTATCTCAATCATGTCTTATCGCTTGGTAATTACACTTCGAATTAAATTAGCCGAAGGATGATGAATGCTATTACCTCGCTCTTGAACTTCCCACAGCTTATACACAATGAAATAGCAACTTAACTAAAGCTATCAAAACAAATCGCGCCATTACATCGAATAATCTCTATTTTGCAGGACCGAGCAACAAAGTGAGGTAAGGAAATGAAACCCGGTGGATGAAATAGGCAGTATTCCGTATAAAAATTTGCCCAACCACCAAGGCTGAACACCCGTCCTATCACTGAGTTTTGGTCCTCCTTCCGTAGCCGATATCTCCCTTGGCGTGCCGAGTCCCAGCATATCCTTGGCCGGTGTCTTCATTTGATTAGGAACGGTCCTCCAAACTCAGAAAGACAGCGCTTGAATATAGTAGCGCAATTCAGGAGTAGATAGCCCTGCCCGCCTTCATGATCCCTTAGTCAAATAAATCCTCACGCGCAGGCGCGCGTACCTCATCCGGATGTCCAAACCGCAGAATTCTGCGCACACCACCACTATGCGGCTGCTTCCCGTCAGCCGGGATGACGACCTCGCCATACACGACCTCTCTATGCCCAATCGTCTCCAACAAAGTATCTATATCCGCGTTAGATGTGTGTTCGCCCCGCAATAGGGCTTCGTTGAATGCCTTTGCAGTTTCTGCAGGGCTGAGTGAAACCGGACGGCCGAGCCTCCACCAACCATGAAACGTGAAGGCAACGGTGACCACACCCAGGAACATAATGGCTACAGCAACCCAGAAGAATGGATAGTGCGAGATGAACACAACGCCTGTGGTCGTCTGCTGAACGTGAAGGGTTTGCTGGTAGTTTACAAGATTCGGGGCTGCCAATCCCGCAGCAACGGCGGTGCGGAAGACAATTCTAGAGATCGATGATACGATCTGGTCCGTCGGGTCTGTGTAGCCTTGCGAACAAGAATTTGATTCTGCACCGGGAGGTAGCTGGAAGTGTTCGGAAGCGAGTCCGCCGACGGTATTAACATTCCACAGGACGATATTATAGCCCGGCTGGCCTCCCCCCCAGCGACTCATGAAAGTGGGGTCCGTAAGTTCTGCCGACGAGGCAAAAAGGTTTCTTGCAGCAACCTGAAATCCAGATAGTTTTTCCCACTCGAGATGTCCACTTCTGTCAACATGCTTGCTGAGTTTGAAGGTGGCGTTTTCACTATCTAGGGCCATGGTGCTCTTATTCATTGTTACAGGGTAATCTACAACATCGACGAAAAAAGTGCAGGATCGCGTTGTGAGAGTACCTGGACAGAAGGAATAATTCCCGGCGTCATGGCCGTGGGAAGCAGCATGTTTGGCAAAGTTGGGTTGGTCTGGGGTCCAGAAGGTCACGTTGAATTGTATTTGCGGTTGCAGCTCCGGATCAATCTCTTCGAGAGTCAGAGAGGGTAGCTGTAGAATGGGGAAACTGATGTTAAAAAGTGTAGCGCTCGTGAGATTCCTGTCGTAGTACTCCTGGGCCCAGTCGATGGAGGTTGTGTCTACGACAGAACAGCTCCCATTTAAGCCTAAAGCTTGCACGTTGCCATGACATGTTCCATTACAGCCTTTAGTATCGGATAGGATTGGTACGTTGGCCCCATACTCTTTGATAATATTGACAAACCAAGGAGACATGACGTTTGAAGCTTTGCCTGTATCGGACTCAAAGGTTGACTCAGGCGTAGTATTGAATTGTGATAAGTCCGTGGCAATTTGTATACTTATGTCGCCATTGGTTGCCTTGTCCCATAAACCTGTCGTGGTGGCGCGCTGAAGGAGCGTCCCGTAAGCCATGCATACGGTGGTTATTATTTTGGCCAATGCAAGCTTGTTTACAGGCCATAACGACCATTTTGTGATAGCCGACCATAAATTATTTCCAACAGCCCATTCTCGATGAAGATCACCGATGGTTCCTCGCTTTAGGGACTTCGTCCACCATGCAATCGTTGCTCCTTCTTGAATTGCGATGTCGATGGAGATACCCCCAACGGTAGCGATGATAGCAAGACATACGGTTGGCGAAATGCCCTTCGGCCAATCGTTTATTGATCGATGGTTCGATACAATTAGGGCGGTGCCTGAAGCTATTATGGAACAAAATGTGCCTAGTAGAGCAAGAAATGCTGGCCATGGTATATGGTGTCCTGGTCGCCATGGACGGGAATGTGGCGGGCTGCCATTAACACTAGGTTGAGTTTTTGACGCAGTTATTTCTAGGCTCGTTGGAGGGGATCCGGAGCTTCTGTGTGAGTCTTGCGGAACACTATGGTATGCGGTAGAATCCATGTTGAAATTCATTTAGATCTGTCTTCGGGGCGGGTTTGTCGAGCGGTAATAGAGAGAAAATTTAAGAAATTGCACCGGCAGCTCCTCAATTATTGAGGCAGATTATGATTGTCGCAATGCAAAACAGCCGGGTAGTTGAATTTGCCTAGTTCATGTCTAGGGAGGCGGGAAATTATATTTTTTGGTATCGTGAATATAAAATTAGGAGTGACCGGACAACACGCTTGGTGAGAACGGTTACACACCTATATTTCACGAATGTAGGCGCAGCATGACATCTGTCTGACATGCTAACAATACCAATTGTGGTGGTGGAGGCTGAGCGGCACGCCTGCTCAGTACGCTTATTCGCAGCCCTAAAAGGCACAACTCTTAGGGCCCTTCTCTCATAATTACCTTGGCAAGCTCAGACGTGATTTCGTCTGTTACGAACCTTATATTGGAAGTGTCACGGCTACTTAGCTACGAGAGGTAGCACGGGCTTATCTCATAAATCCTACGCTTCGCAGAAGATTCAGGTGACTCGGGGCAACGGGCTGCACACTAACTCCTAGACCAATCAGAACCCCTGCGTACCCCTGTCACCAAAATCTTCTGCGAAGCGTCTGAGAGCTTATGGGAGTCGTTTTGGTACAAACTGAATGTTTTAAAAATCAATTTTGTATATTTTTACGAGGGACGTCCTGACCACAAGAGTTATTATATATTTTATTGATGCAATAGATTCTTTAGGTAATTATATCTATATATTTATAAATTATAACCCCCTACTAGGGGTACTAAGGGGCGAGATATATCGTCGTAGAACGTAAGTTAGATTCTGAAACGTATCTCGAACCAAAACCGACCGACTGCCTATATCCAACTTATAAAATAGAGCTATGATATCGCCGCAATGTGGAGGCGATAGAGAAGATAAAGAGCTTTTAGCTTATAGTATTTTGGTAATAATTAGACGTAGAGAAGTATATAAAGTATGGCTCCACAACATAGGCGTAGGCGTAACGTAGGTGATAGGGTTATGACGGCGATAGGGTTATGACGGTCGGCTACTACCGCCTTCCTGATGTAATCACCTACGTTAGGCGTTCGCTACAACTACTATGTACAGTTGGTGGCGATCAAGCGAAATTAAATATCACGTGTCTATACATTGCTTGGCCGAAAACCCTACAACTTAGGTATTTAACCAGATGTTCAACACGGTCAACAGCATCATCGCTTGCAACTGCACTCAATAGGTCGTTCTTTTTATCATAGATTGCTTGCGATTAGTGTTCTGAGTGGCCTATATAATTTATTAAGGCCTATAACCGACTTTCTAGCCAATAGCACCCGCTTAAAAACTCCTCGCTTAACCGCCCTATTATCTACCTCCTTATCTACTATCCCATCTACCAAACACACTATAGTTTTATCTTTAGAAGAAAAAAGAGCTAGAAAATAAGACGAGAGGGCCTAATAACTCTATAACCTAGAGATCCGAAAGAGAGAGTAGGAGGAATAGGTACAGATCTAAAAGACGGAATAAGAGAAATAGGCACGGATCCGAAAGACGGAATAGGAAGAGGAGTTTTACTAGGTAAGGCTAGCCGCTCTAAAGTAGCCTACTCTACTAGAGCACCCCTCTACCGCTAAGGCGGACGAATTAGGTAAGTCCTATAACCTGCTAGAAGGCTTGGGCACGCTTAAGCTCGACCTCCCTAGCCTAGCCAGAAGAGATCTTTACGATATATAGAAAGGATCCTTCCGCCTAGAGAATCTAGCACGTCTATAGGTATACTCTAGCCGCCCAGACCTCTCTAATGTGGCTACTATTAAAAATGGAAAACTTATTTTAAAGAGACCTACTACTAGCCGCAAGGTCTACAAGAATAAGGAGGTCTAGTTTACTGGGTTTATAAACTATATAGTAATCGTAAGCACTCTCTGTATATGCCCAACCAACCTCTATATAAGGATGTTGCTCTGGATAAATAAGATCCGCGACTACTCTATAACCTATAACTAGATCTCTATCCTGGACCTTACACTTAACTACTATAGGTATATTATGGATTGTAATTAGCTTAAGCCTAGTAACTAGGATATGCCTACTTAGTTTAAGGCCCTATACTGCTGGGCGGCTAATATAAAGGCATAGAGCCAGGGGCTTAAAGTCCGTGGTATAGCATTAAAGAGATTGCAAAAGAATACCTCCCCTCCCCCTACCTCTAATAAGCCCTATTATAGCTAGAACAACTAGTAGGCTTATAGAGATAATCTATATCGTTACCGCCATATATGCTCTAAATGCGACAAAGATTACCTATTAAAGTCGTGCCCTAGGTAGCTTACTGCCGTAAGTAGTTAGACCTAGGATTTAATGGTGGATAAAGATATATTCTTAGGTTTAATTATCCAGATAAACCTGCCATAGGCGCTAAGGCTTTAAGGCAGGCCTAATTTAGTACCTCTTTTTAAAACTTACTTGTAAACGACTTTTCTAGCCGACTTACTATTACCCCTAAGGCCTCTTGCTTGGAGCACGCTTCTTTATAAGTACCCTAGAAATCTCCTAGCAATTTTATAAGGCATCCTTACCTACGGGGCAGAGATAGGTACCTTGTTACCTATACTATCTAGTGTTTACAAAAACTACCTCTCCTTATACAATAACGAAGATCTTATCTTTAAAAAAATTGTTATTAACCTAGCCCTAGGCCGTATATAGGCCACCGACTCTATAGTTACCTTACCCTTAGGCCTAGTGCCTAAGGCAGATAGCAGCTTTCGCCGTATTTATAACCTTTCCTTACCTAAGGGATTCTCAGTTAATAACTCTATCGACCTAGCCTAGATAACACTATACTATACCTAGGTAGAGACTATACTAGTATATATAATTATAGCTAGTAGGGGCTACTACCTAGTTAAACGAGATATTAGAGATGCCTTCCGGATCGTACCCGTTTTAGTGCGGTCGCGTTACCTACTCGGCTTTATCTAGAAGGGAGTTATATACGTTAAATACTGTCTGCTATTTAGCTTACGAACAGCCCTATTTCTCTTTAACTTATTCGCTAAAAGTCTCTACTAGATCCTAGCATAATAGATCGACTCTGCTATTAAGCACTACCTTAATAATTTTATATTTATGGTTAAGTGTCTAACTATACTACTATTACTAAGGGAGGTATACCTTTCAGTTACCGACTAGCTAGGGGTACCCTAAAATAATACTAAAAATATTAAAGGTACGGAGGCTGAAGTACTAGGTTATACGATTAACACCGCGGCGATAGAGATAAAACTCTTACCAGTTAAGTAATAGAAAGCTATTAATTAGGTAACCGAAGCTCTCTAGATAGGCTGGCTATTATTATAGTAAGCCTAATAACTGGCGGGCCGCCTAGCATAGTATGCAAAAGTTATCCGCCTTAGGCGCTCGTACTCTCGCTTCTTATAGGACTTTATAATAAAATAGCCTATTAGGCTATTAAGATATACGCACTAGCGCCTCCCCCTAGAGCTTAAGGAAGACCTTAACCTTTAGCTTAAGGTTCTTATATTAAGTAATGGTGTACTATTCTTTAATAATAAGGAGAGGCTATAGTTTTACTTATTTACTAACGCCTTATCGCTTAAAGGCTATGGAGGCTTTTACTTTAGTGGAGAGAATAGCTATTAGCTTAATTACGTGGCTTCCCTACCCTAGGCCTAGGCTTTTAGCTATTACCCCTTACTAGACTAAGTGGATAACTATATTAACTTAAAAGAAATACATGCTATCGCAGAGGCATTTAAAAGGTGGTTATTGGTATAGTAGTATAGGTCTCTCTATATTTATATAGATAATATAGTTGCTTATAGCGGTATCTAGAATAATGTTATAAAAGGTTTTGGAAACTAATTACTCTAAGAGATACTTATATCCTTAATGATAAATAATATTACTATAACGACCATATAGGTCTCTAGCGCTAATAATAGGCTTACTAATACTCTTTCGCGATTTAACCGCGAGAAATTATTATTAATGTGCCCTAAGTGGCAAATAAATAACGGCTTCTTACCGGATAAATAACAACTATATGGGTCTCCAGCGCTAAATAGGCTTGCTAATATTCTTTCGCAATTTAACCGCAAGAAATTATTATTAATATACCCTAAGTAGTAAATAAATAACGGCTTCTTGCCAGAAAAATAATACCTTTTTAGGTAGCTACTAACTCTTGCAGTTAACCTAGAGTTATTTAATTAACCTCCCCTAACCTTCTAGAGTAAGATCGGTGGGTTTTACTGCTTTTTGCTACTTATATAGCATGGCTTAGCAGCCAATATAAGGAAGGGCTACTCCTCCGCTATTAAGAGCTGGGAGGCCTTTTTAGCCCTAAATAGTTTATTACCGTATCTAGCTAAGAAGATGGATTTAGGGGAATAGATTGCTTAATAAGCGTTTAGTACAGCCGCCCCTCTAATAAGTAGAGTTAAGCTAGAAACCCTCTCTAATTATATCTCTGTAATTTAATCTCATTATATAGATTTAGGTTACTTAATTGCTGCCTTTAAAGACTATACTATTAAGAGGGCCCTAGCGGGGGCTATATTACTATTCCCATCTACTAAGAAAACTAAATTACTAATTATAAAGGATATCCTAGACAAGATTATTATGTTTAGGCCCTATAAGGCGGATATAAATATAGATGCGGTATTTATAATAGCGTTTATAGGTTTTCTATGTATAGGAGAAATTACATACCTAAATAGAAAAGCTAAGGACTTTAGCACTATAAAGGCCCTCTATAGCGACGTTAGAATCGCCCCTAATAGCTATTTAATAGTCTTCTACTTAAAACGGAGTAAGATAGATAAAACCTATAGTGGCGTTAATATTTAGATCGCCGCTATATTAGGAGATTATCTATGCCCCATAGCCGTAATAATATAGTTATTTAACCGTAACCCCTGGCCTCTATTAGATTTATTATTTAGCATTAATAATAGAGCTTTTTTGGCGCTAGTAGTATATAAGATTCTATTAACCTACCTAGCCGCCGGCGGCATCCTACCTAATAGCTACTTTAACTACTCCTTCTATAGAGGTGTAGCATAGTATGTGTATAATTGTGGCTTCGCAGAGTTATAAACGGCGCAGTTAGGTTAATGAACATTAGATATGGTTAAACTTTACTATAACACCTTGGAAATTAAACGACTTTAATTAAACTTGAATTTTTAGCGGAGTGTGCCTATACTGGCTATGTAATGGTGCTGGAGGCGCGTTACCTGGCATGTCCTGCCATATCTATAGAATATAGCAGAAGGTAATAGGCAGAAGATGGCAGAATATAGCAGAATGCAACTGGTAGAATATGGCAGAATATGGCAGAATATGGCAGAATATAATAAAATGCGACTGGTAGAATATGGCAGAATATAGCAGAATGCGATACTGTATGTACACTATATTTATTGCACCATGTTAAAGCATACCAATATTGGCATATTGCCGCGATATTGCCGTAATATGCCGTATATTGCTATCTGCCGTTCTACTATACTGCTAAGCCTAAGGTAGAATTAAGACTTTATACTTTTCAGACTATGGAAATTACCCCCGTTTTAACTTAATTCTTTATAGGTGGTAGGCGCTTCGCTAGTAGGTACTAAGTAGGATTTAGGCTAGATCTCCGAAGTTTAGGCCTAAAAAGCCTTATAAACGCTATAATATTGCCTAGATCCCGCCCTATGAGCCTGCACCCCCTATAATTAATATATTTAAAATGGATTATAACCTATTCGTGCCGTGTAAGAGATAGATATTATGTGTCTATACATTGCTTGGCCGAAAACCCTGCAACTTAGGTATTTAACCAGATGTTTAATACGGTTAACAGCATTATCGCTTGTAACTGCACTTAATAGATTATTCTTTTCACCTACCTACCCCCCTTCCGATGTATATTAGATTAGATACTTACAGTTCTATTTAGGTCTAGCGGTAGGCTACCCTATTAGGGGCACCGGGTAGGATTTAGGCCAGATCTCCGAAGTTTAGGCCTAAAAAGCCTTATAAACGCTACGATATTGCCTGGATCCCGCCCTATGAGCCTGCACCCCCTATAATTGATATATTTGAAATGGACTATGACCTATTCGTGCCGTGTGAGAGATAGATGGCGTACAAAAATCGCAGCTCGCCTGGGGGGGAAGCTGGTTGTGAACAAAGCTGTAGAATCTGAACCGAGATCTTGGCGTCAGTTCAAATTAGGAGTTCGAAGCTCCTCATTTGAATCTGAAGGCTTCAGATTACACACGTCCGTGCAACCCGTAGAGCTACAGACGCGTGTCAAATTGGGAAGGAACGCGTTCGTTCTGCCGAACTTTCAGTTCAGATTCAATCTGACGCTTTTGCAACCGAACGACCCCTAAGACTGACCAATCATCTATGTCTAACTTCTTAACATGCGGATCGTTGGTACCCCTCAACGAAAATTTTGACCCGAGTTTATAATTAATAAGCCGATTAATTAACCCAAAGCTTTAATTTAGAGCCTTATTATATAGAGCTTAATTAGCATACACTAGTAGGTATAGGTTTGTTTCGTAAATCCTATACCTCCGTTGTGCTTTGTAGTAGGGGGTAAGCTTTA
>Ga0307515_10009600_pt1 | contig 18687 bp, 6 predicted proteins | sample 17_EM_MG_FD_194513 | JGI IMG/M metagenome (GOLD analysis project Ga0307515, IMG submission 194513) | Populus trichocarpa ectomycorrhiza microbial communities from riparian zone in the Pacific Northwest, United States - 17_EM | ecosystem: Host-associated > Plants > Roots > Unclassified | place...
TTTAAGGAATAAAAGAGTAGATTTTCTATATTATATAATAAAGAAGCTATAATAAAACACTTAGAATTCTTTAATCTACCCAATCCTTTGCACATTTAGTCTCTTTAAGTATTTTTATACTTATTGTTGTACGATCCCATGGAACTCGACGTTAAGAGCCTAAAAATACTCTCTCTAGCTTATTGCTTATTCTAGGAATTAAGAGAATCTTAATTGTAAGGAGCGAGAGCCGCGGAAACCTGAGACGCTGAGATAATTAACTCCACCAATTAATAGCTCTTATATGAGGCTCTAGCATTACTAGATTCTCGCTAATATAACTCTTAAACTTATCCTTGCTTTATAGACGAGTAGCCTATAAGCCTCGCTTACAAATAGCTCTTTAAAAGATAGAGAGCTCTTCTTTATCGACCTCCGGCCTACCCCTTTGGGTATTATACGATAGAGTAGTATCTAGAGATGGCGCTTTATTGCGGAATCTCTTCTAGAGCTTTTGTATAATATAGAGCTGCTTCTCTTTAGTAGTACCTATCCTGTTATTCTAATCCTTTAAGAAAGCCGTATAACGTTCAGGATTTAAAATCCGAGCAGCTAGATAGTATGGAGATTTTAAGAGCTTTTTTGTATACTTTTTAAGCTTTTCCTTAGCTTGTACGAGGTGAGGAAGCATAAAGTTATCCTTGCTTAAAGAAGCTAATTCCTAGAAAGAAAGAATTAGTAAAAGAAACGTAATAAGAAGTTATACGACAAACCCTTATTATTTAAATAATCTTTTAGAGAGTATTAATTAATTCTAAAACTCTTTCTAATGTTATATAATCTCCCTAAAGAAAAAGAGTTGCGTTATAGAAAGCTTTAAGGAAGTTATAAATCGTACAAAGCTGAATCCAGTTATCTATTATAAGAATATCTACTTTTAGAATATCTTTCTTATAGTACTTAATATAGAGTTAAAGCCCAGCCTTCACCTAATTCTCTAGAGCCACTAATAATATATTAAACCAGCTATTCTATCTTATACGATTATTAAGAGGAATAACTTTTTTAGCTTTACTCTTAAACTATATTATATAATTTGCTAAAGAACGGATATAAACAACGTTGTTATAAAGCTTTCCCATTAGTCCTATAATTTCTTAAATATTTTTACCCCTTTTATCTAACTTGTCTTTTTAAGACAAGGGTTTTATCTTTACTTCTCCCTTTGCTAGCTTTTTTGCTTATTATATAACTTCTTTTTTTAGTTCTGCGGTATTCTTTTTCCCCTTTCCCCTCTTTCTAATTAGTGTCTTTATTGGTACCGGCTATTATATAACTTTGTCCTCACTTTTATCCTCTTCCTCCTCCGCCTCCTCCTCCTCCTCCTCCTTCTTTTCTTCTTCTTCTTTTTTCTTATCCTCTTTATTATATAACACCATAAGCTTTTTATGCTTCTTTAAGGTAAAAAGGAAGGCCTAAATAATAAGATTAATAATATGCCCCTAATAGCGAATTCTTTAATACTCCGCGTTCTAGGAAATCTTATATCTTAGTGAGAGCTATATAGCAATCGTACGATATAGAATGTTGTTTAAGCCCGCATTGTCGCCAATAAGAGCTCTATTCTTTGTTTTAATTCCGTACGACTTAAGAACGGGTTAAAGTGCCTCCCATTAATTTTTACCACTTTAACTGTGCACCGTACGAAGGCCAATTAAGATATTTTGATATTGATTCTGGATATTAAGGAAGCTTGCGTAGATTCTAAGTATAAGAGAATAATTAGGAGAGGTCCAGATATTAACCGCAAGGTGAATATTTATCTTTACAGATTAAAGAACTTGTCGTATAATATCCTAGCTTTTAGTAAAGTAGCTGTAAATTTAATCCGTGATTGTTAAGTAGTGTATTAGAACAATATTAAGATTTACTGCTTCTTGGTTTAATACTTTAATAAAAGTATAAAACTCTAGCCACTTAATATATGAGAATGGAAGCCATTGTATAATAATAAGATCCAGAAGTATTTGTTTAATGGTACCCTTCTCCACTATATAATATAAAACCTCGCCCTTAAGCCCCTAAACCTCTCCCTTTACTAGAAGCTTTTTATAGAGTACTTAAATTAATTTCTCTTCTTTATCTCATACTATTATATAAGACTCATTCTCTTCCTAGCTCTATATTATATTATGCATTCTTTTAAGATGGCCACAAAGCCCTATTATTAAGGTATACTATCCTTCTAGATTATCTAGAGAATAGTATTTATAGAGGTATCTCTTCTTTATATAAAGCTTATCTTCTTTAATAACCTCACGAGTATATTAGTAAATTAAGGAGAATTTTATAGAACCTTCTTTCGTATAACTTATTAAGGTTAAACCTATATTGGTATTAGCGCTTAAAAGACTAGAATAAGTATTACTATCAAATTTATTAGATAGAATATTACTCCAATTAGCCATTTTATCCTTTATATAATAAAGAAAGAAGAAAAAGATTAAAAAAGTGGGAATGCTAAGCCTTTGTCGGAACAATTGTTCCGACAAAGGCTTGTCAGGCCAACAGCTTATTTGTCGAACAATTGTCGGACAAGAACCTTGTTAACCGCAGGCCTAAGCCACCCACCCAAGACAGTGCATGGGCCTCCTACAAAAATCAAAATTAAATTGACATTAAAATCAACCCCAAAATCAACCTAAATCAACCCTATTATATAAATACACTATAATCCATTAATAGTTCCTTCCAAACCTTCTTTGCAAAGGTAATAACCCCCCATAATGCAGCCTTTCTTTCCTTTACCCTCTTCTCTTCCTGCTCCTTTTAAAGCCTTTCATCGTTCTTCTTTTGTGCCTCTGCTACTGATAAAACTCGTGCCTTCCCATAGGCGGCTTTTGTCTTGCTATAACGCTCCTTCTTCTATCTTTTAAGAAGCTCCTGATTTGTTCGCTTAAGGATTATATTATTAGCTACCGTACTTAATATAAACTGCTGAATATTATGCACAGCTTAAGAACGTAGGGGTAATGCACCTTGCAAGAGCTGCCCAAATATCTTAGTAAGTCTCTCCTCTACGGAAGGAGACACGGGTATATTAAATTTGTGGCCATTCTTATCTATAAAGCTTATACAGGAAGGAGTCGTTGGCCGAATTTTTTCTAAAACAATTAAAGGATCGAACGGTAGAAGGCCAGTTGCCCGCCATGCGCTTACTATATTAGTTGGTAATATAGCTTCGTCTCGTGCAGCTTAGTAATACTTAAGGAACTTAGGCTTAGTAATATTAACAGCTCCATAGAAGGTGAAGTCGTAGAGGCGCTTTTAATAGGCTTTTAATAAGGGGCTGAATATACCAATATTAAGGGGTTAAAGTAGGTGTGTTAAATAAGGTAGTAGATAGAGAGGGATAATCTTATAAGCCTCGCAATACTTAACAAACTGCATTAATACGTGGCTCTCGTGTCCATTAAGAATCAATAAGCAATAGATTCCTTAAAGGCGTGGCTCTGTATATTGGTTAAAGTGTTTTAACCAATTAACTGCGATGTCCAAATTTGTCCAGCCCGAATCGCTTACTTAAATCACTGTCTCGCGATCAAGTCCAGGTGATATCCAAGATCGTTGCATTTGCTTCCCCTGAAAGATAAGGTAGGGAGGTAATCGATATTGACCTCCTAATTGACTTCCTGATTGACCTCCTGGTTGACCTCCTGATTGACCTCCTGATTGACCTCCTGATTGACCTCCTGATTGACCTCCTGATTGACCTCCTGATTAACTTCCTGATATGCACTCAATAATAGACACCCAATCGCGATTGCCCGGCTCTGTAATAAAGGCCTGAGCCTCTAATCGAGGAATAAGCACCTTAACCTTATCGCCTAACCCCATTGCAATTCCTTTCTCATCCATATTATATTGATCGCCTAGGGGAATTGCGTACTTGGTAATAGTAGCTTTATAGAGATTAAACCACTCTTTAATAATCTCTAGATCCTTAGTATCCTTTCGCTTTTAATCAAGGCCTTAGGCGAATCGAGCTTTAAGCTCTAGGTGTCGGGTAAGGAAGTTTTTATACCAGTGTTGGCCAAGCTCTGGAGGACGCTTCTTTGCAGTAAGGATACTTTTAGCTATAGATTTAAGGTGTTGAATTTGAGGTGGCCAACCCTAGGCTCCCATTATATTAATCCATTTAACTAGGGAGTCCTCCTTAATAACTAAGAGCTTTTGAAGCTTTTGGTGATACTCCTTGCTTAACTGGCGGCCGTTACGACGATGGTAAACAGAAGAAGGCGACAGACCGTATATTTGGGCAAGCAAACGGCCAGATTAATTAGGATTGGCTTCCAATAATTGAAGAACAATTTGCATTCGATCTTCTTGGTCAAGCGACAGCAATTGGGGGGTAGTAGAGGACATAGTGGTGGTGTAGTCAAGGAGTATTTTGATGTTTTGATTTTGATTTTCGTAGGAGGCCCGTGCACTGTCTCGGGTGGGTGGCTGTCTCGTCTGGGTGGCTAAGACGTTATACGGGCGACCCGTTCACCTACCTACCCCACTAAAAATTAGAAAACCCACACCTTAATATCTTAACAACCACTTAATAATAAATTCTAATAATTTAGATTTAGGCTTTTATATATACTTTATAGCTTCTATTAAATTTATATAATAAATAGTTAAGTAGTTTTTAAAATATAGTAATTTAGCCTTATTTTGGCCCCTAAATCGTAATATCTTAAAAATCACTTAACTATTTATTATGCAACTCTAATAGAAGCTATAAAGTATATATAAAAGCCTAAATCTAAATTATTAGAATTTATTATTAAGTGGTTATTAAGATATTAAGGTGCGAGTTTTCTAATTTTTAATGGGGTAGGTAGGTGGACGGGTCACCCGTATAGACGGGTCGCCCGTAGAATACGTTAGCATTTAATTTTACTTTTTAGCCATTTTAGCATTTTCTAGCATTTAGCTGCTAAATGCGGCATTTATAATTAAGTCTTAGCATTTAGCTACTAAGTGCTAACTATAAGATTACTAAGTATATATAAAAGTATAATTGTAGAATTTTAATAATTTTAATATATTTTATATTTTATATATACTTTATTAATAAATATTAAAGTTACTACCCCTATAAAAATCTCGCTAAGGCTCTGCATTACGAAAAAATTTACTAGTATCTTAAGTTAGGTTTATGCTAATCTAGCAATTTTAGCATTTAGTCGTATTTAGTTGCATTTTGCGGCTATATACTACACCGCCAATAATAATGCTATAATTTGCGGCTAAACGCTACCTTAATAATAACAGTGCTATAAGCTGCAGCTTATTATAGTATAAGCAGCTTATTATAGTATAAGCAGCTTATTATAGTATAAGCCGCTTATTATAGTATAAGCCGCTTATTATAGTATAAGCCGCTTATTATAGTATAAGCCGCTTATTATAGTATAAGCCGCTTATTATAGTATAAGCCGCTTATTATAGTATGAGCTAACTATTACGGTACGAGCTAACTGTTAAGGTACGAGGTGAAAGTATATAATTAATATCGCGTAAAGATCTACATAGGAGGTAAGGTAGTATATATACGCGTCGCTTAAGGGTTAGGTCTGTACTTATGTATACGCGTATACTTATAAGCTAAATTATAATAACGCGTGTTAGTCCTATAACACAGCTTAATACTCTTTTAGAAATAATAATACTGGAAATATTTTAGTTAACTAAGTTTACTATATACGCTACGCTACTACTTATAAGTTACTAGAAGATATATGGCTTAGCCCAGGTATATACCACTATATAATTATAACAGGTTTCGCTATATAGTAACTATATATAGTGTTTAGAACTATCTATAGTTATATTATACTCTTATAATTATTACCAGTATTAAATAGTCTTGGTATCTTCCTTCTTACCTTAGCCTACTTTTAAGCTTAAATCGGCCTTCTCCTTATACACCGACTTCTGCAGTAATAATATAAATTTAGTTAACTTTAACATCCTTTACTTAATACTTAACTTCCGATTAGCTATAATAGTACTATAGTAAATAGGCTTAGTTTATCCTCGTTAATCTATCTAAGTAAATAGTTACTTTACCTCTAAGAGCTTATAGCTTAGCTTAACCATAATAGCGTAATTTGCGCGCTATAGGTTAATAGCTAGCCTAATTAATATAAAGGTATAAAGTAGGATCTACTTAGAGTTATTAGTGTTAAAGGTTTGCCTAGCCTTAGCCTTCTTAATATTAGATATACCGGGTATATAGTAAAGCACCTTATCTTTGCCGTATTCTTTATATAGCCTATTAAACTAATAAACTAGTATAAGAGGTAAGTAAGTAATAATAATAATCTTATACGCTGAACTATCTATCCGTTTTTTAATATAAACATAATTATAGATTTTTTTAGCTTTAAAGAACTTTATATTCTATTAAAAATAGCGGTTAAGTATATTGGTAAACTTCTTACTAAGCGGGCTAGTAGTCTACTTAGTAATAATTAGGTCCTTTAGTATATAACTTTAAGTTTTTAGGTATTTATTATTAGACTTAATTATAATAGAAGCTTGCTAGTCCCAGTATTAGATAACCTAGGCTATATTTACTATTGTTTTCGCATTAGTATATAACTTAGCTTAGGTAAGTTTGGTATCTTAGGTTTAGTATTTAAATCGCTACTATCTTCCTCCTATATAGCTAAAAGTTTCTTATATTAGCGCCTCTACTTTATAGCTATAATTATAGCCGCCTTAGTATTATTAGGGTCGGCCTATAATATAACTAATTTAAGATAGCTGTTCTTTAGAATAAGCTTTTACTAGTTAAACTAGAGTATTAACTCCCCTCTACATATCTAAAACATTAGAATAACTATATAGAAAAATACAGCCAGTTCGCCGAATTTCTTATCTGCTATTATTCTAGCTAGGTTAGTTTTCGCATCCTTATAAAGACGGTTAAATTCCTTCTTCTTTAGCTAGATGTTTTCTTCTTTAAGCTTAAGTAGTACTTTAAACTCCGTTCCCTTTAGCTTATCTACTTCTTCCTACTTAGACCTCTTTAATCCTACTATAATAAACCGCATTAGTTATATTAGGTTCCCGTTATTAGGCGTGCTAAACGCACCCTATATAATAGGGCTGTAATTATATATAATGCGGTACTCCTTAACTATATCCTTAATAAATAATATTAAAACTCTACTGGTTATATCTAGGTAGCATTTATCCTAAAGGATATACTTAATCTATATTATACTCTTTAATTTCTAATACAATCTAGGGGTTTAGCTATTTAGATGTTTCTATATACTAGTTCGTGTAGTAATAAACTCGCATATTAGTTATATAGTAATATAATTTCGCGTAGTAATTAGAAGAAATTAAGTTAAGTATTTTAGCGCTAATAGTTCCGTCGCGTTAGGGGTAAAGTAATAATTATTCTTAAACCTAGCTTTACCCTATAGGTATAATAGAAGAGTCTTTTTAACTAGATATATGTTGTTATTATCCTCCTATTATTCCTTATTAGTCCACTTAAGAGCTTTATAAATTTACGGCTATTTATCCTTTTTTAGTTTACTAAATATCTTAATTTTATTATAGCTAGGGGCGAGAATTATAATCCGGGGTAGGTTGGGGCGCTTTATAATTACGCCGTTTTATAATATTATACTTACGTCCTTTAGGAATCCTAGCAGGCCTAGGGTTAGCGTAAGGATAACTAAGTAGCCTTACTATGGGTCTATAGGGTATAGCTTCTTAAAGTTATCTTCGCAGTAGTATATAATTGGCTGCTTTACTACCTATAGGTAGGTAGCGGGTTACGTCCCTAGTGGCTTAGGCCTCTTAAATGTTTATTATATTCTAATAATAAAAGTAGTTTATTAGCTACTAAGCGATTATTTATATAGTCTTGCCTACGCTAGGTTCATCTATATAAATACCGCCTCCTTTAATTATCCTCTCTTACTTAAATGCCTAAGCTATATATACTACTTAGTATAGGCTGAATTTAAAGCCTAATATAAAGCCCTAATCAGGGAGTTTAATTAGGGCGGTTTTAAAAAGTGCTTTTAATAAGATAAGTAGGAAATACTCTAGAGTAAATAGAAGATCCGCCTCCGTTATATACGCTAGTATACTATTTAGGTTGTTTTTCCCAGCCTTATAAAGCTAGGCTAAGAAAGTTTATTAGTTAACTTCTTCCTCTACGTCTATGTCTTGGTTGTTATCATTAACTAAATTCTTATCTTAGTCGTTATTATTAACTAAATCCTTATTTTAGTCGTTATTATTATTAACTAAATCCTTATTTATAGTAGAGTCTATTTTCTTTTACTTCTAAAGCTGCTATATTAATCTAGCCTAGGCTTTAAAGGTTAGTAGGTAGCATATAGGCGCTAGCAGTCTTTGCGGTAATAAGTTAATATAATAATAGGTTAACAGAGGTATTATATACCGTAGTAATAAGCTTATTAATTTTAGGAGGTAACTTTAGTTCTGTAGTACAAAGCTAAAGTACTATTAGCTTTATTATAGGTAGCATACCTAGTGCTAAATTCCGTACTTTTAGGATTGTCTATTACTAAAACTAATTTTAAAGGTCTTTTTTTAACTAAGGGAGGTTTTATAAGCGGCGTATTAGGCTATCTAGCTTAGTACTTTATACTCCTAGTCTATATACAATTTTAAAGTTAAAACTAGAGAGGAACTCGTTCCAGCGTACTTAGCATTAGTTTAGCTGCTTTATAGTTATAAAGTATTTAAGATTGCGATGGTCCGTAAGGACTTTAGTTAGCTAATTAGGTTCTACTAAGGAGAGTTCTAGTTAGAATTCCTTAAACGCTTATATAATTATAAGAAGTTCCTTATTATAGATCTTATAGTTATACTCTTATAGTATAAGCTTAGATAAATAAAATGTAACTAGGTAGAGGAGGCCGTTATTACCTATCTAAGAGAGGATACCTGCGTTAACGTGGTCTAAGGAGTTGGTTTTAAGGTAGAGTTGTTATCCTAATACAAAGTAAGCTAGGATAGGTGCTTTAGTAAAAGCAGTTTTAAGGTCTTAGAACGCCTTCTCGTATTTAAATATCTAGGTAAAATATAGGTACGTTTTTCTTCCTTTTATAGAAAGGCCCTTTATTCGCATTATTACTATAAATAGTGCTACTACGCCTAAGAAGTTATATATAAATTTCCGATAGAAGTTAGCAAAACTAAGGAAGGCTTATATATCCTTAATATAGTTAGGGGCTTGCTATTTGGTAATTATATATACTTTCTTAGGGTCTATACAGACACCCTTAGTAGTAATAATTAGTTTAAGGTATTTTACTTCTATAACTAAGAATTTATACTTTTTTAAATTAATATAAAGTCCTACGTCCCTAAGGCGCTCTAGGACTTTTTAAACGTGCTTAGTATATTTAAAAGGGTTGTTATTATAGATAAGTATATCGTCCAGGTACGTAGAGTAGAAGTTATTAAGGTCGTCCTATAAGGCGTTATTAATATAGCTTTAAAAGGTGCCTAGGCCGTTATATTCGCTAAAGGGTATAATAGTATATTTAAATTGGCTAAAGCGTAATATAAATACGGTTTTCTATTCGTCACCTTCCCGTATTTAAAAATAGTTAAAGGCGGCGATAATATTAAGCTTAGTATAGATTTTAGCTTAACTAAGCCGCTTAAGAGTTTTATATATAAGCAGTATGGGGTATCGGTTCTTAATCGTAATAGTATTAAGTCCTTTATAGTTAATATAGAATCGGATACCTCCTTTTAGCTTCCTAGCGAGAAGGATAGGGGTGGCTGCTAGGGATATACTAGGACGAATAAATCCTTTATTAAGGTGTTTGTTAATATACTTTTTTATAACTAGAAGTTCGTCTTTAGATATTAGGTAGGGTCTTTTATAAGATAGCATTTTTCCTTATTTAATATTAATAGTATAGTTATTAGGTCAATGTAGGGGGAGTATATCTACGCTTTTTTATAAGTATATATTAATAAAGTTATAATACCTCTTAGGGAGGAGCTTGCGGAGTTCTTTATTAGTAAGTCCTTTTTTAAGTTTTATAAACTTCTTAAAGTCTAAAGGTAAAAGTCTGTGGAGTTCCGCAGGGGCGTCGTCTTTTAGAAGGTTGACTATATCTATTCTATTACTATAGAGGATATAGTCTTATTCTTTATTAAGCTTATATTATTATAATTAAAAGGCTGTAGTAACGGTTTAGCCTTTTTTACGTGCTATACGGTAGAAGGCCGCGGCACTTATATAGTAGTAGTTAGTTATAGGTGGGTAATTAGGGGTTTCTTAGGTTAATATCCTAGTGAGTAAATAAAGGCGGCTAGGCTATATCCTAGGCAAGTCTCTCTATAGTATTTAGAGTTAAAGGTTATTTCTCTCTTTTCCTAGTTAATAGTGGGGTTATATTATTTAAGCTAGCTTATTTTAAGGATAATAGGGTAGTTAGTAAGTAGTATAATATAGGCCTAGAGCTCTTCCTGGTGCCTATTTATATCTAAGTAAAATTATACTATATAGGTAATCTTCTATACGGTAAAACTACTGTTAGCGAGTTATAGGGCACAGGATTTAGTAAGGGGTTAGGTAAGTAGGCTATAAGTACGTATAAATTAGGTATCTATAAATTTATTAGTAGCTCTATAGTTAATTATAGAACGGCTTTTATATTATTTTTTAGTAGTAGTTCCTATTATAGGTAAAACTATCTATTTCTATCCGTTTATTTTTACTAAGTTATCTATTAAGCAGGCCAATATATAGATCCCTCTATTATTAGGGCGTCCTAACCTATAACTTAGGGTAGGGATTTAATGTTTTTTGCTTCTGTATCTAATTCTATTACTATTACTACATCTTTATCTTATATAATAGTGGCGTATAGTAACGTATTTAGTATTTAGGGTATTAGGTTAAGTATTAGACGGTAGCTTCTAAACCTAGCTATTAGGCAGTTTAGGTTATTATAATAATAGCCTTCTTAATGGCATTTATAGTAGCGTCCTAGTTTCTAAAATAGCTCGCGCTTTCCATCTAGGAGTTTTTGCGGAAAGGTTAGTATAAAGAGGTCAATATTAGCTCCCGTGGTACTTAAGGTAGTAGGTATTAGTAGCTTAGTATATATAGGTTTAGTAGGCCCGGAGGGCTTCTATAGAGAGGTCTTTAGGTAAGGGTTAGTAGTAGCAATTTAATTTAGTCGTTATTTAATTTTCTGTAGAGCTGCTACTATATTATAAACGTTATTATAGTTATAGCTAACGGCTACGTGACTAAGGTAATAAGTAACTTTTTTAAGGAGGTCCTCCTAATCTTTGGTATTATCTTAGGTAAGAGCTCTGGTATATTCCTAGAATTTAATATAAAATTTGTTAAATAATTTAATAGGGCTTATCTTTAGGGCATGTAGTTTAGCTTAGTTAGTAGCTAGTAGGTTATAGTCGCGGTATATTAGGTTAGGATTATTAAGGACTTTTTAGTAGGACTACTACTTTTAGGGGCTACTAGTCTCCTATTAGGCGCAGAGTCTATTAAATAGTATACCTTTTATTTGCCCGATAATATAGCCAATTTTAGTATCTTCTATAGGAAAAAGGTAGGCGCTCTAAGTTAGTTTCTCGTGGATTTATATCTTTTAGTAGCTATATTCCTTATAGTCTCCCTAAAAGACTAAGGGATTAAGGTAGCGTATATTAAACCCTATAGTAGTAGTTTAGGTCCAATTATTATAACTTTTATTATTACTGCTTTAGTAAAGGTTCCTATTAAGTAAAGCTGCTTAGCACTAGCCCTCTATTAAGCGTTAAGTAGGTAAAGTTGCCGGGGGTATAAAGACTTAGGTGGCGTTATATATAGTAAAAAGGTATCTAGCGTTGTTATAAATATACTTATTAAACTAAGATTATAGGTATTTAATTATGCCTTCTTTTTTAGTAACTGTAGCAATTAGTATAATCTTAGCCTTCTTTAACTGTTAGACGTCGCGTTTAGATACGCGGAGGTTATCTTTAGTTTCTTAATATATATTATTAGCGAGCGCCTTATAAGCTTATAGGTTTTAGATAATATTATAATCTTAAGTAGTATATATCTCGGCTTATATAAGCTTTAGGTAGTAGTTCTATAGAAGGCGGTAGTATTTATTAGGGTTTTATACTACTATTTTTACAAACGTCTCGGCGTTTTATATTTTAATTTTAATAGGTAGTAGCCCTTCTATTTGCTTGTCCGTAGTTATATAGTTAATAAAAAATAAAAAATTATTAGTATCCGTTTTCTTAGGGGTTAAGGCTAAAACTAATAAATTAAATTCTCCTAGGATTAATTGGCGTTATAGGTTAAGTATAGGTATTAGGTTATTCTTTAGGTTTAATATAATAGCTAATAAGAAATATTATCTTACTATTATGGGTTCCTTAGAGGTATAAAGTAAGGTAATTTATAGACACGCTACTTCTGGCAGCGCCTACAGTATTATAGAGACGTAGAATTGGTTGTAGGCTAAGCGTTAGTGGTAAAAGGCGCAACGTAATGTTATGGAACGAGGGCAGTGGCTATAAGCGTATGTATTCGAGGAGTCTACAAGACATTACGCAATCAATCATAAGGGTCGAGGGCGTAAGGAGGTAATATACCTACGCGTAGCTAATATAAGCTGTACGCGAGGTATATATAAGAGCACGAGGCTCTCCTATAGAGGCCTCTGCGGTAGGGTTCCGTGACAATAAAGTTCTCTATATATTAGATATGCTAATAGATAAGGCTTATAACTATATTAAGTATAGCCTTAATATACTACGTATATACTCAAATAACTTAAGTAAATAGACCTTCTCTAACTAAGAGTCTATATTCGTGTATATAAGGAAGTACTATAAGACTATAGATATAACCTAAGCAGCTAAAAATAAGCTAGATACCTTAAGCTAAGGCGAGCGTAACTACTGGTCCTAGAAAGTAGAGCTTAATAAGTTAATAATTAAAGCAAATAAGACTAAGGAATAAAAAGTAGATCTACTTAAGAAGAATATTTCCTCTAAGATAAAGGACCTAGCCTTTACCCTTAGCTATAAGATTAACAATGCTAATTATAAAGGCTAGAGCGAGAAGATAGATATATTTGCTTATAACCTATAAAACTATAACCACTATACTAAGCTAAATACCGCTAAGCTAAGTACCGCTAGCGGCTATTAACCTATATTATTGCAGAATAACCTAATAGACCTTAACGCCGTTAAGTTTGGCAGCAATAGTAATAGTCTCCCTAATAATGTCTAAAAATATTATATAGATAATAGACTTTATATAGCGTGTGGTTAACCTAGCTACTAAAAAGATATTTATAACCCCTAAAAGAACCTAAATCCCCTTCTAATATTACTACGCTAACCCCCTCCTAGCCGCGGCGGATTCTTTAATAGAGGGGATAGTAATTAAGGCGGTAATTATAGATAAGGACGTGGGTTTAGACACAAAGACCTACCCCTATAATTCCCTTCCCTAATATAGCCTTAGCCGATAGTTCTATACGCGAACTATAGATAAGTAGAGGGAGAGAAGAAACGCATTATAGTATACGTTGCGATAGATATACCCTAGGGCGAAGTCCGCCTACGTGCTTTATATAATAATAGGTACCAAATTAACCTTATTAATTAAGATGTCGTTTATAGGTTTAACCTACCTATATACTACGCGCTATATTTATATAAACCTATTATACGTTTCCTTAATAGCAACCAGATAATAATCTAGTATGCTTATAATATAATAGTTACTACTAGCGACTCCTAGGGTACCCCTCGCACTATTAGCCCGCAGACCTTTTAGGGCGGCTTATTTAATAGTTATAATATAGTTTTTAGATAAGATTGGCTCGCGGAAGCAGATCTATTAATTAGCTTCTATTCTAGATAGTTTATCTAGAGTACTTCGGACCCTAAACGCCTCTAAATAGTTACCCTTAATACTCTCCTAGTAGATATTAAGGCTAGCGAAATAGTTTATTCGCTATAGCCAAAAGACTCCTTCTTTACGCCAGTTGTAAATATAATAGAGGACCTATTATTACTGGCAGCGAATACCTATATAGACCCTCCGGACGTAGAGACACCGGTTATAAATATAGTAAAGGACCTACTATTACTAGCAGCGAGTACCCGTAGAGACCCTCCGGTATTAGTGTAGATCACCTATATATAAGGGGGAGGTAATTAAAACCCTAAAACTATTAAGTATACTATAGCGAAGCTATATATACTCTTAGTGTAAGCACACCTATAAAACGCATATCGGCTGTACCCTTCTCTCTACTAGCTCTCGGAAGCACACTACTATATAATAGTTACCTCAACCTCCGTAGCCCCTAGCCTACTAAATATATATAAGGAGGAAATTAATATCTTCTCTAATAAGCTAGTAAGCATACTACCGCAGAACTCTAAGTATAACCATGTAATCGACTTAGAAGAAGGTAAAACGCTACTATAAATACCCCTCTATAACCTCTTATAGAAAGAGTTATAGATCTTATAAAAGTACCTAGACAGTGCTCTTAAAAAGGGCTAAATTAGGCCTAGTAAGTCGCCTACTAGAGCGCCTATCCTCTTTATGCTAAAAGCAGACGGTATAATACGGCTATACGTTAACTATAGACGCCTAAATAAGATTATAATTAAGAACCGGTACTCCCTACCACTAGTTAGCAAACTCTTTAATAGGCTTAGCTATGCGAAGATATTTATAAAGCTAGATCTTTATAATATATACTATAGGATTTATATTAAAAAGGGAGATGAATAGAAGACCGCATTTAAGATACGCTATAGTTACTTTAAGTACCTAGTAATACCCTTTAGTCTTACTAACACCCCTATAACGTTCTAGAGCTATATTTATAAAGCTCTAAAAACCCTAGTGGATACCATCTATATAGTTTACCTAGATAATATTCTTATCTACTTAAATAATAAGGATAAGCACGTTAAGTATATTAAGTAGGTACTACGATAGCTCCGCGCTTAGGGCCTATACGCTAAACTATTAAAATATATCTTTTATACTAAGAACGTTAAGTTCCTAGGCTTTATTATTACCCCTAGGGGTATTATAATAGACCCTAACCGCGTAAAAGCTATTAAGGAATGGCCTAAGCCTAAGTCCTATAAGGATATTTAGGTCTTCCTTAGCTTTACTAACTTTATAGGTAATTTATCTAGAACTACTTAGATACCGTATACCCCCTATATATATATCTTATATAGGCATATCGCGACCCAACATTAGATAGGGAGAAGAAGAAGAAGTATAAGTTAAAAGGGCCTACTAAATAGCATTAACCTTGGTCCTGGCCCGATAACGCGTAATAGGCGTTCTATAAGCTATACGCTGCGTTTATATAAGCCCCTCTACTTTACCACTTTAACCATAATCTACCCCTAATAGTAATTATTAACGCTTCTAATTATGCCTATAGTAGTATACTTCTGTAGCCTTTAGGGTAAGAAGATTAACTCCACTAGCACCTAATTACTTATTATAGTTAAAAGCTTACTAGCCTAGAAGTATAGTATAATATATATAATAAAGAACTACTCGCTATAGTGTAATACTTTAAGACGTAGCGCTATTACCTTAAATATACCGCGTATATAACGCGCGTGCTCTATAATTATAATAATCTTAGGTACTTTATAACCACTAAAAGCTTATTTACTTACTAGGCCTAATACGCTAAGGAACTAGCTAAGTTTAATTTTAAGATTAAATATAAGCTAGGTAAAGTAAATCCCGCTAATATACTATCCTAGAGCCTAGATTATACTAAAGGCTTTAAAAATAGTAGTAAGAGGATAATCCTTAATGCTATGCTGCCTATATTATAGTAAAAGTTATAGGTTATAGGCCTTATGGGCGGCCCTAGTACTACTATACTAAACTAGTAAGTAGTATACGTATAGTATATAAGCGACTTTTATAAACTTAGCGCTGGCGGACTAGAGCGTTTTACTATTCTCTTTAAGACTATTCTAACTAACCTAATGGCGCTTAACCCTAGGGAAGACCCCTTAGCCTAGGCTATGGTCCCCCGTAATAACCTAGCGAGTTACCTATATATTATATATTACTTTACTAGCACCGACTTTACGCAGAGTCTCGTGCCACGGTAAGAAGTAGTAGTAGCTACTTTAGCCAAAACGGCGTTTATGGAACAACCCCCTAAGTTACTAATTAATTTTATTTATAGAGTATAAAAAAGGGATACCTTTACACGCTTTATATATAATTAGTTAACCTAGAAATAAGTTCCTACCAGTAATAAGAACTACACCCTTAATAATTAAGGACTTTTAAGGTAAAATAATAAGGTCTAGGTACCGAATTGCATACTATTATAGTAAGAGATCCTTAAGCGGAATTATAACGATCCTATAGGTGGCCACTATAGTTTTAACTATACTTTTAAGGTAATTATATAGAAGTATACTTAGAACGGCCTTACCTAGGACCTCTGTAAATACCTAGATAATTATAATGCCTACTAACGCTCCAAATCGCGCCGCTATAAACCCTATAGTGAGCTATAGCCTCTTTAGGCCCCCACCTAAGCCTAGCGACATTATTTACTTAACTTTGTTATGGATTTCCTAGAGTTTAAGACTCCTAATAGCGTAGAGTATAACTCTGTCCTTATCCTTATAGACCATTTTATAAAGCTAATATGCTACTATTTAGTGTGTAAGATAATTAATGCTATATAACTCGTAGAACTCTTATTTAGAGTCTTTATATAAATAGGGCCTTTAGATAATATTATCTCTAATAGGGGTAGTATATTTACGAGCGAGTACTAAAGCACTCTATACTACTATCTCCACGTTTAATATAAACTTAGCACTACATTTTATCCGCAAATAGATAGTTAGACAGAGCGTTAGAACTAGGAGCTTAAGGTATACCTACGTATATTTACAAACTAGGAATAGTCTAATTAGGCCTCCCTACTTAAAGAAGTAGCCTTTACCTATAACTCTAAGGTCTATGCTATAATAAAGCGTTTCCCTATTAAGCTTGCCTATAGTTAGCTACTAAACGTCCTAAATAAAGTCCTAGACAGCGTCTAAGACGCCTAGTAAGGTAGGGAGGGGTCTAAGTTAATAAATGTCTAACTCGCAGAGACGTATCTATAACGCCTGCGCCTTATATATAAGGTAGCGGCGGCGTTAATAATGTACGCCTAAAAGCTTTAGGTAAAATACTATAATCGTTACCACTTAGCTAAGCACTTCGCCATTAATAAATAAGTCCTACTCTCCTCTAAGAACATCTACACGAAACGTCCCTATAAAAAGCTTAACTATAAGTTTATAAGACCGTTTTAAATCCTAAAGCGTGTAGGGTAGCAAGCATATAAGCTAGAGCTCTTACCTACTATAGTATAGCTCTACCTAATCTTCTATATCTCCCTATTAAAGCCTTATAGGTTACACCCTAGGTTTTAACCCCTGGCAGTAAAAGAGCTTAAGGAAGGCAGCTAGGAAGTAAAAGCAATTATCGCCTACTAAGATCGTACTAGACAACCGTAGTACCTTATTAAATAGCTAGGATAGCTAAATAAGTATAATAAATGGAAATATAAGATAAAACTTAAGAATTATTAATAACTGCTAAACGAGTACCGTAAGCAGGATACCCTAGCCTTATAGCTAAAGCGTAGGCGAAAAGTAAGCGCCGCTATTAAAATATAACCTATATTAAAGCGGAACAGAGGATATCTAAAGGGATTAAAGAATAAGTAATAATTGCTATAACTCACAGGCGAGGCTATAGCGTATGCTAGCAACGAAGCTTAATTTAAAAAGCACCCTTTCTAGACCTAGTCCGTTACCCCATACTAGCTAAGTAGATTATTTATATATTAGAGAATAGGCCTATTTATAACTAGGGTTTATTTAACTAAGGTCTACGACCTGCTAGTAACCCACCAGTAGTAACCTATACTAATAACTTATACTATTCTATGTATATACTACGCAGATAACGCATAAGGCTAAAATATAGGTTAGTAGCGGGTTTAATAGGTATATAGCCTTACCGTCCTAATCTGGCTATATATAAATAACTTATAACCTACCTACAAAGTATATACGGCGCTACGCTAGTATAGCGTAAGGCTAAAGTAGGGTTAGCAGCGGATTTAATAGGTATATAGCCTTACCGTTTACGAATCTGGCTGCATGTAAATAACCTATAACTTACCCGCGAGGTATTAGCGACCTACCTACATAAGCAAGCTTTAGAATATTTCTAGTCTACTAAATTTAGGCAACGGTATTAAGCTCTACTAGCTCTACCTATTAAATAAACTAATTAGGATTTTCCATACCGGGTATATAAAATTGCTACTAGCTTAGTTAAATGCGGGGGAGTCTTAGCAAGGCAAATCTGACCAATTAGACAACTTTAACCACTGGTTAAAGTTCCTTAATATCTTCGCGCCGCGTATATATACTACCCGTCTCTCTATACGCAAAATTAAAACGCTCTTTCCCCTTTAAAAATTTTCCTTACTAAGGTTTTTTATAGGGTTTTATTAAGGCTTAAGTATATAAAGGATTAGGGACAACTCTTTTTAAAGGGGGGGGGGGGGG
>Ga0307515_10009601_pt1 | contig 18686 bp, 8 predicted proteins | sample 17_EM_MG_FD_194513 | JGI IMG/M metagenome (GOLD analysis project Ga0307515, IMG submission 194513) | Populus trichocarpa ectomycorrhiza microbial communities from riparian zone in the Pacific Northwest, United States - 17_EM | ecosystem: Host-associated > Plants > Roots > Unclassified | place...
AAATATATTTTACTTGAAAATATATATATATATATATAATTTAAAATTTATTTTTAATATCAAATAACAAAATAATTTAAAATATTTATTAAAAAAAAAAACACGGTACCTCTCCTAATTTGATTATCTTGCTGGAATTTGAGCCACTGACTCCAAGGCAGCTCCTTGCACAAACTTTGATTTATTGCGTGGATCAATCCCACGGGACAAGTTGGAAGAAGATTATGTATAGACCCTCAGAAATGGTCTGAGAAAGGTTTGCCCGTCTTCGTATCATGGAACGGCCCTGTGTGTACTCTGTATGATCTGGTGAACAACTTTACTTTCTGTGGTGCTAGTAAGGAGATTACAACATATTGGACGCCAAATTCTTCCATTCTTGTTGGTTTATTGAAGGCCTTATTATGCAAACCCTAATTTTCAACTTAGTTCGAACGGAGAATATCCCTTTCATTCAGGAGATATCGTCATTGCCCGTAATCTGTTCAACGGTTGTGAACTCTGCCATTGGAATAGCAGTTCCTTTTACAGTGATCGGAGAAATCATGGGATTCACAGACTTTCCATTATCACACTTTGGGTTTTTGGTTGTGCTTTTTATAGGGTATTTCATAGTTGGCCAAGTGGTCAAGAGAGTGTATATTTTAATATACAAAAAATGGTTGTAGAGAACAAGCAAAGGAGTGATATTATTCAGAACGAGAACACTTTGTAGCTTCCATGCTTTTACAGGACCGTCCACATTTCCTGTGGAAACTCTTTGGTCTTACAGTATTAATGACCTTGCAAATTGGCATAACAAATGAATGAATATTGACAAATCTGGGAAAAACTCAATGACAAAAAAAGCAGCCGCCTGTGGATCTTCCTCTTTCGACTCTTCTGTTATCCATTATAGTATACAAAGCAGAAAGATCCAGGCAGAAATCAATCCAAGCAATACTAACTTGTCATAAATTTTCCTGGTAGTTGAATTACCTGCACCAGATAGTTCAGAACTTCAGATGCTGTCAGGAATGATTTGTACTCAAGATAGGTGCACCTGTATGCTCGTGTGTGCAAGGGGAGAACAGAAGTGTGTCGTTCTTCTATCTATAACATAAGAGAAGAAAGCAGAGGTGGAGGCAGAATACAGAACAAAAATGAACTAATTTTACCCAGTTGGAGATAATTGTTCCTAATGTTCCATTCAAAATCCCAGTGCTTTCTGTCATTTTTGAGAGTCCAATATGCCCATCCAAAGGAAGCTGCATTATAAACCTCAAGTTGTGCTCTACCAAAATCTTGATAATCTGTCTCAGATGCAGTTGTCACGCTCCACTCATTCACCCATTCCCCTGAAACCAACACAATTCAAAATCACCTAATTAGGTTCCAAAATTCAAATGCATCATTTGTGTTTAAAAAAAAACAGTGGCTTCAATAAATCTATTTGATGTTTACCCAATATAAATAATTCTTATCTATGTTTTGATATTTATACTCGACTCATTCCAACTGTTTTTCTTTTTCTTTCCTTTCTTTCTACAAGGGGAACAGTATGGAGATCTTGCCTTACCAACAAAAACAAGCGGGCCATTTGCACTGTTCAGAGCCTGTAATTGAGCTGCCCTGCTCTTGTATACAAAATCTATGTTATCCATAGTGCTCATATTAACAAAGTAAGAATCAAAAAGATTGTAAAAATGCAAATCCACAACTAAATTATGAGAGCTTATATTCGCCTGGTAAAGTTCTATCGGATCTGCATTGCCAATTCTTTGGCAAATTATTACATAAGCTGTAGAGGAGTATTTTCGAACAATTTCATAGCCTTGCTTGTAATATGGAACTAAAACTTCCATGGGAACCAAGGAGGCAGATGGTTCATTTAAAAGCTCAATTCCCAGCAAAGCAGGATGTCTTGCATATCTGCAATTCAAATCAATCATTGTGAGGGTTTCATTTAGACGAAGAACTTCATGATAGCATTACTCATGTAAGATAGTTAGTGGAGAAAGAGGAATTCAGATGACCAATCAAAGCACAAATATGCATGATACACGGACATCAAACAGTTCAATCTGTGTAATATCATCTTGTATGCATAGGACTAATTATGGATTAATGTAAGGAGTCATAATAAATTCCTGCATTCATGGGACTTATATCATGATTGCTTTTATTCAATCTTCCCTTAATTAACATCAATATTATGTAAAAGAAAAGATTGATTATAATTGGAGAACGAGAGTTCTCCAAGAACGAAGTGAGCCGAGTTCATTCAAATCACATATGATGTGTGGCACAAAACATGCAGCAAGGAATACGTGAATGAGATATTCATGTTCGAAGAGCTAGCTTTTTTCCAATTCAAATCTCAAAGATAAGCTGCTCTAGCTAAAGTTCAGATTCATGGTGCCTGTGTTTATGGATATTCAATGCAAATAAGTTCCAAAAGTTCAAATGCACTGCAATAATGTGTGTTTTGTTGATACTATCTACCCTTCAAAACAAGTCAAATAGTATATAGTCAAGCTCCTTTGAAAAATTACAGTCACTAAAGACCCAAATGTAACGACATCTTTTCATAGACCAACTAAAGAAGATGGAAGAAGTAACAGAAAAGGGACGAAGGGGATCTTGCTAAACATAATGAAGCATGTAGCAGAAAGGGTAAAATCTGTTATAGCATTCAAGAGTAAACAAGATAACAAGCTTGTGAAGCAAAGCACGAAATAATGCAACAAGTAACTTCAAATCTAGTAACCCTCAAAGTGGAAGAGCAGGAAAACTGATACATAATGTAAAATGAGTTGATGGATGCAAATAACAATGACATCATAGCGAGCCTGTGAGATAAAATTGAGATTGTGAAGGAACAACATGAGAACCATTTTGAGAATAGAGTTGAAACAACGGAACTTGTACAAAAAAGTTTTTAACACTCATAAATTGAAGATTCCACCATTCAAGAGTCTAAAGAAGAGGTCAATTACATTGACTTCATTGTGCCCTCTAAATTCAGTATTATAATTGAGAAGATATCATATTTCCTAAATTGTTGTCAAAGAGTAAAAGGTATCAATCACATAAATGTTACTTCTAGTTGTGCATGTCATTCAAGTTCATGTAGCGTTTGCTACAACTACTTCAACACATCCAAACTCACAATCAAGGTACCTAAGGAAGAATGATGGAGATTGAAGAAAGAAATAATAGGAATAGTATTTTAAAGTTATATGATTATTCATGGTTTTTAGCATTACTAAGTAATATTACTATTTGTCATTTAATAGTTAAAGTTGGAAAATAGTTTGTACTTATTTAGTAGGATTTCCTATTCTTATTAGCATGTTTACCAACATCTATCAGGACCTAATGTTCGGTGCCAATAAATAATCACTTTAGTTAAACATTCAATGATTTTATCTAATAAATGTTAATCATTGAATGTTACGACGATATGAATATTGATTGATCAAGTAAATTGAGTTTTTTCAGAGAAATGGTTCCCTTGAGTGTTTGTCCTTGTATTCATTAATTGGTTCTGCATCACATTCACACACCCTCTCTCTAACCTCACACTCTGTCTCAAGCATTGTAACTTACCATGCTTGTGGCAACATCCCCTCCTTGGGAATAACTCTTCTATCATTCTTGAACACGACAACTCAAAATCGCATATTATATCATGTTTCTTAGCTGTCCAAACTAAGCACACCAATTTAAATGCCGCTTAAAGACAACATATTTATGGACATTGACCAACAGCCATCAAAAGTTTATTGATTTATTTAAAGCTTGTACAATTGAAAACCTGGTAGGCAGTGGATAATAAACAGCATGTCTGGAAATGTACCTGGAAGCTAAAAAGTCAATAACATCCAATGTCTTTGAGACATAATCTGGAGAGGAAGGCCAGCCTGTTGTACCATCTCTACTAGCACTATGTTCCGCCCCATTTTGGGAGCCAGGAGCCGCATGAAGGTCAATTACACATTTTATATTATAGGCTCTGCACCACAGTTTTCAGGCACATATTAGACAGAAACGCGTTCAAGTTGCTAATCTTGCAAACAGAAATAAAGAAAAGCTACACCTACTGTGCCCATGAGAAAGCATTATCTAGAGCTTCCAAACATCCCCCAATAAAAGGAGCAGGTGGATCAGGATCGAAAGCAATCCACCAGCCAACAGGAATCCTCACAGTATTTATCCCACATCTATATAGAAAACTGAAATCGTCCATAGTAATAAAACTATTTCTGTGTTTCTGCATCCAAAAGAAAAACCTATTACATAAACAAAATTAAACCTCATGGCACTATCAATTAGTATCCATTAATTTTTCAAAGCCAAAACTCACTTTACAAAAACATACACTGTGTGACAATTAAATGTTAGATAATTGTTTATCATCGACCAAAAGAAAAACAAATAAATAAAAATTGAATTATACACTGACATAGAAAAAGAAACAATACACCTTAAGAACCTCCTTGGCCTGATGACGTCCATATCCATTTGCAAGCTGGTAATCTCCGTGCAAGTCATTTGCCACTATCATCATTTCGAATGTAGCTGCATTATCATCCCATCCTGGTTTCCCTGGATAGTCTGCTGTCAGCAGATTTCCTACTGTAACCTAAAAGAGAAATATATGCTATCACGAAATAGCATTAAAACATTCATATATCAAGGAAATTGTGCACAGCAATCTAGAATTTCATTTAGCTTCATCCTTTTGCACTTTCATAATTGGCATAATAGACATGAATAAGGTTTTTAGGTGGTCATGTATTGTAGGAGTGATGCTAAGCATTAAGAAAAAACTTCAAGAATACACATGAGCCATTAGACTAGTGGGAACCACCATTGGGTCCCACAATAAGATCACGATGCAATGGCTCAAATGTATATACCTGCAGATAAGCCCCGGTAATAAGTTTTATGTGAACTTGATTGTTATTATTCCTTTCAATATAAAATATTTCCCCTTCTGAAGGTGAGTTTGCTGTGGCAGAAATGGAGCATCCTTCACCATAACATGCTAGAAAATAGCCTTGAGAGGTGCGAAGCTGAAATTCAGATGCAGAAACTCTCCACAACTGCAGGCATAGTCTCCACATCAGAAAAAAGTTAATGCTTCAAAACCATCAAGCATTGATCTGCAAGCTAAACATCAGAATATGAACTTAAACTAGATAAATAAAAGTGAGATTGCACAAGAAAAAGTTGTGCGCAGCTTGCATAAAACTTAAGAACTTCAAGATCTAAAATTCAAATCATGAAACCAGTAAATTGTTATAATGCCTAGCAACACTTTCCATTCAGTGGATTTGATACAATGTTAAAAAACAAAAAGGCATGCCCACATTTAATGATATATCATTAAATAAACTTTGGGAATAAATTTTAACAAATTGCAACCACAAATCCTAATCAACTAGCCATAAATTATATCTGTGATTTATATAAAAGCAGATCTTAACATGCTAAAAAAAAACTTGATATTGTGTGCCATTGATAATACCACACATTGGAAGGAATTCAAGGGAATGGTAAATAAAATGAAGAGGTGTTCACTAGATGTACAGAGCAAAGTTATCCATTAAAGTAAGCATAAACAATTTGGTTTGGCATTTCACCTTAAAAGTTTCCCACGAAAAAGCAACATCTCTATCCACTGTAACACCCATACCACCTCCATTCTCTGCACTCACATACTTGTGCGACGACACTGACATGAAACGAACCCCAGTACCATCCTACACTTAACACATTGGCAAAGAGATGCATTGACAGGCAACCCAGAAAAAGAAAAATATATGTATATATATACAAATCCAAAACTTTGAAAAAAAGCTCACAAGCATGTCTCCGTTGGGAATGGCATCAAAGAGTGATGGCTTGATCCAACCTTCAATCACCAGCCAACCTCCCAAGTTCACTCCCCGGACTTTAGAATTGCCTCTTAATCCCTCCACTTTTATCAAGCAAGGAATTAAAAAGTAAGAAATTCAACAATTAGCAAGCTCAAAACAAAACAGGCTCACCTGAGTATGCTCTGGAAAACAGCAGCCATGAAGAAAGTGCAAACGCAAGAACCCATTTGCTAAAACCAAGCTCCATCAAGAATGGAATGTAGGTCCATGCCAGAATCAATAAGGCCAAAATATAGTGTCCATCTGGTCTGGAACATGAAAAGGAATAACCCACTTAAGAGAATCTTACTTATCCCTTCCTTATCACTCAATTAATACCAAATTCAAAATTGTAAACAAGCATCATGCACATGATAAGTTTTCCCTTTTCATTATCTTTCAAAATTCGTTAAGAAAAAAGAAGAATGATTCTGGATTTCAAAACAACAAAAAGGGATGCGTGCCAACGGAAAGGAAGAGAAAAGAACATGGAGATACTTTCAGCTTGGTTGTGTTGGAATGTGTACAGTTTGTTTATTGGTGATGATGCTAAGGGAGTGGTCACAAGAAAGAAAATGGATAAAGTAACTTTTCCTGGAACATTGTACAAGCCTAGTACTAGGCCTGTCAAAGGTAAATAGAGGTGCTGGTATCCCGAGCCAGTTGAACTTGGCTTGTGAATAAAAATATTAATTTAGTTCGAATTCGATGAATATTATCGAAATTAATTAAAAATAAAATATAAATAGTTGTAATTTATATTAGATATAGATTTCGTCTGTTTACGTGGTGTGGAAAGTGTTTTTTTTAATTTGATTTTTTTATTTTAAATTATTTTTATATGTTTTTAAATTGTTTTGAAGTGTTGATAGTAAAAATAAATTTTAAAAAAATAAAAATATATTATTTTAATGTATTTTTAAATAAAAAGCATTTTGAAAAATTATCGCTGCCACAATGTCAAATAATCTCATAAACTAGTTATTAAACCATACTATACTTTGTAACATGTTAGATAATTTTCTTTAAAAGAAAATAAATAGGTAAGCTTTTTCAAAGTATTTTTTAACATAAAAAATCATAATTATAAATCAAAAAATTTATGCATAGATTCAATTAAATAAATTAAAAATTATCTGTACCAGTACATGCAAAAAAAAATATTAATGATAACAAGAGATTAAATTGGAAAAATTGTGATGGATGCAGATCAAGATATTTGACCTGACAGATATATATCTGGTTGTGTTTAATCAAAAAATCAAAATCAAGTATGAGGTACCAAATCAAAAAACTACAAACCTAAAACAACCTATATGTTCATGCAATATGGATTTAAGATTGGTTTTATAAACCTATTTTGTACATGAATAAGCCTAACAAACTCATAATAAACACTCATGTTTTAACATGCATAGCTCAAGCTAAACAAAAACTAAAATAACGTTATATATGTAAAAAAACTTAAACAATAACTTTAATATATCAAAATCATAAAAGGACTTCAAAAAAATATCATTGAATAAAAAATACAATAACAAAAAAGTAAATGCAACATCACTTATTAAGCATTTGAAACCTCTTTTCTATACTTGTAAACATAAATATAAAACAAAACAAATAAAAAACAATAAAAGCATACCACAAAATACCTCATTTTAGATCAGAAAGGTATACCTAAAATATCCACTCTTTTTTGGCTTTTCTTTAGAAAAATTTGCCTCTTACAAACTTGTAAAGTTTAAGAAAACTTTTGATTAGGCTTTTGGATCTTTAAATTAAATTTTCTTTGCCAATAAGGCTTTTATTTGTTGAAAATATACTGTTAAATTTTCTAATCTTATATATTTTAATCTTCCTCAACTAGTCTTTGACAATTTCCAAGGCATTCTGGTGCATTCTTTTCACTGATATAATTTTTATTTTCTTCAAATATTTTTTGTATTGTTTTTTGTTTATGTGGGGGCCTAAAAATGGGTAACAACATAAAACATAAAAAAAAAATTATAGATGAATAAGAATAACATCTTAAAAAAAGTAAATACATGAAAATAATTTAATAAAAGCCTTTATTCAAAAAAGGCTAAACAAACAAAATAAAAAATCACAAAGGAGGGATATTAAGTGAAATATAAATTAAACAAAAAAATAAAAAAAAGGTATCAATTAAATGAAAACCAAAACTAGAAAAAAAAAACAATAGTTTAGGCACAACAAGCGTGTTTTAAAAAAATAAGAAGAACAAATGACTCGGGTTATAGTCTCAATCAAGTTTAATAAGTTTGTTTTATTTTAATTATATGATAAAAATTAGAGAAAGATAGTAAACAAATAAATTTTTTAAAAAATATCACGATAAGTTGAAAAAATTAAAATTGGAACATGAAATTGGATAAAAATTAACAAAAAAATCAGCTAAAGTTAATTTGAAGTAGCGTGACAGACATGTAACTTGGATAGTAAGAGGTGAGTCAACTCGGGTTAACTCGCAAAATTCACACCGCGGGTCACAAAACCAAGATAACTTAGTAGAAAAGTAATTAAAGAAAACCACAAAGCCAATATTTTTTTTAAAAAAATAATTAATGTCGAATAATGAAATAAAAAAGAAAATAAGCATAAAAAAGATGTTGGCTCAAATTAAATTTTCAAACCCATGAACCAGGTTATTAGACCGAGAGCAAATCAAATATTGAAGGATGAGATCAAGATAAAAAATCAATTACATGAAAAAATATAAAAAGTTAACAACTAAAAGAACGAGGTGAAAATTAAAATAAAAAATAAATTAGAGGTTAAATTGAAAAGAAAAACAAATCTGAAAAAAAATTCAAAAGAATAAGGATCAAATCAAAAAAAAATAATACATAATAAACTTAAATTGAATAATAAAATTAAAAATCAATAAAATTTTTATAAAATTAATAGAAAAAAATAGAAATAAAATGAATAACGACTGAATAAAAAAAAAACATATTAAATTGAATTTTAATGACTAAATTAAAAACAAATAATATTTTTATAAAAAAATTTAAAAAATAAATAAATAAAAATTGAATATTATGTTATTGCTTGGTAAACTTGAAATAATTGTATAACACATTGAAATAATCACTTCAAGTCTCGAAGTGATAATTTTCGGTTCGGTTCGATTTTTATCAAAAAAAGTAATCAAGCCAGTTTTTTTAAAAAAAAACAGAAACCGAATCATAACCGATTCAAATCAATTAGTTTTGGTTCAGTTATTATAGAGAAAAAACTGATTCATACTGGTTTGACTCGTGTTTTTTCGGTTTGAGTTTGGTTCGGTTCAGTTTTTTCGGTTTCATACTTATAAAACCGAAACTGAACTGCTCCTGTCGATTTTTTAAAAACTCTAATCGGTTTAATCTATTTTTTTTTATAATTTGATTTTTTCAGTTATTTTTTTTTAATTTTTTTAATTTCATCGGTTTTTCGATTTTTTTTACCATCCGTGCCTTGAATAACTCGAATGTTGACTTGCTAATAATTTTACTGCGAAACCTAGAACATTGGAGAAAATGACATCGAAGTCCTGCTATTCATTAATTACTATTAATTAAATAAAATGAAAACATATAGTCGAAGCCAAATTGACACCAACAAAAAGCAAAAGCCCTCACTGCTTCTCCTGCAAAACCCTAACACCAAAAAGCTAATCAATGGAATTCGACGAGATTGAGTATCTGGAGAAAACCGTAGAGGAAGCGGAAGATCGAGACGATACGAGGAAGAAGAACAGCAGTAGTAGCAAAAAGAGAAATGGAACCGAGAGAAGTTACAGGAAGCGAGACGTCGATGATGAAGATATCGACAACGACGAGGACCGAAAGGCAAAGAAATTGAAAGCTGAGGACGAGAATGGTCGCGATCGCCACCACCGGAGAGACCGAGATTTAGATAGAGATAGAAGTAGCAGACAGAAAGATAGAGAGAGAGAGAGGAGAGAGAAAGATAAGGAGAAGGAGAGAGAGAGGAGAGAGAAGGAGAAGGAGAGGGAAAAGAGAGAGAGGGGGGGAGAGGAGGAGAGAGAGGAGAGAGAGAAAGATAAGGAGAAGGAGATAGAGAGGAGAGAGAGGGAGAGGGACAGGAGAGAGAGAGGGGGAGAGGAGGAGAGAGAGAAAGATAAGGAGAAGGAGATAGAGAGGAGAGAGAAGGAGAGGGAGAGGGAGAGGGAAAGGAGAGAGAGGGGGGGAGAGGAGGAGAGAGAGAGGAGAGAGCGCAGCAGGAGCAGGTCGAGGAGGTATGAAAGTGATAATCGTGAGAGGGAGAGGGAGAGAGAGATTGATACGAGAGAAAGCAGGTGATGATTTTTTTTTTCTTTTTCCTTTTTAATTTTCTTTATAGCTTAGATCATGGGATTCGATGCTGTTATTTTTAATTTTTTATCGTATGGTTCTAAGCGTTAATTAATGTTTTGTCCTCTAGAAACTGAATTTTGAAGTCTAATGGGAGAAGCAAATAGTTTATGACAAGGATTTGGTTTTGAGATGGATTGTTAATTGATGTTATTGTCCCCTGTAAATCCAAGGCGGGTTGGATACTTTCTCGAGGTTTTTGATGAAAAATCTGCTGCTTCCTATGAGATTTCTTTTCTTCCTCCTTTGCATTCCATGTGAAAGGGGTGTGAATTGAATTTGGAACATTTTATCACATGGAGTAAGAACTGAGGTTCTAAAATTTTCATTGAAGCTTTGTTCCAAATTTGACCAAAGTTTTGTTTGATTTTGTTTGCATGGAGTTTAGTTGTTACTCTGTGATGAATGATCTTGTTGTTTGTCTGTAAGTATGCCTTGGTAACCTTTAAAGAGAGTAAGATGTTAATCTGTTGACTTTGACAAAAAGTTGAAATACATATGCTATATCAAATGAAATAAGAACTGGGGTTTTTAAATTTTAATTGAAGCTTTGTTCCAAATTTGAATAAAGTTTTGTTTGATTTTGTTTGCATGGAAATTGGTTGTTGCTTTGTGTTGAATGATCTTGCTGTACCTATATTAGTATATAACTATCCTTGTTAGAAATAATATGGAAAAAAGGCTGGCATTTTGGTGTCACTATAGGTCGTCCTCTATGAAATTACTATGGAATTGGCTAGAAATTTGTATTTTTTTCTGACATCATAGCACTGTTTTTTCTTTTCAGTTATAAGAATGTCGATGCTTGTTTATTAATCTCATGAATTTTCATCTTTTATAAAAATTGAAACTTTGAAAGTGTTTCGGGTGCCAGGAGATTTAAAGAAAAGAAAGAAGTGGTGGAGCCTGAAGCTGATCCAGAAAGGGACCAAAGAACTGTTTTTGTGTACCAGGTTCATGGTTTGCTCTGCTGTTTTATGATTATTAGTCATGGAATCATAGATATATTGTGGTTCCATTGTTTTCTCACCTTGTTGCTGCTCTGTTCTCATGGATTTTGTGATGACAGATGCCTTTGAAGGCGACAGAGAGAGATGTGTATGAATTCTTCTCGAAAGCAGGCAAGGTCAGTGGCATTTTTTTTTATATATGTATAACACAAGAATAGTTGTATATTTCTGGATTTTATAAAATCTGTACGTAACCTCATTGTGGTCTTTTCAAGTTTAGTTATTGACTTTTTTTTGGATTAAATTTCACAACCCATCCTATGTTTTGGATCTAATTTCACTTTGCCTCCTATACTTTGAATAATTTTACATTCTATCCTTGACTCAGTTAGTTAGTCTGTTAATTTTTTTCTAATTACCCTGGTTGCCAGTGTTTATAACCGCTAGGCATTTTATCAGGTCTCTCTCTCTCTCTCTCTCTCTCTCTCTCTGTACACACACACACACACACACACACACATCTTAATGAACACATTTCTATCTCTCATTTCTCTTTTCCTTCAATTTAAAAAACTCACAAATTCATCTGTCGATTACCAATAAACAATATTCCTTTGGTAGGGACAAACACAAAAACAGTAAGCCCAATTTTAGCATGTAAGTTGATTATTCTTGTTAATTCCTTTCTCTCTTTCCACTTAAAGTCTTGAAATTGGATTCTATTTGGTTTGTTGGTTTTGAATGTTGATATTTCTATCTCGCCTTTTTTTTCCTGTATCGATTTAACAAAACACAATCAATATATTTTTTTACAAATGGATCATAACATGAATGAGTTATCTAGCAACACAATGATTTGAGTTTTAAAAGCCAACCATGGATTAATTTGAACAGGTTGTCATATAGTAGTACTTGGAGGGCCAACTTAAACAAATTTTCAATGATTCAGCACATCAAGATTTAAGCACACTTGCATCCTTAGGTACCTTGTATACTCTCATCGATGCTATGAGCTTGCTCATTAAGAGTAGCTTGAGGAAAATGCTCCTAATGAATATAGTCCAAATCAATTCCAGAAAAAAAAACCCCACAAGATATATTTTCCCAAACTATATCATGAGTTTCCAAACCCTGATTGCATTTGCTTTTGGTGGTGGTAATAACACAATATACTCCAAAAACATCCTGGTTAATTTAATCTAATTTGCTTAAAATTAAACTTTTTAACACTTGACTAACAGCTCTTGGATGGAGGATGCAAAGTGCAATTAAATTGAAATTACAGGATGACAAATGCAAAGTTCCTAAATAACAGATAGTACAGTGAAACTGCCTTCAAAATGCAGGATGATTTGCGAAATTTACTCCTTTTTGTTTCTTCCGGTGTATGAAAATTATATGGATTTGTTGCCTGATAAATTGCTGAGAAGAATAGGAATGTATGTTAATGAAATGCCTTTGCGTTTTTCAGCTTCAGTTACAAGTAGTGTAATGACTTTCTTGTCTCATCTAGATGTGGGATGAGTTAAAAGGTGTGCATGCATTAAGTGAATTATCTTGGTATTAAGGAGTGGTGTCGTCCCATATGCTTGTGTATTTTTGGAAATTCAAACAAGATGCTCCAGATACCATCATAATTGTAGAACTATATTTTTCTGTCAGCGATTCATAATTCAAATGAATGCAAAACTTCGCGTTCAACTTATTCCTCTTTCATTTCAGCAACTTCTTCCTCAGTTGCCGGACCCTTAATTTCTTGGCCACCATTTTTTCTCTATCAAACTCAAACACCAACAACTAGATTACCTCGTAGGATACAAAAGTAGTTTACATGATTAGACTAATCTTAGTAATGCAATTGCCTTCTGATAGGTGTTTTGTTATGTAGTTTGAATTTCTGAAATTTCTTTGCACACTGCAAATTTTGCTCTGTATTAAAATTTGATTTGAAATTAGTTTTCCTTGATTTTTCAGGTCAGGGATGTTCGATTGATAATGGACCGAAATTCAAGGCGGTCAAAAGGAGTTGGGTATGTGTGCCTTTCTGTTTAAACATCAAGATGCTTATGCACTTCTTCTAAAGTAACTGTTAGCATATTTATTCCAAGAATCAAGTTTAACTGTATTCTTAAATGCAATAGCAATGCGATAATGATGAGGGATGATGGGAATACCTTGCACTCATGTTTAATCAATTCATTCAGCGCACTCAAGGTAGATGACATAAACCTAATTTTGTTTTATACTTTTCCAATTTTCTTCTTCTGAATATTTTGTAAGTAAAGGGACCTGATTATGAGCCATGTATAATTAGTCCTGGATTTCAATATTGGTGCTCCCATTCTGGTTTAATGTTGATCCTTTATGTCTGGATAGTTTGGTTTTGGCGGCCATCTTTCTTAAGAAATTATGTTAACAAAAACTTGGTTTTTTTAAAAACATCTAAATTCTTTATTGATGAGCCATTGGTTGGAGCATTGATTGATGTTTGTTTGTTTATGATTTTGGGGCTCTTGTGCACAAACATGTATCAAAGTGGAGACCACTGCTAACTTTTTTTTTTTTTCATTCTAAGTCATCTCTTCTCTCCTTGATCCTCATGATACACAATGTGTTCTGGTTTTGTATATTTATTCCGATGAGTTGACATATTTTATTACATGGGACATCAGATTCACTGAAAGAAACTCAGCTTGAGTTCTCTGCGCACAGTTTTTGTTTTCCTTCATCTATTTGCTGTATGCTTTGTTAGTTTTTCTTCTTCCATTTCGTTTGTTCTGACTAGTTATCTGCACTGGCGTAACTGCAGGTATGTTGAATTCTATGATGCAATGTCTGTGCCAATGGCAATAACTCTTTCAGGTCAACTGCTTCTTGGACAACCTGTAATGGTTAAGCCTTCTGAGGCTGAAAAGAACCTCGTTCAGCCTAGTGCTTCAGGCGGTGGCACAGGTGGTGTTACTGGACCATTTGGAGCAGTTGACAGAAAACTGTATGTTGGGAATTTGCATTTTAACATGACAGAAATGCAGCTTAGACAGGTAATATGATTGGAGAGTTCATTTGGTTTATTGTTCATTAAGACAAACAAGTTCACTTTTGTTTTTGTAATAATCAATTTTGTTTATTAACTAGGATAAGCTGTAACATAATAATTATGCACAGAGGCGTTTATGCCATTAAATCAGAGAAATTGCCATTCCAACCACAACAATTTAAATGAAAATTAATTTTTTGGCATCACTTTCTTTGAACTACACAAGAAATCATTTAAGATCAGAAGTAACTTTCTTAGTTTCCCTTCAAATCAACCACTAAACTTTGGGCACATTGAACTTTATCTTTCCAATGTTCTTAAAGATCCGTTCTGAATTGTGTCATTGGTGTTTGCAAGTCTTTAGCTAAGCTTGTGCTGAATTGGAAAAGGAAGTTTAGGATGCCTGTAGAAGAAATTTGAGAAGCTTTTGGTCAACAACCTCTTGCTGTATAGACTTGGACTCACTACAGATTCATGAACTCTAGGAGGATCATTACTGATGCTGCTGAAGGAAGTGTTACTTGTTATCAGCCCTTGATGTTGAATTAACAGTCAATGACTCCCTTAGCTTTTATGGTTTGTTTTGCATGAATTTTGAAGTGCACAGGTCTTGTATTATGCCTTGTTAGTTTCCTGGACACAGATTGAGTTTTTTTTTTGTAATTGTTAGACAACTAGTACTTCCAATTATTAAACCATCCTCTTTCTTTCACAAATTTGATCCAGCTACATAACATAATGTCTTACTTTCGTGTTACTCAGCTTTTTGAACCATTTGGTATTGTGGAGCTTGTGCAACTGCCTCTTGACCTTGAGACAGGACAATGCAAAGGTTTCGGATTTGTTCAAGTCGGTGATGACTTCTTGTTGGTTGCAATATATATTTGTACTATTTAATCATTCACATTTGTTGATTGATTAATTCATCCACTCTCCTACAGTTTACTCAACTTGAAAATGCTAAGGCTGCACAAAGTGCTTTGAATGGAAAACTGGAGATTGCGGGTCGAACTATTAAGGTATGCCTAAGTTTTTGTAGCTCAGACTAGGTTTCTCTTCATATGTTTTATTTGTAACAGCGGTTTTTGTCAGTCAACTATTTGTCTTTGCTGCCTTAACCATAAATGAGTTTGACAATGTTGGGGTCTGTAATGAATTGTTTGTGTACGTATAGGTTTCATCTGTTACAGAACATGGCGGACAGCAAGACAGTGGAGTAAAATCTGCTGACTTCGACGATGATGATGGGGGTGGATTGGTGAGTTAAATGTTGCTATCTATTGTATGAGTGAACTTGAACTTGCATGATCATTGGCAAAGAATGACTTTATTTATTTATTCTTAGGGGGCGGGGAGGGGGTTGTAATCCCCTATTATTTATCAAGGATGATGGTTTACATTAATTTCATGAATTTACAATCCTGTAAATCAAATAATGAAAAAAAATGCACATGAAAATTATAGAGTAAATTACCCAGAATAATTTTCGACTAGGCCATGGGATTTTTTTTTGGGGGGGGGGGGGCAAGAGAAACAAGGTATTGTGAAAGAAGGGAATAGGAAAAAGCCAAAAGACCTGGTTTTACTAATGGAACTGTTGAAACTTCATATAGGATTTCAATGTTATAAATCATGGCTGGTTTGCTCTTTGTATTGGGTTTTGTTCCTAAGCTTTATTGTTGTGTTATGTTGATTTGTGATTGGGGTGAAAGAAGGGAATAGGAAAAAGCCAAAAGACCTGGTTTTACTAATGGAACTGTTGAAACTTCATATAGGATTTCAATGTTATAAATCATGGCTGGTATTCTCTTTGTATTGGGTTTTGTTCCTAAGCTTTATTGTTGTGTTATGTTGATTTGTGATTTGGTGGGGGGGGGGGGGGTTGGGGGATTTGATATGGTATGTGGTCAAGGGGGATATTTTTTACATTCCTTGAGAGGTGATGATCTTATTTTTTGAAGTAATGGACTGTTTTTCACTTTTGTATGGTACACTTTGTTATTATGATATTATGACTAAAGCTGGCACAACATGATACTATTAGGATGGTGATTAGTTTAAAACCTTTTTCATGGAACCGAAGTTCTGTGATGTGGACAACAAAGGAAGCAAGAATTTTCTTTTCATAGACAATGGGTATTTCTGTAATTTCTAGGAATTCTGGAAATTTGTCAGAGATTTTCTATTTGGTATTTTATTGGTCCTGATTAATTAGCTTATTAGTTTTTTCCCATTCTACATAGACTTATTATTTTCTTACTTAGGAATCCAAGTCTTTATTGGATTTGAACTACTAGAACTCTATAAATAAGCACGTAGTCTTTCAATATTTTAATGGAGTGCGTGGATAAAATTCTAGCAATTTGATTTTGATTGGGTGACTCAATCTCCTCTAGGTGTGAAGCGTAAGTTTTTCTATCCTCTAGGTGTGACTCCTAGAGGCCCTATTAGTGTCACTTTAATAGTTTCTACAATTCCCAGCAGAAATCCAGTTCAATACATCTCTAAACAGCCTCCAAAAGTCAGATACAGAACAGCTCCTAAGCTGTCCTGCATCAGGATGTTTTCTGTAACCTTTTGCGGTTTTTGCATCTATTGAAGATGTGTAAGATAAATGGGAAAGAGCAGGTGTATATATGTACAGTTAGTGATGTACTAACATGGAGATGAATCAAATTTGGTCACTATTGTGATGGATGTTGAGACAGACTGTTAAACTTGCCTTACTGTCATGCAATCCTGTTATCTTGTAAGCATCGACGTTTACAGTTTGCATCTTACTGTTTTGTTACCACTACTTAATGGATGTGATGGCTTTCACAGGGCTGTAACCCCTGCAATAAAATATCTCAACTGTTTTAATGTTTTTCCTAATCATCATCATTTTACAATCACATACTATATGTGTGTACATTAAATTTCACAACTATAACATCTTGGGTGGTTAGGTTTTCATAGCTCTCCATGTTTTTCTTTTCCCAAAATGGAATTAACTTGTTAGTAATTTTACTGGTTATTCTATCACCTGAATGAGGTATAGATTTTCATGAACACAATGGTGTTCATTGATTTACACATCATAAGGTTAAGTATCGTTACTTTAGGGTGATTTTTTTTAAAATATGTAGATCAGAGAGACTTTGCTAAAATTGGTTAAAAATTCATGTCCTCTGTGGTCGTGATAGTTATGTAACATAGACAAAATGCTAGCAACCTTATATGAGTATGATTTAAATCATGCTAGCTGTCTCATTTTATGCACAAGGATTTGAGATAATTTGTAATCCAAGTGGGTGTTTGTTTTGCATAAAATATTTTACAAGAAAATGTTTTCTTGATTTTTCTGTGTTTTCATAAAATATTTCAAAGTCAACCTATAAACTTAGTTTATTTGTCAGCTCATGAAATTCCATAAAATAATTTAAAGACAATAATCAGATCACAATATTATCAAATTATTTCAGTCACCATCAACACCCCAGTCCACCACTCCCATCACCATCATTATTCCACTACTATATTGTTACACCATACTTACCAAATATCATAAATTTGTTTTGTGTAAAGGGTTTTATGTTTAAACATTTTACATTTTTTATGCAAAACAAATGCCCCCTGAGTTAATGCTTTTATTTTCCAGGTTCCCCATCTGAAACTGTCAAATGAATTCTGAATTGACAGAATGAGAAAACTTGTAATAGTAACTGGAGACTCTAGTTTGTACAACAATTTTAAGACACTAAGGTTAATCAAATATGCCAATGCCAATTTGAAAATTTTACTTGCTGGAAATTTTATTTTTCGTGCAACAAAGTTTGATGATTCAGTTATTGTTTTGCTGAGGTCGAAGTTCTTGATGTTATTATTTGAGGGTATGAGGACTAACTTGCATAGGAAAGAGTGTCAATAGTTGTACTGTTTCTTTTTCTGGCATTTTTAATTTCTCCAAAATCCAGCTGATGAAATGAATTCACTTTTCCCATTCAGGCTTTGAATGCTCAATCAAGAGCATTGCTTATGCAGAAGCTGGATAGGACTGGCACTGCCACAAGGTTTGTCTATCTTGTTTAATTTTGTTTTTTCTATTTAAATATCAGTTCCATAGCCTTAAATCTAGTTCTGTTTCCAGTATTGCAGGCTCTCTTGGAGTACCTTTGCTAAATGGATCAGCTCCAAATCAACAAGCCATTAGCTTGCCTGTCAATGGGCAAACTAATATTGGAGCAGCAGCATTTCCGGCACTAGTTTTACCTTCCCCTGCTTATGAATCTATTGGGCAACCCAGCGAGTGTCTATTGCTGAAGAATATGTTTGATCCAGCCACTGAGGTTTTTTTTTTTTTTTTTTTTTTTTAAAATTAAAAATTTTGAATTAATTATTAAAATTAAAATTTTTAAGACGGAAACAGATTTTG
>Ga0307515_10009602_pt1 | contig 18686 bp, 21 predicted proteins | sample 17_EM_MG_FD_194513 | JGI IMG/M metagenome (GOLD analysis project Ga0307515, IMG submission 194513) | Populus trichocarpa ectomycorrhiza microbial communities from riparian zone in the Pacific Northwest, United States - 17_EM | ecosystem: Host-associated > Plants > Roots > Unclassified | place...
GCACGGCCGACCTGGCGGCGGAGATGCTGTCGGCGGACGGTCTCGCGCAGGAGTTCCGCCGCACCGCGGCCGACCGTCTGGACGACCTGAGGCGGGCCGTTCGGATCCGTGAAGGGGCCGACACGCTCTAGCGTTCGGGCCCGCGCCGGGTGCCCGGTCATCTAGCATCGCGTGATGGTGGGTGCCGGGCACCGGTTCGGGGTCATGGGTGGGACTTTCGACCCCATTCACAACGGCCACCTCCTCGCCGCGGCCGAGGTGGCGGGCAAACTCGCCCTCGACAAGGTCCTGTTCGTGCCGACCGGGCAGTCCTGGCAGAAGGACGGCACGGAGGTGTCGGACCCGGAGGACCGCTACGCCATGACGCTCCTGGCGACCTCGGGGAATCCCGCGTTCGAGGTGAGCCGCGTCGACATCGACCGGCCCGGCGCGACCTACACCGTCGACACCCTGCGCGACCTGAAGGCGGCCAGTCCGCCGAAGACCGAGTTGTTCTTCATCACTGGCGCCGACGCCCTCGCGGGGATCCGGACGTGGAAGGGCGGCGAGGAGCTGTTCCACATCGCGCGCTTCGTCGGGGTGTCGCGGCCGGGGTACGACCTCCTCGACATCGACGTCCCACCAGGCGCGGTGGAGCTCGTCGAGATCCCGCAGCTGGACATCTCGTCGACCGACTGCCGCCGCCGCGTTGCCGAGGGACGGCCGCTGTGGGGGCTGGTGCCCGATGACGTGGTGCGCTATATCGCACGACGCGGCCTCTACCGCCCCTAATGCATGAGGCGCATGTTCGCGGGCCGTGACAGACTGGAGGCCTGAGACGATCGACGTTAGGAGTCATGTGGCCGCCACCGAAACCGCACGTACCTTGGCCCTCGCCGCAGCGGAGGCCGCGGCGGACAAGAAGGCCCACGACATCGTGCTGATCGACGTCAGCGACCAGCTGGTCATCACCGACGTGTTCATGCTCGCCTCGGCGCCCAACGAGCGCCAGGTGCAGGCCATCGTCGACGCGGTCGAGGAGAAGCTCCGCGAGCAGTACGACACCAAGCCGCTGCGCCGTGAAGGCCAGCGCGCGGGCCGCTGGGTGCTGCTCGACTACGCCGACGTCGTGGTGCACGTCCAGCACAGCGAGGAGCGCGAGTTCTACGCCCTCGACCGCCTGTGGAAGGACTGCCCGACGGTCCCGTTCGAGAACGGCCCGGCCGACGCCGTGAGCGAGCCGGCCGAGGTCGAGGCGTGACCCGGCTGCTCATCGTCCGGCACGGCCAGACCTCCTGGAACGGTTCGAAGCGCTTCCAGGGCTGGACCGACATCGAGCTCGACGAAGTGGGCCGCGAGCAGGCGCTGCGCGCGGCGGTCGTGCTCGCCGCGCAGGAACCCGATCTGATCGTCTCCAGCGATCTTTCGCGTGCGCTGGACACCGCGCAGGCCGTCGCCGATCTCACGGGGCGGTCGGTGGTCACCGACGAGCGCCTGCGTGAGCGCGGCTACGGCCCGTGGGAGGGCCTGACCATGCCCGAGATCGGCGAGCGCTGGCCCGCCGAGCACGACCTGTGGCGGGCCGGGCGGCCCGTCGCGCTCGACGGCATCGAGACCCGGGACGAGCTGAACGCGCGTGCGGGTGCGGCGATGGCCGAGATCGTGGAGAAGGTCGGCGACGGCACGGCAGTCGTGGCGTGCCACGGTGGTTCGGCGCGGCAGGCGGTGGCGTCGGTGCTCGGCTGGGACGCGGAGACCACCAACACGATCCACGGGCTGGACAACTGTCACTGGGCCGATGTGCGGCTGTCGCGCGGGTGGCGTCTGCACGCCTACAACGTGGGCGCTCAGGCCTGACCATGGAACGGCGTGCCGTCGTGGCGCGTCGGATCTTGCATGAGGACGAGGATGACGAAGTCACGCTCCCGGTTCACGGCCGTCTCCGTGATCGCCGCCGGTGTGCTCATGATGGCCGCTCTGACGGCCTGTAACGCGAGCGGGCCGGGCGCCGGTTCCGGGGCTCCGGCGCCGAGCGGTACGACCGGCAGCGACACGCTGACGCCGCCGCCGGACCCGTCGGGTGACCCGAGCCTGCCCGGGAAGGACAAGCCGGGTGTGGATCCCACGAAGGGCAAGTCGGTGACGTTGACGGGAACGGTCGAGGCGGGCGTCGAGCACGGCTGCCTGGTGCTGAACGCGAACGGTCAGGTGTACTCGCTGTTCGGCGGGGACCGGACGGTGCTGGTCGCCGGGACCCAGGTCGAGGTGACCGGGCACGAGGCGCCGAACGTGATGTCGTTCTGCCAGCAGGGGACTCCTTTCCAGGTGGAGACCGCCCGGGCACTGTGATCGGGGTGGCCGATCCGCTACCGTTCGTCTATGCCAGTCGCGGTGGTCACGGACTCAACGGCTTACCTGCCGCCCGAACCGGTCGCGCGATACGCGATCTCGGTGCTGTCCCTCCCGGTGTCCTTGTCGGGCGCAGAGGGACGCGAGGGCGTGGACGTGACCCCCGCCGACGTGACCACCGCCATGGCGCAGCGCCGGGTGCGGGTGACCACGTCGCGGCTCGCGCCGGCTGAGCTGGTCGAGTGCTATCGGCGGCTCTTCGACGAGGGCGCCACGGGTGTGGTGTCGGTGCACATCTCCTCCAAGCTTTCCGGGACGTATGACGCCGCCGTGCTGGCCGCGTCGGAGTTCGGCGGGAAGGTGCGGGTCGTGGATTCGCTGAGCACCGGTATGGGGCTCGGCTTCCCTGTGCTCGCCGCCGCCCGTGCCGCCGCGCGCGGTCGTGGCGTGGACGTCGTGGAGCGCGAGGCCGCGAGCGCGGTGATGCGGACGACGACGATGTTCTACGTCGACACGCTGGAGTTCCTGCGCAGGGGCGGGCGCATCGGCGCGGCGAGCGCGCTGGTGGGCACGGCGTTGGCGGTGAAGCCGATTCTGCACGTGGATCTGGGCGTGCTGGTGGTGCGCGAGAAGGTGCGGACCTCGTCGCGTGCGTTGGCGCGGTTGGTGGATCTGGTGGAGGCGGCCGGGCACGAGGGCGCGGTGGACGTGGCCGTGCATCATCTGGCCGCGGCGGCGACGGCGGAGGATCTGGAGCTGCGGTTGCGGGGGCGGTTCGGGCGTCGGTTGCGGCGGTTGTACACCTCCGAGATCGGTGCGGCGGTCGGCGCGCATGTGGGGCCGGGGCTGGTGGGTGCCGTGGTGTACCGGCGGGTGGACTGAGGCTCGCGGCCCGGTCGTTGGTGTGGCGGGTGGCGACGGACAGTCCTTTTTTCGTGGTGATGACGGCGAGGTCGCCGTCGTGGTCGGTGCGCAGGACGCGTGCGCCGGTGTCGTGGAGTGTGTCGAGCAGGGCCGGGTTGGGGTGGCCGTAGTCGTTGCCCGCGCCGACAGAGACGAGGGCGATGCGTGCGCCGACGGCTTCGAGGAAGGCCGGGCTCTGGTAGGCCGAGCCGTGGTGGGCGACTTTGAGGACGTCGGCTTTGAGGGGCGCTCCGGCGGTGATGAGGGCGTCTTGGGCGGCTTCTTCGAGGTCTCCGGCGAGTAGGACGGTGATGCCGGGGCGGGTGGCGAGCAGGACGAGTGAGTTGTTGTTGGGGTCGGAGCGGGTGCCGGTCATGGGGGCGACGGGGCCGATGGCGGTGAGGGTCCAGTCGCCGACGGTGTAGTGGTCGCCGGTGTTCGGGACGGTCATGGGGATGTCTCGCCTGGCGGTGTCGACGGCTCGTTTGCCTTCGGCGGGTTCGCCGTAGGCGGGGGCGAGGATGCGGCCGGTGGTGCGTCCGGTGAGGACGCCGTTTATGCCGCCGGTGTGGTCGAGGTGGAAGTGGCTGAGGACGAGGAGGGGGATCTCGTCGACGCCGAGGCGGCGCAGGCAGCGGTCGGCGGCGGCGCGGTCGGGGCCGGTGTCGACGACGATGGCGGTATCGTCGCCGGCCGGTAGGACGAGGGCGTCGCCTTGGCCGACGTCGCAGGCGACGATGGCGGTGCCGGGGATGGGCCAGCCTCCGACGAGCAGGCGTGCGGGGACGATGCCCGCGCATGCGGCGAGGGCGATGGCGCCGAGGGCGGCGACCCATCGTGGTTTCCAGCGCCAGGCGGCGACGAGGGCGGCGATCAGTGCGGCCAGGAGCAGGCCGCCGAGCGGCCCGGTGAGCCAGGGGAGGCCGGCGAGGGGGAGGGCGGCGCCGTGGTGGGCGAGTTTCACCAGCCACCAGGCGGGCCAGCTCGCCAGCCACACGAGGACGTAGGCGGCCTGGGGCCACCAGGTGGCGCAGATGGTGGCGAGGACGCCCAGGACGGTCGCGGGTGCCACGGCGGGGACGGCGAGGGCGTTGACCGGGACGGCGACGAGGCTGATAGTGCCCGAGAGTCCGGCGACGACCGGGGCGACCGCGAGCTGCGCGGCGGCGGGCACGACGAGCGCGTCGGCGAGCCATCGTGGGCAGCCGCGTTCGCGGAGTCGGGCGCCCCATGGTCCGGCGAGGACGAGGAGCCCGCCGGTCGCGAGGACGGAGAGCGCGAAACCGGGCTCGCCGGCGAGGGCCGGGTCGGCGAGGATCAGGACGGTCACGGCGGCGGCGAGCATGGGCAGGGCCCGCCGCGGGCGGGCGAGGGCGAGTGCGAGCAGGCCGATGGCGCCCATGACGGCGGCGCGCAGGACGCTGGGGGAGGGTCGTGCGAGTACGACGAATCCGATGAGGGCCAGGCCCGCGAAGGGCAGTGCCCAGCGTCGGGGGAGGGCGCACCAGCGGGCGGTGAGGAGGACCGCGCCGACGATGAGGGCGACGTTGGCGCCGGAGACGGCCGTCAGGTGGGTCATGCCGGTGGTGCGGAAGTCTTCGGCGACGCCGGGGTCGAGTCGGCTGACGTCGCCGACGACGAGGCCGGGGAGGAGGCCGCCGACGTCGGGCGGGAGGCGTTGGCAGACTTCGCGCAGGCCGGCGCGGAGGTCGCCGGCGGCCGACTGCCACCAGGAGGGCGGGGAGGTGTCGCGTGGGCCGTCGCGTGCGATCCAGACCGCGGCTTCGAGGCCGCCGGGGCGGGCTTCGCCGAGTCGGCCGTCGGCGTGGACCTCCTGGCCGGGGAGCAGGGTCGCCCATGCGGGGTCGGCGGCGAAGACGAGGGCGCGGACGTCGAGGTCGTATGAGGTGTCGCCGGTGGTGAGGGCGGTCAGTCGGACGGGGATGAGGTGGCTTTCGGCGGCGTAGGCGGCGCCGGGTTTCAGGACGCGGGGGTCGTCGCGGACGACGAAGGTCGCGGTGCCTTCGGCGCGTTCGGCGACCAGGCCGGTGATGAGCGGGCTGTCGCGGACGGCGACCTTCCAGGCCATGACGGCCGAGCCGCAGGCGGCGCCGAGGAGGCCGGCGACGAGGAGGGCGAAGAGGGCCTTCCGGGTGCGCCTGGCGAGGACCTCGGCACCGCCGGCGCCCGCCGTGCAGGCCGCGGCGAGGGCGAAGCCGCCGGCGGCGGGCAGCCACAGTGCGGTGAGGGCGGCGAGCCACACGCCCGCGGCGACGACGGCGAGGCGGTGGTCGGGGGTGGGGCTCGTGGCGTCCATGCGCGCGTTCACACCGTCACCTGGTCTTTCAGGTCGGCGAAGCGTGCGGCGCCGATCCCGTCGACCTGCCGCAGCTCGTCGACGGAGGCGAAGCCGCCGTTGGCGTCGCGGTAGTCGACGATCCGTTGTGCGAGGACCGGTCCGACGCCGGGGAGGGTGTCGAGGTCGGTGACGGTGGCGGCGTTGAGGTTGATCGGTCCGGCGGCCTGGCTGCCTGTGCCGCTGCCCGTGCCGGTCGCGCCGACCACGATGAGCTCTCCGTCGACGACTTTGCGCGCGAGGTTGAGCAGCCCGAGATCGGCCGGGTCGGCGACGCCCCCTGCGGCGGCGATCGCGTCGGCGACCCTTGAGCCGACGGGTACCTCGACGAGTCCGGGCCGCCGGACCTTCCCCGCCACCGAGACCACGAGCAGCGTCGCCGCGGGGGTCGGGCCGCCGGTGACGACTTCGGTGGGTTCGGCGACGGCCTCGGGCCGCGGCCACGAGAACCACGCCACCACGGTGGCGACGAGCAGGACCGCGACCGCGGCGAACGCGAGGATCCGGCGGGGGACGGCGGGGATGGTGAAGGGGGAGGGGGTGTCGGCGGCGGGTGGGTCGGAGGTCTCGGCCCGCTCGCACTCGACCACGGTGACGGGAGCCTTCTCAGGCGGCGGAAGGTCCGGCGGGTAGGGGGCGTCGTCGCGCGAGCCTGCGGCTTTGCGGGTGGTCGGGGGCACGGCGGCGGCGGGCCTGTTCGCGGCGGGCAGGGCACCTGGCGGATGCGCGAGCGAGGCCAGGCGCCGTCGCATGCGCTCGACCTGTTCGCGGCTTGATGTGTGGGTTCGCACCGATCAAGCGAAACCGAGATCGTCCCCGCGCGCACCTCGGCGGTGGACGACCCTGTGGATAACTCACCGGTTGTGGATAACCCGAACCCCGCAATCCACACCCCGTCCCCGCCCCACTCCTCACTCTCCGCGCGCGTGGGAGGATTGTCGGGTGACCTCGATTCCAGCGATCCCCCCGATTCGTTTGGTCCTCGGCGAGGAGGACCTGCTCGTGGCCAGGGCGATCGCCGAGGTTGCGGGCGCCGTGCGCGCCGTCGATCCCGACACCGACGTGCGGGAGTGGGACGCGGGTTCCGCCACCGTCGGGGAGTTCGTGTCGGGGGTCAGCCCGGCGTTGTTCGGGGGCGGCACCATCGTGGTGCTGCGCAACGCGCACAACGCGAAGAAGGACCTCACCGCCGCCGTGCTGAAGTACGCCGACGGTCCCGTCGACGGGGTGTACCTCGTCGTCGCGCACGCGGGGGGTGTCAAGGGCAAGGCCTTCGCCGACGGGTTGAAGAAGGCCGGCGCCGACGTCGTCCTCGCCGCGAAGCTGAAGCGTCCCGCCGACCGCACGGCGTTCGTGCGCGAGGAGTTCCGGCGGCTCGGGGCTCGCTGCGGCGCCGACGCCGCCGACGCGCTCCTCACCGCCATCGGCAACGACCTGCGGGAGCTGGCCGCGGCCTGCCACCAGCTCGTCGCCGACACGGGCGGCGCGATCACCGTCGACGTCATCAACCGCTACTACCGCGGGCGCGCCGAGGTCACCGGCTTCGCCGTCGCCGACGCCGCCGTGGTCGGCGACGTTCCCGGGGCGCTGGAGGCGCTGCGGTGGGCGCTGTCGGTCGGCATGGACGCCGTCCCGATCGCCGACGCGCTGGCCACCGGTGTGCGCAACGTCGCCAAGGTCGCCGGCGCCGGACGCGGCAGCGCGTTCCAGCTCGCCTCGCAGCTCGGCATGCCCGCCTGGCGCGTCGAGCGCTCGCAGGCGCAGGCCCGCGGCTGGACGCCCGAGGGCCTCGCGCTGGCCATGGACGCCGCCGCCGAGGTCAACGCCGCCGTCAAAGGCGGCTCCGACGACCGCGGCTACGCGCTGGAGCGCGCGATCTTCTCCATCGCCGCCGCCCGCAAAGGGGAAACCGTCGGAGGCAGGCGGTGACCGACGGGGACGACGACGCCCCCGCCAGGCCTCCGCTCTACGCGCGGGTCCTGCGTCTGCGCACCATCCGCCCGAGTGCGGCGCTCTGCTTCGTGTTCTTCGAAGGCAGCATCGCGCTGGGCGTCCTGCTCGCCCTCACCGAGATCGTGAGCTGGTGGGTCGTGGCGATCCTGCCCCTGCTGGTCGCGGTGATGGTCAAGCTCAACGACGTCGTCGCCGGGGCCGGACGACGCCGCTGACTCACAGCCCGAGCTCGGCGGCCGTCGCGCTCGCGGTGTAGTCGAAGTAGGCGGCGTAGTCGGTGATGATGCCCACGAACTGCCCGAACAGCTCGAAGCTGATCACCCCGATGAGGCCGCTCCAGGCGAGGACGACGCGTCCGGCGTAGGCGCGGGAGGGGTCGTCGACGAGCGCGGCGATGTCGTCGGTGAACAGTTCCGGCGCGACCGTCGGGCGGTCGGCGGGGAAGTTCGTGCCCGCCGCGATGGCGTCGTTGCAGATCCCGACGAGCGTCAGGGGCATGCGCGCGGCGGCCGTCGTGGTGTCCTGGGGGGCGGCGTAGCCGGGGATGGGCGTGCCGTAGAGCAGCTCGAACTCGTGGCGGTGCGCGAGCGCCCACTCCCGCACCGCCCGTGACACGGCGAGCCAGCGCTCGGCGGGGGTGGCGCCTTTCTCTCGCGCCTCGGCGTCGGCGAGTTCGGCCTGTCCGCCGACGGCGTTGTAGGCGTCGATGATCAGCGCGGTGAACAGGTCGTCGAGGCTGCCGAAGTACCGGTAGACCGCTGAGGAGACCATGCCCAGCTCACGGGCGACCGCCCGCAGGGACAGCGCCCGCGGACCGACCTCGGCGAGCTGGCGCCGGGCGGAGTCCTTGATGGCCTGGGTGAGTTCGGCTCGTGCCCGTTCGCGGGCGGTCCTGGGTGCTGACATGGGCCGATCGTAGCAACAAACTGGAAGCGGTGCACAAAAAAGAGAGCACTGCTCTTGACGAGTGGCGATCGACGGTGGCATGCTCGGTTCAGAAGCGAGAGCACCGCTCTTGAAAATGACGGAGGAAGCCATGTCGCAGCACGTGATCCTAGGTAAAGGCCCGGTCGGCTCCACCACCGCGCGCATGCTCGTCGAGCGCGGCGAGAACGTCCGGGTCCTCAGCCGCTCCGGCGGTCGCGACGCCGACGGCATCACGCACGTCGCCGTCGACGCCGGTGACGCCGACGCCCTGCGCGGGGTGACCGCCGACGCCGACGTCGTCTACAACTGCGCCAACCCGGCCGGCTACCACCTGTGGGAGCAGGAGTGGCCGCGGATGGCGGGCGCGCTACTGGACGCCGCCGAGTCGGCCGGGGCGGTGCTGGTGACGATGAGCTGCCTGTACGGGTACGGACCGGCCGCCCGCGTCATGACCGAGGACACCCCGCTGGCCGCCGAAGGCGTCAAAGGCAGGCTGCGCTCCGGGATGTGGAACGAGGCGCTCGCCCGGCACCGGGCGGGGCGGCTGCGGGTGACCGAGGCGCGTGCGTCGGACTTCTTCGGTCCCGGCCCGACCGCGAACGCCGTCATCGGCGAGCGGGTCGTGCCGCGGGTCCTGCGCGGGAAGAGTGTGTCGCTCTTCGGGGACGTCGACGTGCCCCACAGCTTCACCTACATGCCCGACGTGGCGCGCACCCTGGTGAGGCTCGGCACGGACGAGCGTGCGTGGGGGCAGGCCTGGCACGTGCCCAGCGCCCCGGCGCTGTCGCAGCGCGAGATGGTCGCGGCCATCGCCCGCGTGGCGGGCGTGCCGATGGTGAAGGTCGGGCGGCTGCCCTGGTTCATGCTGATCAACGTGCTCGGCGCGGTGCAGCCGGCGATGCGCGGCTTCACCGAGACGCGCCACCAGTGGGACCTGTCCTTCGAGATGGACTCCAGCCGCTACACCGAGGCGTTCGGGGAGACCGCGACCGGGCTCGACGAGGCGCTGCGCGAGACCGTCGCCTGGTGGCAGGCGAAGACGGCCGTCGCCGCCTGAGGCACTGACCCGCACATGCGCAGAACGGCCCCCACCGCGAGGTGGGGGCCGTTGAAGCGTGTGAGCCTGTCGGCTACTTGGCCTCGGCCAGCGCGTTGTACGCCTTCGTGATCGAAGACTTGCGGTTGGCGGCCTGGTTCTTGTGGATGACGCCCTTGCTGGCGGCCTTGTCCAGCGCGCGGGTGGCGAACTGGGCCTGGGCACCTGCGATGGCGGTGTCACCGGCGTCGACGGCCTCGCGGAACTTCCGGACGGCGGTCTTCAGCGACGACTTCACGGCCTTGTTACGCAGCCGAGCCTTCTCGTTCTGCCGGTTGCGCTTGATCTGGGACTTGATGTTCGCCACGTTTGAAGCCTCGGTCTCGATTCGTCCGCATGCATGGAGTAAGTGCCTGCGGAGCTTTCCGTCGACACTGCTGCGCGCAGGGCACGGGAGCCCAACACACAAGGGGCAAGCTTACCAGCCGTGTCTAGTGGCCAGCCAGGCCAGGGCCGCCTCTCCGCACCAGCGCTGGTGGCGACGGAGATAGGACGACACTCCGGGGATGGGGTTTTGCTGCGCCCGGTCAAGATAATAGCCCGCCCCCGCGGCTAGGACCGCGTCGAGCTGCTCACCCGTGACGCCCTTGGCCGTCGGGTGCGCGAAGAACAGCCGCTCGGCGTCGTGGCCGTCCCCGTGGGCGGTGATCAGAAGGAACACGGTGTCGAAGAAGGGCGCGGCGACCGTCGGCCAGTTCCAGTCGCAGATCCAGGCCCGCCCCTCGCCCAGGATCATGTTGTCCGGGCGCAGGTCCCCGTGCGTGACGGCGTCGGCGGCGACGGCCGGGAACACGCCCAGCTCCAGCGCCGCGAGCTCGTCGAGGCGCTCGGGCGGCACCGCCGGCGACAGGGGCGCCTCCCCGGCGGCCACGCGGGTGAAGTTGTGGAACTGGTCCCCGGCGTCCTCGACCAGGGTCTTGATCCCCGCGGTCGTCAGCGTGGCCGGCACCGGTGTGAGCATCTCGGCGGCCTCCGCCCACGCGGCGAGCATCACATCGAGGTCCTCGGGCGGCATGGGCAGCGTCGGCGCGCGGCCCGCGACGTGCTCGAAACCGAGCACGGCCCAGTCGGCGGCCTCCGTGCTGAAGAGCATCTTCGGCGCGGGCAGCCCCTCGGGCAGGGCGACGTTGATCTCGGCTTCGCGGCGGTAGGAGCCCAGCACGTGCGGCTTGTCCGGACCGGCGGCCTTCACGAACATCGAGCGGCCTTCGTCGCTGGTCACCACGGCGGCGAACCCGCCGGTGAACCCGCCTCCGGCCGTCGGCGCCGAGACGATGGCCCCGCCCAGTTCGCGCTCGACGACGGCGCGGACCTCCGGCGGAAGGGTCTCGACGCCGGGGCGTTCGGCGGTGCGGTCGTAGGGGACGGCGATGTCGCTGCTCATGGCCACCGATCGTGTCACCGGTCGCCACGCGATGCCACCGCATTACCGGTGATCACGGCCATGGGATTATTGAGAACGCTCCATGGGCATCAGCCCTCACCAACACCTCGCGAATGGATGATGGAAGTGACGTACGCGCCAGGCGGCACGGACCCGCAGCGGATCCGGAACTTCTGCATCATCGCCCACATCGACCACGGCAAGTCCACCCTCGCCGACCGCATGCTCCAGATCACCGAGGTCGTCGACTCGCGCCAGATGCGCGCCCAGTACCTCGACCGCATGGACATCGAGCGCGAACGCGGCATCACCATCAAGAGCCAGGCCGTCCGCATGCCGTGGACCGCCCGCTCCGGCGAGCGTCTCGGCGACGAGTTCGTGCTCAACATGATCGACACGCCCGGCCACGTCGACTTCACCTACGAGGTCTCGCGCTCCCTCGCGGCCTGCGAAGGCGCGGTACTGCTCGTCGACGCCGCACAGGGCATCGAGGCGCAGACGCTGGCGAACCTGTACCTGGCGCTTGAGAACGACCTGACGATCATCCCGGTGCTCAACAAGATCGACCTCCCCGCCGCGCAGCCCGAGAAGTACGCCGAGGAGCTCGCGCACCTCATCGGCTGCGAGCCGGAGGACTGCCTGCGCGTGTCGGGCAAGACCGGTGAGGGCGTCGGCGAGCTCCTCGACCGGATCGTGCACCAGTTCACCCCGCCCGTCGGCGATCCCGCCGCGCCCGCGCGGGCCATGATCTTCGACTCGGTCTACGACACCTACCGTGGCGTGGTCACCTACGTCCGTGTCATCGACGGCCTGCTCGAAGCCCGCGACCGCATCAAGATGATGTCGACCGGGGCCGTGCACGAGCTCCTGGAGATCGGCGTCATCTCGCCGGAGCCGATCAAGTCGAAGGCGCTGGGCGTCGGCGAGGTCGGCTACCTGATCACCGGCGTGAAGGACGTGCGCCAGTCGAAGGTCGGCGACACCGTCACGCTCAACGCGCGGCCGGCGACCAAGGCGCTGAGCGGCTACGCCGACCCCAAGCCGATGGTCTACTCGGGCCTCTACCCGATCGACGGCTCCGACTACCCCGACCTGCGCGAGGCGCTCGACAAGCTCAAGCTCAACGACGCCGCCCTCGTCTACGAGCCGGAGACCTCCGCCGCGCTCGGCTTCGGCTTCCGCTGCGGCTTCCTCGGGCTGCTGCACCTGGAGATCATCCGCGAGCGCCTGGAGCGCGAGTTCGGGCTCGACCTGATCTCGACCGCGCCGAACGTGGTCTACACCGTCGACCTGGAGGACGGCTCCGAGATCGAGGTGACCAACCCCAGCGAGTTCCCCGAGGGGAAGAGCGCCGCGGTACACGAGCCGGTCGTGCGCGCGACGGTCCTGACGCCCAACGAGTTCGTCGGCGCGGTCATGGAGCTGTGCCAGTCGAGGCGCGGGTCGCTGATGGGCATGGAGTACCTGTCGCAGGAGCGCGTCGAGCTGCGCTACACGCTGCCGCTCGCCGAGATCATCTACGACTTCTTCGACCAGCTGAAGTCCAAGACGCGCGGATACGCGTCGCTGGACTACGAGGCCACCGGTTCGCAGGTCGCCGACCTGGTCAAGGTCGACATCCTGCTGCACGGCGAGCCCGTCGACGCCTTCTCGGCGATCGTGCACAAGGACTCCGCCTACGCCTACGGCGTGCGCCTGGCCGAGAAGCTGCGCAAGCTCATCCCGCGGCAGCAGTTCGAGGTGCCGATCCAGGCCGCGATCGGTTCGCGGGTCATCGCCCGCGAGACGATCCGCGCGATCCGCAAGGACGTCCTCGCCAAGTGCTACGGCGGCGACATCACGCGTAAGCGGAAGCTCCTGGAGAAGCAGAAGGAAGGCAAGAAGCGGATGAAGATGGTCGGCCGCGTCGAGGTGCCGCAGGAGGCGTTCGTTGCGGCCCTGTCGACCGACGACTCCGCGGAGCCGAAGAAGAAGTAGCGGCGGACGGGTCGGGGGCTAGCCCCCGACCCCCGCGAACGGCTCGCCCAGGTGCGGCGTCGCCACCACCCCGCCCCGCTCGCCGAGCTCCCGCAGCAGGCGCGTGCGCGAGTCGCGCGCCACGCCCGCGTCGGCTTCGTGCGCGTAGGCCAGCTCGGGGTGGAGCAGCTGCACCGGGTGCACCAGCAGGTCCCCGGTGACCGCGACCAGGTCGTCGCCGTCGCGGACGAGCACCGACTGGTGCCCGGGCGTGTGCCCCGGCGTGGCCAGGACCCGCACGGCCTTGGCGAGGCGGCGCTCGCCGTCGACGGGGGCGAGCTGCCCGCGTTCGCGCAGGGGCGTCAGGAGGCTGTCGGCGAGGCCGGGGTTGAGGGTGTCGACGGCGCTGATCTCGGCGCGTTGCAGCACGTAGCGCGCGTCGGGGAAGTAGGGCTTCTGGTCCACCACGGCCCAGCCGACGTGGTCGGTGTGCAGGTGGGTGATCACCACGGTGTCCACATCGGATGGTTCGATGCCCGCCGCGGCGAGCTCGGCCGGCAGCGCGCCCGGCACCGGCGCCCAGGACGCGGCCGGCGAGTCGGCGGGCCCGATGCCGGCGTCGACGAGGATGACGCGCCCGTCTTCGAGCCGCAGCGCGAAGCAGCGGAACCGCAGCCACCAGCCGCCGTCGGCGGTGCGGGAGGCGGGGTCGAAGGCGTCGGCGGCGGCCCATTGCGCCTCGGTCGCGTCGGGGAAGGCTTTCTCCCGCGGCTCGAAGAACGGCCCCTGGGCGTCTTCGAGGGCGATGATCTCGATGGCTCCGACGCGCTTGATCACTGGCATGGGCCCGATTGTCGCAGCCCGCGATGCTCGTCACCCTGTCCGCCGCGGGTGCCGTCTCGTAGCGTGTGGGCATGAAGCTCGCATCGGTGAACCTCGGCGTGCTGCGCGGCGGCGACTGGGCCGGAAGCCTGCGCAGTACCGGTATCGACAAGCGAAGGCGACATGATCGTCGACATGCAGAACCACGGCGGGCTCGACCAGGCCGTCTACGCCTACGCCGCAGAGGACGCGGCGTGGTGGAGCGCCGAGCTGGACCGCCCGGTCGGCCCGGGCGCATTCGGCGAGAACCTCACCACCGTCGGCCTCGACGTCAACGGCGCGCTCATCGGGGAGCGCTGGGCGATCGGCGGCGCGGTCGTCGAGGTCTGCTCGGTGCGCATCCCGTGCCGGACCTTCGCGGGTTTCTGGGACGTGCCCGACCTGGTCAAGCGCTTCACGCAGCGGGCCGTGCCGGGCGCCTACCTGCGGGTGGTCGAGGAGGGCGAGGTCGGCGCCGGCGACGCGATCGAGGTCGTGTCGCGCCCGGAGGGGCACGACGTGACCGTCGGCGAGATGTTCCGGGCGCTGACGACCGAGCCGGAGCTGCTGCCGAGGCTGCTGGCGGTGCCGGCGATCCCGGAGCCGACGCGGGAGAAGGTCGCGCGGCGGGTGGGTTGAGTCACGCCCCCGGCGGCAGGAGCGGCGGGCCCTCCCACTGCTCGAAGATCAGATTGGTGTGCACCAGCGCCACCTCCGGCCGCGCGGTGAACTCGTCGAGCACCAGGCGCTGGAGGTCGGCGACACCGGGCACGGCGACGTGCACGAGGAAGTCGTCCGGCCCGGCGAGGTGGAACAGGGTCCGCACCTCCGGCAGGGACCGCGCGTGGGCGACGAACTCGGCGACCAGCGGCCGCCGGTGCGGCGTGACCCGCACCGCCAGGAACGCCTGGAGCGGACGGCCGAGCGAGCCCGGATCGAGCCGGACGGTGTAGCCGGTGATGACCCCGGCGTCGCGCAGGCGCCGGATCCGGTCGAGGCACGTCGAGGGCGCGATGTGGACGCCCGCGGCGAGCTCGCGGTTGGTGATCCGCGCGTTGTTCTGGAGCTGACGGAGAATCCGCAGATCGACCGTGTCAAGACTCACCGTTTCGGGCATGGGCCGAACGATATCCGGTGGGTGATCCATTCGGCTGCACACTGCCCGAGACTGTCGCCATGACACCGAGAGCGGCGCACTCATTCGCCACCCGAGCCGTCCACGCGGGCCGCGACGACTTCGCCGAACTCGGCGTCCACGCCGCGCCCATCGACCTGTCCACGACCTACCCCGCCGTCGACTGCGCCGGCGAGGCCGCCCGCATCGAGGAGTTCGCCTCGGGCGCGCAGCCCGCGGGCTCGCCGATCTACGCCCGCCTGCACAACCCGACCGTCGCGCGCTTCGAGTCGGCCCTCGCCGAGCTCGAAGGCGCCGAGTCGGCCGTCGCCTTCGCCAGCGGCATGGCCGCGATGAGCGCCTGCCTCCTCGCGACCGCCGCCGCCGGCAAGCGCCACGTCGTGGCGGTCCGCCCGCTCTACGGCGGCAGCGACCACCTGCTCGGGTCCGGACTCCTCGGCACGGAGGTGACCTGGGCCGAACCCAAGGGCGTCGCCGCCGAGATCCGGCCCGACACCGGCCTGGTGATCGTGGAGTCCCCGGCTAATCCCACGCTCACCGAGCTGGACCTGGCCGCCCTGGCCGACGACTGCGGCCAGGTCCCGCTGCTGGTCGACAACACCTTCGCCACCCCCGTCCTCCAGCGCCCGCTCGGCCTGGGCGCCTTGGTCGTCCTGCACAGCGCCACGAAGTTCCTCGGCGGGCACGGCGACGTGCTCGGCGGCGTCGTCGCGTGCGGCGAGGACTTCGCGCGCGGCCTGCGCCAGATCCGCGTCGCCACCGGCGGCGTCCTCCACCCCCTCGCCGGGTACCTCCTGCTGCGCGGCCTGGCGACCCTGCCCGTCCGCGTCCGCGCCGCCCAGGCGAGCGCCCACGAGCTGGCCCTGCGGTTGAGCGCGCACCCGAAGATCGCCGCCGTGCACTATCCGGGCCTGGCCGTGGACCGGCCCGGCCAGATGGACGGCGGCGGCGCGCTCGTCGCCTTCGAGGTCGACGGCGACGCGCACGAGGTCGTCGCCGCGGTCGAGCTGATCACCCCCGCGGTGAGCCTCGGCAGCGTCGACACCCTCATCCAGCACCCGGCCTCGCTGACCCACCGCGTCGTCCGGGCGGCCGACCGCGAGGCCGGCGGGATCGGCGAGAACCTGCTGCGCGTGTCGGTCGGGCTCGAAGACGTCGAGGACCTCTGGAGCGACCTGTCCCGCGCGCTGGACCTCGCGTAGAGGCGAGGGCCCGCACTACGATGTGCGCGTGCCCGAGCCAGCGTTCGACATCACCGGCGGCCTCCGCCGACTCCGGCTGCGCGCGGCCATGACGCAGGAGGAGCTCGCCGCCAAGGCGGGCGTCGGTACCCGCACCGTCCGCGACATCGAGTCGGGGAGGGTGCGGCCCCAGCCCAAGACCCTGCGGCTGCTCGCCGCCGTCCTCGGCGTCGACGGGACCGACCTGACCCGGTCGGGTCCGCCGCCCGGCAGGGTTGCGGTGGTGCCCCGGGAACTGCCGCGGGCGCTCGCCGCGTTCGCGGGCCGCGAAGACGACGTCGAGGCCCTACTCGCCGCGGTCGCAGGCGGTGCCGCGGTCGTCGCGGTGCACGGCATGGCCGGGGTCGGCAAGACCTCGCTCGCGGTGTGGACCGCCCACACCCTGGCGCCGGCCTACCCCGACGGCCAGCTCTTCCTCGACCTGCACGGCTTCACGCACTCGCTCGCCCCGCGCCCCGGCGCGAGGTCGGTCCTGACGCGCGTCCTGCGCTCCCTCGGCCTGCCCGACGGCGACATCCCCGCCGACGTCGACGAGCTCACGGCCCGCTACCGCAGCCACCTCGCCGACCGCCGGGTCCTGCTCGTCTTCGACAACGCCGCCGGCGCCGAGCAGGTCGAGGCCCTGCTCCCCGGGACCCCGGACAGCCTGGTGCTGGCGACGAGCCGGCGCGACCTGTCCCTGCTCACGGGGGCCCACTCGGTGCCGCTGGAGCCGCCGGCCGCCGAGGCCGCCGCCGCGATGCTCGGCGCCGCCGCCCCCGGCCGGATCCCCGCCGCCGACGCCGCCCTGATCGCCGAGCGCTGCGGGCGGCTCCCGCTGGCGATGGGGCTGGCCGCGGCCCGCCTGCGCAGCCGTCCCGGCTGGGGCGTCGAGGACCTGCTGGCGCGGTTCGCCGACCAGGGCCGCCTGCTCGACGAGCTCGACATGGGCCACCAGGGCGTCACCGCCGCCCTGCGCGCCTCCTACCTCGAACTCGACGCCGCCCACCGGCGCCTGTTCCGCAGGCTCGGGCTGGTCCCCGGGGACGACGTGGACGCCCACGCCGTCGGCGCGCTCTGCGGGGAGGGGCCCGAAGCGGCGACCGCCATGATCGAGTCCCTTGTGGACGTCCACCTCGTCGACACCCGCGTGCCCGGCCGGTACCGGCTCCACGACCTCGTCAAACTCTTCGCCGCCCGCCTCGCCGCAATCGAAGAGGGCGAAGGCGACGAGACGCTCCTGCGCCTGATCGACGTGTACCTGCACTTCGCCTACCGGGCCGCCGACCGGGTGGCGCCCAGCTCGACGCGTTTCGCCGAAGGCGCCGCCGCCCACGACGCGGGCCTGACGGGCTTTGCCGACCAGGAGGCGGCGGTGTCGTGGTTCCGGACCGAGCGCGGCAACCTGGAGTCGGCGGTCGCGGCCGCCCACCGCGCCGGGCACCTCGAACAGGCCTGGCACCTGGCCACGGCGTTCGGCGCGTTCTTCGGCTACGACCGCGACATCTCCGCGCACGCCACCGTCGGCGGGATCGCCCTCGACAGCGCCCGCCGCCTCGGGGACCCGGTCAAGGAGGCGTACGCACTGGGCGACGTGGGACGGCAGCTGGGGACCGAGGGCAGGTTCCGGGAGGCCATCGACCACCTCCAGCGCTCCTTCGAACTCAAACGCGACCTCGGGCAACCGGTGGCGGCGGCCCTGACGCTGACCAACGTCGGAGTCATGCACCAGCGCGCCGGCCGGTTGCGGGACTCGGTGGCGGCCAACGAAGCCGCCCTCGAACTGGCGGTGGAGGCCCCGGACCCGGTCGTGGTGATCATCAGCCTCAACCTGGTCGCCGGACTGGTCTCGATCGGCCGGTTCACCGAGGCCTCACATCGCCTCGACGAGGTCGAACGGAGGCTCGGCCCCGGCGACGACCACAACCGCAACCGCGTCCTGTTCGGCCGCGGGATCATCATGCGCGAGCGCGGCGACGCCGCGGGAGCCGTCCCCGTCCACGAGGCCTACCTCGAAGCCTGCCGACGCGAAGGCGTGCCCAGCGGGCTGACCTGGGCGCTCACCGCACTCGGCGAGGACCTCGTGCGGCTCGGCCGCCACGCCGAGGCCCTCGACAGGCTGCACCAGGCCGTCGAGTACTCCGCGCGGTTCGTCGATCCCTCGGTGAAGTGCTCCGCCCGCAACGCCCTCGGCCACGCGCTCACCGTCGCGGGGAAACCCGGCGAGGCGATCGACGAGCACGAGCGGGCCGCCGCGCTCGCCGAGTCCCACGGGGACGCCTACGCGCTCGCGCTGGCCCACCACGGACTCGGCGAGGCCCATTGCGCGCTCGGCGACGTCGCGACCGGTCGCGCCTTCCTGCTCCGGGCCGCCGACGGGTATGCGGCCTGCGGCACGCCCGAGGCCGTGGTGGTCGCCGAACGGCTCGCCGCCCTGTGACGGCGTGAAGCCCCGGCGCGGACGGGCGCCGGGGCGGTGGTGGGGGAACGGGCTCAGACGGTGTCCATGCCGATGACGCGGAACTTGCCCACGACGCTGTTCAGGCTCTGCGACCGGACCGAGACGC
>Ga0307515_10009603_pt1 | contig 18684 bp, 19 predicted proteins | sample 17_EM_MG_FD_194513 | JGI IMG/M metagenome (GOLD analysis project Ga0307515, IMG submission 194513) | Populus trichocarpa ectomycorrhiza microbial communities from riparian zone in the Pacific Northwest, United States - 17_EM | ecosystem: Host-associated > Plants > Roots > Unclassified | place...
GGAATATGCGGGTTGAGCATATACGGGCTGAAAAAGACACCCTGTGCTTGAAGTGCCTGCAATTGAGGTAGTGTGACTGGCGGGAAATTATTTTGAAATGGATTTGCTGGTGTTGAAAGTGGCACCACGTTCCGAGTCGAAGTGGCAGGAGGAATAAGGAGTTGTGACGGAAGAAGGGCGGAAAATTTAGGTGTTGAAATAGATGCGGCCTGCTGTTCGACTTTAGGAGCCAGGATCTTAAGTGTCTTAAACTGCGAGGGCGTGGCATCACCCAAACCACCCACCCCCTTGGGAGTTGGTGTAGAAGGAATATTTCTGGACTTCAGGCTTTTAGGGGTTGGCGTTTCTGGTGGGATGGAATAATGCACACTGGCTTTCTTCGCAGGTGCTTTCTTAACCCGCTGGCTCCCGCTCTCAGACTCGAAATCGCTTGCGGCCTTAACAAGACGCTCAGACTCAGCCTGTTGCTTGGCTAGACGCTTTTCTTCTTTTTTCTTTTGCTTCCTCTGCTTCTTCGTCAATAGCGCAGATGGGTCACCATCGTCGTCTTCTTGTGGGATATTTTCCAAATCGCCACCCTTTACTTCGTCTCGCCATTTGACACCCTTATTGGCCGGGGGGCAGTATATCGCACCATCTGAATTGTATGCGTCCTTGTCCTTAATTTGTTCTACTCCGTCCTTGCCAGGTGGGGCGATGTCCGGTGGGGGGGGGTTGGCTGGAACTCCCAAAAACTCCCATATCTTGCTGAAGTTGCCCAGCCCGGTTGGCTCCCCTTCTTTTCTTTCCACCACAACATTTTTTAGCTCTTTAGATTTCTTTACAGGAACCTCACCATGTTTTTCGTTTTCATTGTGGTAGGAAAGGTTGTTGATGAGGTCCAGAACCGGACTTAAGTCCCACGAAGTATCCTCAGGTCTCGATGGCATGTGAGAATTTTGAGCTGTGGTAAGCTCAATAAAGATCTTTGTTGTAATTCAAAATGTGCGTTTTGGGTAAGTGCTATGCTGTAAAAGCTGAAGTGGTCTTGTCAGCCTGATCAGGTATGTCATGTAGGGGTAAGTCGGCCGTACAGCGAGAGTCGATAGTGAAGTCCTCCAGTCGCTTTAGCATCGTCGTATTGAGAAATGATTGATATAGAAGAGGGTGGTCCGGTTACTTGTATTCGTTTTGCTGGCGGTATGACTGGAGGTGATGAGCAACAGAGGTGACGGAGCGATGTCAGAGAACGGATGCGGTGCGGCGTCTGAGCGAAGCGCGGGTCATCGCCGGCCAGTAGCTTTAAGCGCCTTAGCACAAACTAAACACTATTTCAATAAAGTTCAAGAAGTTTGTACTCACTAAAGAAAACTGCACGGGCTACTCTCTATATGCTACGCTTACAGCGGCCCGACGAAGTGCATACAAATAGCTATTGCGTGGCGACGACTGAGCGAACCGCACTGTGCCTGTCCGAGCGTCGCTAATCTCGCTCCTGCAAGGGTGGCAGTAACCGTATGTAGCAGTGATCGTGGCAGCTCCCAAGAACTGCTTTCAGGCACAACTCACTGTCTGTAGGTTGGAAGGGGAACGGCACGTTTCGATCGACCGTTTGCCAACGCACCTACAGGCACCTTCCGCCGCCATGCCAAATTCACCCCACATCAAGGCACGGGGCCGTTTCGCTACAAGGCCCTCAAACAGTTTGCCGCAGCTTTAAAGATGGTGGGGAAAAGTTTCCAAGAAACTTTGCTATTGGAAAGAATGGAAAGAATGGGATAAGATGCTAAACCTTTTCTGTACGGATTTTCTTCAGGGCCGTTATCGAAAAAGCTCGTTGCGCCGAACGATTGAGCATATCGCACCTTGCACGATACCAAGGAGTTTCCGCATCCTCGGAACCCCCCCGCTTGCCCTCATAACACCAGAATTTCTAGAGAGATGTCTGCCGACTTCTGGGCTGGCTACTTTAGTGGTGCAGCAGGCATACTCATAGGGAATCCTCTTGATCTTATAAAGACACGGCTACAAGCAGGAAGCCCTACTTCTAACCCAGAAAAACCAACCTCCCCGCGCAATTTTAGAAGCAATTTCGACCGCGCGGGCACTCTAGTCAGAGGTAGGCACACCCTTTGCAGCATGTCTTAGATAACCATAAAGTACGCTGACTGTTCTGTCGCAATACAGGTGCGACTGCTCCCATTTTGGGATATGGCGCTCTTAATGCCATCCTTTTCGTGACCTACAACCGCAGCCTCACTTTCTTTGGAGACGATCCTGCTATTCCGAACAACCTGTGGAAAGTCTGGTGTGCAGGGGCAGTAGGAGGTTTAGCCACCTTCGTCGTTTCCGCACCCACCGAGTTAGTTAAATGCAGAGCTCAAGTGTCGACCATAGCGACTAGCTCATGGTCAATTGCACGAGACACATGGAAGCAAGAGGGTATTCGAGGACTTTACTATGGAGGATGCATAACGAGCATCAGAGATGCTGTGGGCTACGGATTCTAGTATGAATCTCGCGTCTCCTGAAATCTAGCAAGAGTGCTGAGACCTACCAGCTTCTGGTCATACGAATTGAGTAAGCAAGCGATGAGCTCCCCCAAGGATACCGACAAACAGGCGGCCATGAAAGTCTTATTCTGTGGAGGATTGGCTGGGATAGTGACCTGGGCTTCTATATTCCCTCTGGGTAAAATTACCGAAATTCCACCAGTCCGAACATCTGCTGATGGGTTTATTAGATGTTGTGAAGACAAGAGTGCAGACACAGGTTGTAGACGCCCTCTCTTCAACCGTACCAGAGAAACGACTGCTGCGAAGCGATCCAGAACCAGCAAAGCTAGGAATAGCGAAAAGGCAAGGAGCCTTTCAGATTGCCAGAGAATCATACCGTAACGAGGGAATAGCTGTTTTTTTTCGGGGTCTGGGGGTCTGTAGTATTAGGGCATTTGTAGTTAATGCTATCCAATGGGCTACGTACGAATGGATGATGCGCCTTCTCAGGCAGGCTTAACTTTTGGAATTGGCCAAAAAGGCCGCACATGACCTAGAATGGATGAATTCGACCGAAAGTTAGAGCATAGAAGACACTATGAGCCCACCAATAACGCCTTTGATTAGGACTATTTAAGTGGCATTGCAATTTAACAGTACAAAATGAAACTTTTTGTTATCAGGCCGCCTAACCATGACTGGATGCTGGCGGGACTCCGAAGATGATCAAGCAGAGACGCCCTAACTTAAAGAACCTTACCAGAGAGATAGCACTGTAAGAAGAGAAATGGTGGGACAAGGTCCAAAGAAAAGTAGCCAGCCATGTGATCCAGAATGTAATCGACCTCCCAGGTAAATGATGTCCACAAGACGAAGAAGTCTAACTAAACGAATCGAGTTCGTCTGCCCGTGGAGTACCGATTGCAACAATGATGGCAAACGCGGCGTAAATGATAAGATTACATGATCTGATCCTGAGTGAGGCCGCCTGTGGCTTCAGTGCCTTCCATAACATCTCCATTGCTTTGGTTGGTGTAACGGACAAACGACAGCCCAAGCGGACGACCTCCATATTGGTATCCAGTAAACTTGGCTGTAGAGTGTGAGAATAAGCTAGAAAGATCATGAACAGTACGTCAAACTTACAGATGGCAGTCTCAGCATCTGCTGCTTTCTCGAATTCAACTACACCTGTTCCACGAGAACGGCCGTTGGGCTCATACTGGATTTCGGCGCGCTCGACTTTGCCAATGGTTGTGAATAGCTCGACAAGATCTTCATTGCTCGTGGACCATGGGAGCTAGTTGATTTTAGCACGCAGCAGCCAGTGGAATATACGGAGCACTCACGTTTCGGACGTAGATAATCGCGCCAGGTTCGCCACCAGAAGTCGCGAAGTCGGTAAATGGATTGGGCGGGTTGGATGCAGTACCAGCGTCGTAACCAGCAGCAGGAGCACCGCCAAAGCCACCAGCGCCGCCTCCAAAGCCACCACGACCACCACCGAATCCACCACCATACCCACCGCGGGCGCCAAAGCTACCACGACCTCCAAAGCCTCCTCGAGCGCCAAAGCCTCCACCGAAGCCACCACGGCCGCCGAATCCTCCTGGAGCAGCTGCAGCAAAGCGGTCCTCACGAACTTCGAGATTGCGACCTTGCCAGTCGTAGCCATTGAATTGTTGAATGGCGTTCCGAGCGTCTTCAGCGGTTTCGAAGGCGACAATACCGGAACCTTTCGGACGCCCATCGGGGGCAACATGTACGTCTGCGCGGATGACGGAACCTGTATGGGCTGATTGGGGAATTAGTGGGATGTCGAGGAAACCTTCCCTTCGACTGCTGCTAGACCTAAGCTCAAATCTCAATTAGGGCAACTTACCTGCTTGTCTGAAAAGGTCCTTCAGATCTTGCCATCCTACGTTGTAAGGGAGCTACACAATGAAGTCAACTTGTAAACCTTGATAAGATAGAATGAAACCGGATGAGGAAACAAACGTTGGCGACGTAGATTTGACGTCCACCTCCTGGAGCGGCGCCGTAGCCGCCACCACCACCACCACCACCACCGTAGCCTCCACGGGCCATTCCTCCATCGAAGCCCCCACGGCCGGCGCCGGGTGCTGTGAATCGCGGTTCGGCTTCGCGGTCCTATTGGAAGGACATTAGTATTATAGTGGTGGTATAGGTTTACGAGTTTTCGGATGTTTGAAATAGAGGGCGAGGCTGACGCGCCTCATCAGGCGCGTGGGTGGACTTACTTCGCGGACGTATACGAGTCGACCCATGAGGTTCTGGTTACTGAGCGTGTTGACCGCCTGTTGGGCTTGCTCCCTCGTTGCGTATTCCACAATTCTGCAACGATGTTAGCACACCGAAGCGGCTGTCGCGTTAGAGAGAGCTTACCCGCATCCCTACATAACCCGCGGACGACCAGTCCCACCCGTCAATCCAACGTCCAAATAACCAAAGAAAAACCAAAAAACCAGCCAAGTTCAGCCCACCTTCGACATCCCATTGGGTAATAAAAGCACATCTGCGAACAGGACCTCTCCGGCTGCGCTTGATGTTAGCGATGATGGAACGAGGCGACCGAGAAAAGGAACGCGACTCACCCTGTCTCATAAAATCTTTGAGATGATGCCATTTGACATCGTAGGATAGGTTGCCAACATAGACGCGACGGTCCTGCTGGGAGGACTCTCTTAAACTCTGCATCATTTGCTCTTTCGCGGCTGCTCGATCCTCAACGTTTCTCTGCGGCGCACCACGGGCCGCACCGTATGAACCAGCGTATCCTCCAGAGGCGCCTTGGGCACCAGTCATAGGCGAGCGAGAACGACGATCGCTGCGTCGGTAGTCGTCGCGGCTGCGCGAGCGGCTGCGAGGAGAGTAGGAACGACGGCTGCGGCGCGGGGATCGGGATCGTCGACGTGGAGAACGGGACCTCTCGCGCTGCAACTCGTGAGTGTTTGTGGCTTCGATTGACATGTTATGGAGATGGAGGCGGGTTGGGGGCGCGGGGTTTTGATGTGGGTTCTGGTGAATTAAGGTGCCCGGTTACAAAAGGTAAATGGTGAAAGGTGAAGTCAAATGGGAAGCTAGGGGCAAGTTCCGTGTCGCGCCTGGGACTACTGCCGTTCGGCCTCTCAAAAGGCGCAAACGCCACGCTCCAGCCCGCGCCTCATGCACCCTGGCTGGAAGGAAGCGTGTGGCGGGCAAGCAACGAGCACGGAATACTCCAACAACGCAGAAAAACCAACAGAGAGCAGCGAACTTACAAGTTGAGGACGGTAGGTGTCGGCGGAATCTGTCGGGGGGTGAGCGTGAGCGTCAAGAAAAAGGCGTCAGGGTGGGTGTGGGAGGAGACGGCGGCTTTCTTGGAGGAGGCTGCGGGGATCAAATCGCTTGGAAAGAGCGGAGGGTCTGGCGCACTTACCCATTATAGCGCTGGGGATAAGGGCAGTCTTCAGGTGGAAGCAACGCGCTCGCTTTTGCTGCAGGAGGGCTGCTGGGGAAGGTGGGACAGGGATTGGCACCTCTCTGGGAGATGGGAATTGCTAAGGCAGCGACCAGTCGGAGCGTGCAACGGACGGCAAGAGATCAATTGACCTGCGGGCGGGCCAGCTGAGCAGAACGGTGAGCGGGTCCGACGCGTGTGAAGAGATGGAGTGATGCAGAAAGTAGAGTTGCCTTCTTTTGCCTTCCAGGGTCTTGCGTTGCCCGATGCCGCGGTATGAGCCTCGATCAGAAAATGCGCCAGGTGGTGGGAGTGCGGCCGATGCAGAGGTGTACGCCAATGGCAGCAGTGGCAGTGACGCCAATGGGGCGCCGGGGGGGGCAAGCAGCGGACGTCTCAGTGAAAGGAAGGCAGACGCAGCTGTGGTGTAGGTCCCGAGGGAACGGGCGGCGGCGGGCAGCGAGGGCGGGTAGGGTTGAGAGACCGGGAAGTGGCAATGAACGCCCAGGCCGCTGCAGGGAGGGCGCGCGCGCGATGGGCTCGAGGGGTGAAGACGTTGAGCCGAAGGCAGGAACGACGTGAAGTACAGTGGAGCGTTTGATGTGGGAGAAAGCTGCGAAAAACACTAGGGGTGTTTTCAAGCCTCAAGCCTTAGAGCACGACAACCAGCACGAGCAGCACGCTAATCCGCTTCCACGCTCCGCCCGTGCCCTATCGCATCAAGGAATCTCGCGAAATTCTGGGCATCGAGCCATGCACGCCTCGACAGCAGGAATCTAGGAAATCTAGGGAATCTAGAAATCTCGTCGCGCCGGCGGTCCGCCCGCAGCCGCAGTTGGTCGGCCGAAGTGCGTCTCGGTATGTTGCCATGTAGGCGTGTATCTGACAGGCAGCCTTGGTGGTGAAAGAGCCCCATACAACCACGGCACGGGTTCGGGAGGAGGCGTCGTCCACCTGGCGGACCGCTTCACCTCGAGCGTTCACCTCGAGCTGCTGGCTGTTCATTGTTCACCTGCAAGGTACTCAATCCGCTCTCCCACCACCTCCATGCCTCCCGCACGCTGCCATCCCCGTCGCATCGCATCGCATCGCATCGCATCGCATCAATCACCTCACGCCTCGCACCTCACGCCTCACACCTCACCTCTCCCACCCTTGAGCGTCCGAGGGCGAGTGGGTGCCCAGCCCAAGCCATTGTCCTTATCGGGCACGAGCAACAGTAGTAGTTGACGCCTCCAGCGAGGCAGGGCGGGCTGAGCTGCCGATGCGCAATAAACGCTGCGGCTGTTGAACCAGAATCCTGACGTCTGTTTCACATCATTGGCGCCGTTGCCAATCTACGCGGTATACTGCGGTGAATCACAGCCAATGCTTCTGTCCTTTTCCATCACATTTTTCTTGCTGCCTCACAGCTGTGGACCTCCCCTCCCCCGCAATCCCTGCCTTCCAGATGTCCGTTGATGCACCTCAACGGGCCTAGTCACAGCGTTCAAGCCTTCGCTATCATCATGCCGACTCCCCCACCTGCAAAGCATCAGCCCGGTCAAGCACCTCGTTCCGCCAGCCTGCAAGACGTCACCTCAGGCTCCTTCGCATAAACGCCTCGGCACCTTCGGCGAGAGCGAACATGCTGCGAGAACATGGGACTTGCTTGGCCGGGGTCCTGTTCCCCGCCCGTGGCTCAGCGTCCAAATGCTGTGCTGCGTAGCCTAGACTGACTTGCATCTGAACTTGTTGCAGCCCGTGGCGCCGTTACACAAGGCCTGCACTGCGACCTTTGAGATCGTGCCGTCTTTTTGCAGAATCTAAGTGGGGTCATGGGTTTTCGGAGTGGCTTACCGTTTGTCACTGCTTTAACGAGTTAAAAACATCAGAGAGCAGTGACTTGACACTCGATGCGGGCACAACATATCTGCATGCCTCTCCTATCAACCCCAACGCTTGTCTCACTCCCCTCTGCGGCCCGAGAACGGCTTTCCCCTCCCTTGGCTTGCCTTGGCTTGCTTCCACGGGAGACATATTTTGTGGGTCTTGTTTTTATCTGATCGGTGAGCATTCCCTGCCCGCTGCATCCATCACATGTATACATTGAGCCGTCTGCCTTTGCTGTGTGCAGAGCCGAGCCGGAAGGAACAGTATGCCGGGCGCCATGAGCTGTTTATATTGATCCTTCGAATGCCGAGATGTGTACCATAATCCCTTGTGCACCTGTTGTGCGGAAGAATCGGCACCGCAAATTCCGCGTTTTTATCCTCGCACCTAAGTCGGCATGCTGGCCACGAGGCATAGGGCAGAGACAAGCTTTCAAATGTCCCAGGGTATTGGGTAACTTCTGCAATTCGTAATACCGACTGCTTTCTCTCTTCTCCCAGTTCATCGTCTTTCTCCGGCTCGCGCATTTTTAGTTCAGCCTTTTCTGATCTCTAGGCGAGGCTAGATACGGAGCGGAATCCGTCCACTGCCACCAATACGCAATTCGGATAAGCTTTTGGAGACCTCCGGCACGGTATGTTAAAAGCAACTCATGCAGTCTTCTAAAGCAAGTGGGTCTTTTTGGGGGCTCTTTAATGCACGTTTTCACACTTCGGTAAGGCCTCTGGAGGTACCCAAGGTGACACAACTGGAAGAGGGATCTAGAGCAGTTAGCAATGACAACACGTGCAATACCTCCTTAGCGAATATACGGCTTTTGATTCCTTCTCTCAGCTTTTCCGCCCAAAACACTACAGTATCGATTTCCACGCGAGTGATTTAATTCTCGTTTGGCTCGTAAACCTTTATTCCCACTAATATCTTGTGAAAAATGTCGTCGTGCTCCTGATTGCGAGTCAAATTTATGTCTCTCCGAGCGTTTCCCGGATGACTATTCTACACTAAGGCCCGCTCCCTTTCCGCACTCTTGCTTTTTCTATTTCAGACTAGATCTCGTTTTTCCCGAGTCTCCTCCGGCAAGATACAGAGAATGGATGCCACTTCCATCATGAGTCCAAGCCAAGGGTTGACCATGGTATTTTTCTCCTCATTATGAATGATATATATATACATATCGCCATGGGCCCTTCGACCATGTACATCAACAATTTGTTTTCTCAGCATTCTGAGGCCTTTCATCCATTCAATAAACATGGCATCGCTCGCAGACCAACGCCCTTCTGATGATACAGCATCTGAGACCACAAGAATAAATGAGCCCCATACTTGCGACTTCCAACGATATGAATCAGTAATCCGAGAGTCAATGCCGTCTCCCATAGATGGAGACGACTTGATCAACCTACCATCTCGGACACTTAGCAACGAAGCACGCCTCGATGAGTACACCACAGAGACGATCGACGGCCAGATCCTGAGGGAAGTCAGATCGAACGCTACTGGCAACGTCGAGCGGTATGAATTGGTGACGTGGAAGGTTAACGACCCTGAGAACCCAAAGAACTGGTCAAAGGCATACAAATGGTGAGCACATTATCAAAAGCATGCTCTGATAGATCAGTATTGCTAACATTTTACTTTAGGTGGTGTACTATGACTGTTGCCGTGACCTGTTTTGTGGTGGCTTTCAACAGTGCAGTCGTTACCGCCGATATTGAAGGAGTAGCTAAGGAATTCCATGTCAGCGTTGAAGTCGCATTGCTCAGCATTACCCTTTTCGTCGTTGGATTTGGTGTCGGTACGTCGAAGTTCTTCTGTTGAACATCCCATTGAAGCTAACCAGGATATGTTGATTAGGGCCTATGGTATTCGCACCACTAAGTGAAATCTTTGGAGGAAGACCAATATATGCCAGCACTTTGCTGCTCGCCGTTATCTTTACTATCCCCGGAGCTGTTGCTAAGAACATCGCAACACTTCTTGTGACTCGAGCAATTGCTGGTATCGCTTTCTCGGCACCCATGACACTCGTCGGTGGTACACTGGCAGATATGTGGAAAAATGAGGAACGTGGTGTTCCCATGGCCGCTTTCAGTGCTGCCCCTTTCATTGGTCCTGCTATCGGTCCTTTGGTAAGTTTGACCCTTAAAAAAGAAGTTTTCCGCATGCTCATTATTTCCAATAGGTCGGTGGCTTTCTCTCTGATGCTAAGGGCTGGCGATGGCTATACTGGATACAGTTAATCCTATCTGGAGCTGTCTGGTTTGCTATATCCTTCACGGTGCCCGAAACTTACACCCCAAAACTCCTAGCTCGTCGCGCAGCGAAGCTTAGGGAATCTACCGGCGATAGTAAATACGTCACAGAGGGGGATCTAGATATGCGCCCTCTCAGCCAACGACTACGACTCTTTTTACTCCGTCCGTTCCAGCTGTTGTTCCAGGAACTCATCGTGTTCTTCATCGCTCTCTACATGTCTGTTCTCTACGGACTGCTTTATATGTTCTTTGTTGCGTAAGCACTGCTTAGCTTAACAACACGGATTTTCCTTGCGCTGATGCAGTACAGATACCCAATCATCTACCAGCAAGGCAAGGGCTATAGCGCTGGCACTACTGGCCTCATGTTTATTCCTCTCGCTGTGGGAGTCCTACTCAGCGCCGCATGCTCGCCATTTGTAAACAGGCACTACCTTAGTCTAGTCAAGAAATACAACGGCAGGCCACCCGCAGAAACTCGATTGATCCCAATGATGGTTTCCTGCTGGCTCATCCCTATTGGTCTTTTCATCTTTGCATGGACTTCATATCCGCGACTATCGTGGGTTGGTCCTGCCCTTGGCGGCTTCCCCGTTGGATTCGGCTTCATCATCTTGTATAATTCTGCAAACAACTACCTTGTAGACTCATACCAGCACCAGGCTGCTTCAGCGCTTGCGGCTAAAACATGTTTGCGGTCATTCTGGGGCGCTGCTGTAGTTCTTTTCACAAACCAAATGTAAGACAATTGAACAATCATTCTAGTTATAACTAAGCTAATCAAAGAGTTTAGGTTCAACCGACTAGGTTACCAGTGGGCAGGGTCTCTGTTGGGTTTCATCGGATTGGCTTGTTGTGCCATTCCTTTCGTCTTCTACTACAAGGGCGAAGCTATCCGCAGATACTCAAAGTTCGCGTACAGTCCCGACGAAGAAGATGTAATCCTCAAGAAAGAGCCTCAATATATATCGGCATCTACATCATCTTCGTGTGACCTAGAAGCCTTGGTTTAACTTGCCGATATTATTCTAGATCCCACAGTGCACTTCTGGATTCGAATTCTCTGGAAACTTGCCGGGTCCTTGTTGTATTTTAGGTGGAGAGGCCGGCAAGGGATTGATTTGGTAGTTATTTAGCGACATTGGAGGCGTCCTGATTGTTTTACGGATGTTAGAAAGATTCATTGGAGGACATATCCTTATAAATAATAGAGGTAAGAGGTGAGGGGTTTAGAGGTATTTGTCATTAATACTAGCCTTTTGTAAGTTAATTCTTAAATATCTTTCTTATGAACTGCACCGTGCGGTTAAGTGGCTCCAATCAAGCATGGCCGAACCTCGTCGCCTTGAAAATAATGTAAGTTTCGCTACGATTCCTTGCTTGTCGTTCCTCTCCCCATCATCCATAGTATTCTCTTCGCATTAATCTACCTCACCGCGGTACTCCAACTTAGCTCTTATCAATGCATGTTATAATGGGTAACTCATTTCCTCTAGATATGATAAACAGCAGTACCGAACAAGGACAAACGCTTCTAGACACTCGTCGTCATCCCATGCTTCCCCACTCATAACTTCATAAATAGATGCGGGCCGAATAAACTGATAGCGGCCCCCCTTTTGAGAAGAGAGCCATTGGATTATCAGCTCCCAGTAGCAGAACGATAGTCGCCCACCGCGGGATTTCAGGCGGAGCTCCCATTTGCCTTGTGGACGATGTAATAATGATCTTCTCTTGATGCTTTAAGAATTCTTCAGTTATACCATGAAATATATCAACGTCCCGGCCTTCACTAAGTCCATTCAGCTCCCTAAGAGTGAAGAGAGTTAGCATATGAGATTCCTTCCCTAATAAGTCCAACTTAGGATTTCCTAGGGTAAATTAGGTCCTGCGACAACTTGCTCATATTTCTCCACCAAGGGAATTTGCTCCATGGGGTCGCCCCGTTTCCATTTCCATTAGGACACATGCGAAAATCCTAAATCTAGGAGGGACATGTTTATACTGACCTGTCATGATCATGGGTGAAAAGATGATTTCATTATAAGGAGGCTGAGCCTTAGAGGAAAGGGGAAGATCAGTAGTCGAAATAGAGTCTTCTCTTAAACCGATCAGCCATTGAAGTGTTCTTGACCGGAGAACTGTACAAACGTTTACTAACTTCACCTCTTACTTGGCGGCTGTAGTTACTACGATAGCATCATGTCTAGGCGTCTTGGACTATTTATCGTGTTTTATTATCACTCTAAACAAGCACCGTTGCAGGATTCACAGTACAAAAATGCTCAACTACCTGTGCTGTTGCCATTCTAAGAGAATTTGGGTACATCTCTGTACGGGCCAATTCACATATGGCTACATTTTATTTGAGTGTCGGTCCTTTTAGCGTTATGATAAAATCACTCACTGTATTATCATGTAGTTTCGTTGCTGAACAGCTTCGAGCGTCGACAATCGGCGCGAAATCTTCAATGGCCTTTACAAGCCTCCAACTATCCAACTTACGTTGGATCAGGTTCGTCGCCTTTACGATTATATAGACCCCTCCCGTTCTAGATAAATTAGAGTAAATGGCAAAGCAGCTGCGTACGGCAGGAAGAATCCGTAATGTTATAAATATTCGCAATTTTATTGAGCTTCCGGGTGAGGAAGTAGAGGATTCAACTAAGGATATTATTGAGTACGTAGCAGAGCTCTACGCAGGGCCTAATCGCGATGCAGAAATAGATGACGACGAATCTGAACAACCTTAAATTAAGCTTAATAAGGCCTTACAGGCCTTATAAAATTTTCGTTTATATTAGGGGCAACAAGAAGACGGTAAGAGAGACTTAATTATAAGCCTTATAAGCACGAAACGTCGAATCCAAGGCGATGAAATTGCAACACCAAACAGACGTCGATTATGACCATTTTTGGTGTAGCTGATCGCACCATTTCCTCGTCGGCCTGCTAGATACATAATATCATTACCTAATTTTAATTTTGGGTGCATTTGACATACAAATATTGAATACAGCGGTACCCTTGGTATAACGATACGGTTAGCCGTACAACTCGTATCGTACTAACCAGTTTTTACTGTATACAGACGGGCGCCCTTTCGTTTGCCGGCTTAAGCTTGAACCCCTCTCTTGGCTCGTCGAAAAGCCAACGACACCGCGAACACCGCACTACGCACTACGCACTACCGCCGGATAATAAACTCGTCGCCCACTATGGACATGGACAATCACAGCCCTCCGCCAAATTCCCTGTCTTTTGCTCAAGACACACCGCCACGATCTGACGTCGATGAAATCCTTCGCCGGAAACGGAAAGCCAGAGAATACAAGGTGCGTCAGCTTAAGTTTCCAAGCCGTCGAAAGTTAAACCATCGCTTTCTCAAACTCTGCATGTTAGCCATTGCTCCACTGGATGCTTTTTCTCGGATGCGAGGCTTATCTACCACCATCAGCACCGTCATTCTTCTGAGAGCCTATCCTCGACCTCTACAAGCTTCCTACTTCATTGAGCATTACTTCCATAACATACCACTAACAACTATCTCGAACCAAGGCTTGCTATCCTTGCAGACAGCGCAAGGTAAAATGCGATCAATCAGTGCCTTGCAAGACATGCATTGGTGAGTGCTTCATCGCCAAAAGAAATGCCCGGTTGCAGACCACTAATCTTTCCGAAGTCAGAGAACATCCCGAACTATGTACATACCACCCCCCAGCCGAGACACACCCTCCTGCCAAACGCGCAAGCCTTGGGGTTGGGCACAACGGAAATGACTTTTCAAATGGCATGGTACACATTCATGGAGGGACTGTCACTCTCCCTCGAGAAGATTGGGATCGGATATGCGCAAAGCTCCAGAGTGCAGAGAAATCCCTAGCAGATTTGAAGAACTCGATTACCACAGTTTCTGAGGTGTCTCCTAATGCTCCTTCAAATGGATACTCGCCTGCGACTGCGACTAACACCCCACTTGCTGCGGCTGCTCCTCTCGACAACGAACAACGACATGTTCGCATACAAGGGATACACACCAAGAACGATCTTACCGGACAGACGATACATCTTGGGCCTAGCTCCGTGCCTGCATTGGTGATGGCATTAGGCCGTGGTGACACCCAGTGGCCTGGTATACAGGATCTCTTGGGGAAGAAGAGCATATTACCCGTGTTTGGCCTGGACAATGAGAGTGCTACCTACCCTTTCGTAGATCTTTGGGGACTGCCACATGGGTCTATATCGCGAGCGGTCGAGCTGTCCAACGCATTACCAAATGACTCTGAGTGTTTGAGCTTCTTCCGGTGTTATCGAGAGACCGCGCACATCGTTTATCCTGCAGTTGCGGATATTGACCAATTCGAATCAGATCTTCTTTTGTTTCTCATTAATCGCGCCAGTGCTCAATCCAACCAAGCCAATAGTGGAGTGACAGAGGAAGTCATCTACGGCAAAAACTTGCAATGGATTGGTTTGCTATTTGCGCTTTTAGCGTCCGGATGCCAATGCTCAGCTTTGCCGCGGAAGGAACGGGAATTGACTTCTCAGGTTTATATTTGCTGCAGTTTCGAATGCCTCCGTTTCACGAACTTCCTTTCACACGCCACATTGGAAAGCATTCAGACACTACTGATCCTGGGAAATGTCATTTCGAACAATATGAATGCTGGAGTGGCCTGGTCGCTCATGGGACTTACCGTTCGTCTGTCGCAGACGCTAGGCCTGCACCGAGTCTGCCCTCCATCTGTGGCTCCCCAAGTTAAAGCCATCCGAAGCAAGATCTGGTGGGCTCTTCTCTGGCAGGATAGTCTACTCTCAATCTCCTATGACAGAGCTTCTTCCACCACCACGATCGACCATACTGTTCCATTAAGCCAAGCTTCAACTCCCGGAACAAGGACTTATGTTGAATGCATGTACCGCCTTTGCAAAGTGGGTCTTGACATCGTTCGCGAACGACAGTCGCCTCAGAACTCCAACGATGCTTTGATGCGGATTACCGAGCATCGGAATCAGCTTCAGGATATCATGTTCGATGCCGCTGACTACCTCAAAGACTCCCGGAGATGTCGATCAATGAGGGACCAGTTAGAACACTGGGCTTTGTACCTTCACGTCTCATATATTACATCAGAGCTCTGCCGTCCCGCGATCAGTCCTAGCACTGCGGCGTTTGATTTGTCAAAGACCCTGCGGAAGACCTGTATCGACAGCCTGGCTAACACGGTAGAAGCATTTCTCGGTCTCCAGAACATGACGCCTTTCGCGACTCGATCCTGGGCTTCTGTACACCGGTCATTAAGCTCGGCTTTACTCCTTGGCCTCCTAGGCGAACCATCAAGAAATGAACGAGTCCGGACACTATTGAGCAATTTGGTCTCCGTCCTTTTAGATATTACTTCCAACGTTGATCCCGCTGAGCTCTCGGCGCCAATCACAAGATCGATTGCTGCACTACAAAAGCTCATCAATGTTCAGGACTCCAGAGCGCAAAGCCGTAGAGCAGAAGATGCCTCGGCGACGATAACTCAGACTTCTCCAACGACTGCAAGCTATACACTAGATGATCTCAATGATGCTCTAGCCTTCGATGATTCGTCTTTCATGGCGCAGTCTCCTCTAAATGGGTTGGACTTGGATGCGTCGCCATATGCTTTGATGGACTCCATCATATGGGGTGCGAAGAAGACTCCATGAAATCCATGCGCAGATAGCTGTACTACGTATAACCTTAAGCTCATCCGTCGAGAAACTCTTCGATTAGTGTCACTACTCAGAAAGGGCGATGCTGTTTCATGATTAAGGGGCGGTGGCGGGACTAATTATTGAAGTATTGATATACTGGCAGACTAGGGTTGTGACGGCATTGCAAGTGAGCAGGTGCTGTAAAAGCAGACTCTTCCAGGTCTTGTGAGTGTGAGGTGGAAGTTTGACCGAGCTGATTCTAATTTGATTCGTTCAGTGATTCACTGATATATAATCTCGCTTGTTTGAAGGAAAGCCGAATATAAAGGGCAAAAGAAAAGGATCCTGCGAGGATTGCACAGCAAACCTGCAAAAGACTACTATCTCGCCGAAGAGAGATAGTTGTCACGGGAACGTAGGTGTATGGTGTGTGTACTCCATAAGTTGGAGTCGTCACGAAGAGCGAATCTATATACTAGCGAGGCTATCATGTGATCGCAGGAAGCTCCTGTGGATGTCCGCCTACCCCCCTACCAACAATAGTAGAAAACATCTGAAGGGCATTTTACTTTAGGTGACTTACTGCCACACTCAATGCTGCTCAACGGTTTGGGTCACCATGGATTACGAGACGTCCTAGCCTGGATAGGACATTTTTGTTAACTTCGCCGCCACCCGACCAACCGATATGATGAGAGGATATATTTAAATAATATATATATTTAAACCCCTCCTCCGGCGCTTTCTCAGCCGGCCACTTTCTACCATTTCCTTCCGTATTTGCTGTTTTGATATCGAACTTCCTGAATTTCCTTTCTCACACACATTCTGACAGTGATTGACACTTGCGTCTCAAGCCAAAACCACGAGCCCTGCAGCTCACATGAATCTTGAGCTGGCGGCCCGATTCAGCCATTAACTGCCGTTCCTGTTCTAACAACTCAGCCGTTTCAAATCTGGCACTTAGCTCTTAGTCCTTTTTTTTTGGCAGCTAGCTCTTCACCTCACATGGCAATACTTCACATTTGAAGCCGTCCAGAAACTCGAATATTGCTCTAAATATAACTTCAATCGGAGAGCATTCATAGTTTGGTATTCCGGACCTGCTACCGTCATGGCAACTCGAAGTTCTGGCCAAGGGGCGCGCAAACCCGTCGACTACATCGAGATAGCACCAAAGCGCAAGCAGCCAGAGCGTGTTGTCAACACCAGAGGATTGCATTCTACTTCAGATCTGCCGGCAGGCGCAACTTCCAGTTCATGCGGGATTGCTCCCCCGACAAAAGTATCACGCTTGAGCAAGACGCAAACTATTGAAAGTAGGCAATTGCAGTCGGGCAAACAAATCTCTAACCCTACGACGGCCCAAGAATACGAACAGCGTGGCTCGAGGATTACGAGGTCTACTGGTACCCTTCAAAACAGTGGCATGTTAGACAAGGAAGACAGGCCGCCGACAGCTGCATACTTGTTCAAACGTACTTTCGATGAAGTCCAAGCACGACCACTAACGAATGTCGCCTCTAACGGACTTTCACAGCCTGATGAAATCCACAAATTCCCAAGCAAGAGCCAAACAAATACTTCACACTCTAGCGTGACCGAGCAACATAACACAATCCTTCAAGATGCAGCTTCACAGCCAGAAGCCGCTCGCAAAAGGTCGACACAACGGGCTAGCAAAAGGGCAGTATCTGATCTCACCACAAGCCCCCAAAACGCTGCGACTAAAGACAAAATGGTAGACACTCGAGCCGACTTCACTCCACCTTCGGCTCACAAAGACACAGCAACGCAGGAAGCTGCGTCCCTTCAACTTGAACTGCCGACTCGCTCAGTCCCGATTGACACCCTCACAGTTAACCACACCGTCCCGCTTGCCACAGCAATCTCTACCCCTCCTCCGTTCGATCTCTTATATGGCGAAGCAGAGCACCAACTTCACTACTTTGTCTCTGTCTCCTCGCGCAAATCTCAAATACCGAGCCTCCGCACATATTACCGTGACTTGTTTATCAATGCGACCACGGATCTCAGCGATGAAATTCGGGTGAACCTCCTTATAATATGCTTGGCTTACAAGACCCGGGATGCTGTTCTCGCATTCCTGAGCTTAATAAATGAGGACTATTCCTGGGCTTCAGTTCTGGCGGAGTTGGTAGAAGAGAAAGGACGGGATAGCACAGGGCTAGCTGGGAGTGTGGGTCAAAGCATCCACACAAGCAAGGAAGCCAGGCCCCCCGCAGCTACCAGCAACAAGGCCGACAAGACCGCATCCAAACCAGCAGAGACAGCACCAGCCAAGTCATCTCTACCAATCAAATCTCAAACGCACGCTGCACACACCCCAAACCGCCTCCCAACCTCCACTAAACACCCTCCACAACCTAGAACCCAACTGGCAGTCCTCTCACCCGCTCCATCCACTCCACCCACTCCGCAAGCCCGCCACCTAGCCTCTCCCACCATCACCCCCTTCTTCATCCTCCCCACCCTCCCGCTCGCCTACCCCTCGCTGGCCCTCTACATCTGGGCCCTCTTCGCCCCGATCCCGTCCCTGACTCTCAGCACCTTCCTCGCCCACCCTAGCACACCGCTCCTCTCGCTCTCCGTGCCCCTGCTCGCCCGCGCCCGCGCCGACTTCGCCGCCCGCTGGCCGTCCGGCCGGCCCGGCTTGCAGCGACTCTGGATGCACCTCTCAGCCAGCCGGGAGATGTTGGCGGGGTGGGCCGGGCAGGAGGTCCGGGCGAGTAAGGGGGCGGGCGGGTTCAGGGATGGCGGGAGGAGGAGAGCGGGTGGGACGGGGTATGCGAGGGAGGAGATCGAGGGGTGGTTGGAGGCGTTTCTGTGGGGGAGGGGGGAGGAGGTCCAGCTGGACGGGAGGGGGGAGAGGGAGGGGGCGAAGAGGGTGGGGTGGAGGGAGGAGTTGGTGAGG